>JADDYB010000694.1_pt1 | contig 10713 bp, 14 predicted proteins | sample 8641941 | NCBI WGS metagenome assembly JADDYB01 (sample SAMN16275377, study PRJNA637457) | freshwater sediment metagenome | isolation source: Lake Kineret sediment | place: Israel: Lake Kineret | collected 2013 | reverse complement strand
CATCGTGGAGCCCAGGATGGACCCCACAACGGTCTGGGCAAAAGACATAATGAGCAGCCCCCTCATCACCATAGATCAGAACGCCGCACTCGATGAAGCATCCAGGATCATGGCCGCCAGGAAGATCAAGCGGCTCCCCGTCGTGGACGGAGACAAACTCGTCGGCCTACTAAGCAGCACCGATATAGTCAGGGCCAGCCCAACACAGCTGGGCATCCTCGACGAGCTCATGCGGGTCAGCTAACCCGTAACTAACCAACGACGGAATCCAAGCCTTTATTCGCTGATCATCCCCCTATCACCTGACCATTATGAAGGACCCATGGGAGAGAGAAGCATCCCGCCCAACCGAGTACCATGCGGTTGAGTGCCGTAGGGGACGCGAGTTCATAATCCGCCTCACCACAGGCGCAGACGTATACAAGGCAATACAGCAGTTCGCCAAAGACAAGAAGATAAAGTTCGGCAAGATACACGCCGCCTTCATGGGCGGCTTCACCCCAGCCAAGATGTTCATGTGGACCCCCGACAATCACAACCCAGCCAACTGGCACAACGAGACAGCCGCCAGCTACGAGAACCTCTCGATGCTCATCAGCATGAGCGGCATGATCCACACCCGCCTGGTGAAGGGTAAACCTGAGCCCTTCCCGGCCATCCACTACGTCGTAGGTGGAGCCTGGAACGTGCCCACCGTGGGCGGCCACTTGGCCGAAGGCACCACCGTAAAGGGCGTAGTCGAGGTCTTCATCACCGAGATACTAGGCATCGAGGAGCTGTTGCCCAGCGGCTACAACCCGGAGACCGACGGGGCCCCCGAGGAGTGGTACAAGGAAGTCAAATAGCCCCAACACCTTTTTTCATCGAACACGCTTTAAGGAAGTCCGCAACCCTTTCTCTGATTCACCTTGGACCGCGTAGATGTGGTCGTCGTAGGGGCTGGGGTCGTCGGCCTGGCGATAGCATCAGAGATAGCATCCAGAGACAGGGACATGTACGTCCTGGAGCGTGAGCTGAACTATGGCCAGGGCACCAGCAGTAGGAACAGCGAGGTGATACACGCGGGCATCTACTACCCCGAGGGCAGCCTCAAGGCGGAGCTATGCGTCAAGGCCAACCCCATGCTCTACGAGATATGCGAGAAGCACAGGGTGCCCCACAAGAGGCTCGGGAAGATCATTGTGGCCAACGGGGAGGAAGAGATCAAGCAGATCGAGGAGCTCATGGAGAAGGCGGCCGCCTGCGGCGCAAGGGACCTGGAGATGCTGGACGCGGACCAGGTGCATAGGCTGGAGCCCCACGTCAGGGCGGATGCAGCTGTCCTCAGCCCAACAACGGGCATCGTAGACGCCCACGGCCTCATGGACCACTTCTACAGGGAGGCTAGAAGGAAAGCAGGCCAGGACCCGCTGGTCCTGGACACGGAGGTCACGGGCATCAGGCAGACTCGGGACGGCTACGTACTGGAGATGAAGACGGGAGGCGACCCCTTCGAGATCGAGGCGGGAGTCGTCATCAACAGCGCCGGCCTCTACGCGGACAGGGTCGCAGAGATGGCTGGCATCGATGTACATCAGGCCGGGTACAGGATACACTGGTGCAAGGGCGACTACTTCAGCCTAAGCGGCAAGCCCCCCGCCACCATGCTCGTCTACCCGCCGGAGCCCAAGGACAAGACCAGCCTGGGCATACACAGTGTACCCGACCTCACGGGCCGCACCAAGTTCGGACCCAACGCATACTACGTGAATGAGATCGGGTACTCAGTGGAGTCCGACAGGGCGCCGTTCTGGAGGGACGTGGTCAGGTACTTCCCCACAGTCGGGGTCGAGGACCTACACCCAGACATGAGCGGCATACGCGCCAAGCTCCAGGGACTAGGTGACCCTGTCCGAGACTTCGTCATCAGGCACGAGGAGGACCGGGGATTGCCGGGGTTCATAAACCTCGTCGGCATCGAGAGCCCCGGCCTCACCAGCAGCCCCGCCATCGCGGAGATGGTGGCCGCAGTGGTCGAGGAGCTACTCTAGGCTCAGGGCTGGGCAGCCGCCGCACCTCTCCAAGCTGGGGCACGTCCTGCATACGCTGCCGCAAGGCGACACGTCGCCCTCAAATTTCTCGGAGCCTATCTGAACCTCATGTGGCACGTGGACGACTTCAAGGTAGGTGAGCCTTGCCTCGACGCCTCCGAAGGACACCTCAGGGTTGTCTCTGATGAAGTCGGACCAGAAGAGGCCCCCCTCAGGCACCTTCAGGACTATGAAGGCCTCGGCGCCGCTGAGGCCCCAGAAGTGAACCCTGGGGCAGCCGCTGAATCTCTCGCCCGCGGCCTCCGCCCCGCCGGGGGACTTGAACCTCATCCAGAGCGCGCCCACCTGGACCATGGCTAGGACGGGGCCGTATACGGGAAAAGGGTAACGGTCATGACCGATGGGCTCATTCAGCCGCCTTCTCCCCACGCATCACGGCGGCGATGAACGCCGAGGACAGGATCGTGGCAGCGGAGATGGCCAGGAAGGTGAAGCTGAAGCCCCGGTGGTCGATGAGTGCGCCTACGACGCCCGTGGAAACGGCCCCAACGATGTTGCCGAACATGGTGACGGCCCCCAGGCCCAGCGACTTGTACTCGCTGGGCAGAGACTGGGTGGTAGACGAGTATATTATAGGGCTGAAGCTGTACAGGGTCAGGCCCAGCAGCACCAGGTTGACCCCCAGGTAGGAGCCTTCCGGGAAGACCACCAGCGTGGCCAGGAACACGGCGCTGAGGGCAGTAGCCCCGCATATGCTGAGCCGCCTCCCCAGCCGCTCCACAACTAGGCCGCTGGCAAGCTTCGCGAAGATGCCTGCAAAAGGTAGAATGGTGGCCACCAAGCCGGCCGTGGCGACGTCCATGCCCTTGAACTCCACCAGGAAGCTGGGGGTGAAAGCGTAGGTGGTGCGCAGCACCAGGTTGTAGACGCCGTGGCTCAGGGCGAAGGGCGCCAGCACCCAGGCGTAGTCCCTCAGCCTACCGTTGGGCTTGGCGTCAGCCTCAGGGGGGGCCGGCCTCTCCTCCTTCATCAGGGTGAAGGTGGCCATGGAGAGGAGGAACGCGGGGAGGCTGAGGAACATGAAGGCGTACCTCCACCCCAGGCTCGAGGCTATGGTCACCGTGATGGGGAAAGCCAGCGTGTTGCCTATGTTTGCCCCCGACTCGTTGAAGCCTATGGCCCTGCTCTGCCTGGACCCGAACCTGTCCGAGAGCAGCGCGTTGGCCACGGGCAGGTGGACCCCCTGGAAGAGGCCGACGAGGAGCCGGAGCACGAAGATGTCTGTGAACCCGGTGGCTCCTGAGACGAGGAAAGTGGCTGCGCCGTACCCCACCATGCTGACGGCCAGAATCTTCCGGGCCCCAAACCTGTTGCTCAGAGCCCCCGCTGGCATCTTGATGACCACGTAGCCGATGAGGTACGCGGTCTCCAGGAGCCCGGACTGGGTGTGGGTGAACCCAAGCTCCTCGGCCAGGATGGGTAGAACGGGCGGCAGGACGCTTCGGGCCAGGTAGATGCTGATCCACCCCATCCAGGTGATGAAGAGCACCGTGTAGCTGTACTCCCACTTCAGGCCCCTGAAACCCATGAAGCCTTGAATGCGGGCAGGGTGTAATTATGGGCTTCGCTCAGCAGTGCTCCTCCACGAGCCTCTGCACACGCTTCTTGGCGTCGCTCATGACATCCTTGCCGTGGGTTATGAGCATGTGGTCGAAGTCGTAGGCCAGGAGCCTCCTGATCTCCTTGGTCGCCTGCTTCGCGTCCAGGCAGTACCGTTCCGGCGGCGGGGTGAGGCCGCCCTCGGGGTCCCCGAAAATGGTGTCCCCGGCGATCAGCGCCCTCTGTTTTTTCAGGTTGTAGCAGGCGTTTCCCTCCGAGTGGCCTGGAACGTGGACCACCTCGATGCCTCCACAGTAGTTGAGCACCTGTTTGTGCTTCAGTTTGCCCACTTTGACGCCCACAGCCGCCTCGATGAGCGGCGCCTCGTGCTCCTCGGCCTTCACGGGTGCGCCTGTGAGTTCCACGAGCCTGGGCAGGTTCTTCACGTGGTCGCCGTGCTTGTGGGTGACGAGGATAAGCTTCACGTCCCCCCAGTCCTTCCCAATGGACTTGAGCTCCTTCCCGATGTTCTCTACGGCGTTCTCCTTCATGCCTCCGTCTATGAGCACAACGCCCTCACTGCAGTCAAGGACCCACGTCTCAAGGCTGTGGTCCCGGGCCTCCGAGTGGTCGATGCTATAAACGTTCTCGAGCACCTTAACCAAACAATCCACCACTAGATAGTAGGTGGGAACCGTTTATGAATTAACCGAGTGGCCCCTCGGCTCGCGCCACATGCACCACTCAGTGGGGCCCCCGCCCCTCAGACTGATCTCGTCGAACATTCTGAACCCGTGGCGCTCGTAGAGGGGCGTGTTATCTGGGTTGGAGTTCTCCAGGTAGGCTGGCATACCCGCCTCGTCCAGCCGGCTCAGGGTGTGGCCGAGGAGGGCGGAGCCCAGGCCCATCCCCTGTCGGCTGGGGTGGACGCCCAGGACGGCGAGATAGAAGTGGGGCTCCCTGGGCCTCTTCGCGTACTCAGCCGCGTCCATGTCGCTGAACCGGCGGAGCCTGCGCAGGCCTGTCCACCGGAGTGTCTCTGGCAGCGTGAGCAGCGACGCCAGTGGCCCCGGCGGCTCGGCCCAGACGCCGGGGGGCACCCAGATGGCGCAGGCGTCCAGCTCTTCTGTAGCCGTCACCTCGCCGTGGGGGATGCTCTCGTTGAGTATGTAGGTGAAGAGCCTGCGCAAGGCCTCTGGGCGTTTATCGTCGTCCCTCATGACCCATGAGAGGACCGGGTCACCGTCGAAGGCCTGGGAGAGGGTTTCAACGAGTTTAGGAACGTCGCGTGCCTCCGCTACTCGTATCAGGGCCATCTACCTCGAAACTCATACAATCTATCCCCGTTTAAACCTGTACGCTGGGGGCGGGCACGTCGTTTATCTATCAGTGGACCATATGAGTCGAAGAACGGTATGGCTATAGACTTAACCTTCGATCACGTCCTCATCGTTGTCCAGGACCTGGAGCGTAGTATAGAGTTCTACAGGCTACTGGGCTTCGCCCACGTCCAGACCCATCAGAGGCCCAACGACAGGGTCGCCGTCATGAGGCTTAGGGAAGCCAAGATCGAGCTAATGCACCAGAGGGAGGGCGAGACCCTTAGGCCGCCCCGTAAGATCACCGACATAGGGTTCAGGCACCTGGGGTTCAGGGTAGAGGATGTGATGGATGCATACGAGCGTCTCAAGGACAGGATAAGGTTTGACTCACCTCCCACCCCCATAGCGGGGAGGCCCGGCCGACTCACCGTCTTCTTCCACGACCCCGACGGCACAGAGCTCCACCTAGTCCAAGAATAACTGGTTGTAGTAAGCGCTTGGAAATGGAGTTGAACCCCTGTGCCCATATTACGATACAAGTGCATGAATCTAGATAACTTGAGGGCACCACTTGCTCTAAGTGGAGCTTGGATAGGACCTACACTTCAGCGTCGTCGCTTGGCTATTCTCTCTCAGCCTTGATTTCTTCCAGTTTTGTGCGTACGTCTGACCCTACTTTGTGGATCTGCTCCATTAGCATCGTTCCGCCGGACTTCAATTTGCTCTGCACCGTCTGTAAGCCGTCCATCGATTTCTCCATGACGCTGTCCAGAGCGTCCTTGGATCGAGCCGAGTATTCTGATAATACATCCTTCATTGAGCTGGCGGCCATGTCCAGTGTATCCTTTAGGGGCGGTTCCCTGTCTCTATAGTCTTCCAGCAGTTGCAGAACGAGGCCACTGTAGGGCTTCCCCTCTTTCCTAGACCATTCATGAAGGAGGGGATCTATCCACTCTAACTCTTTTTCCTGGAAGGTGAAGTACTTCTTCTTCATCTCTGACATGCTAGACCGGAATATCTTGTTTTATCTTCGTAAAACGGTTATGAATCACCAGTATGGTTTTGCCGTATGGTTTTTGGCGCCGAGAGTGGGATGACACATCTCGTTCAAATTTCTCGTTTAGTGTAAAAGTTTGAAGTTTGCGCGCGCGAGCAATATTTTTCAGTTTTGAGGTATCTTACTTTTCCGCGCGCACGATCGATTAACGTCCCCATAAATTTTTATTATTTCATATTTGGTTTACAATATTTAGGCATATATTTAGTTCTGGAGGGCGTGGAATTGGTTCAAGAGAAAGAATATGTAGTAAATACGATATCGAGTGAATACCATTTTATTAAGATTAAATTATTTGATTCTGGTGGGGAGTCGTTTAAAAATATGCCATATAAATTAGAGACGAAGGATAAAACATATGAAGGTAAGTCTGATGATGATGGTTTGATTGAACATAAAATCCCGAATAACGTCACAGAAGGTACGTTGATCTTTGGAGAAGAGAAGATCAAAATTCTGTTTGATGCGTTTGCAGACATTGAAGATTTAAAAGGTGTCCAACAACGTCTTAATAATCTTGGTTTCGATTGTGGTACCCCGGACGGGGAGATGAGTTCCAAGACAATTGAAGCTTTACAGATGTTTCAAGAAATATACGATCTGGAGGTGACAGGAGAGGCTACAAGAGAGTCTAAAGATAAACTCTTGGAAATCGTGGGGCGATAAAAGGTATGGCTGTTGAAGAGGATAAAAATCTGAATGCGGGGGAATATACCCGACCTCTGAATTATACGTTTGATAAAAAGCTTCATGGAGGGGTTGGTGGGTTCTACTATGTGTTTAATGAAGGTGCTTTGCAATGCTCTGAGGCACCTACCCATTACAGTGACATCTGTATAGCTTCACCCGAGGAAATGTCATCCATTAACGTTCATAAGCCGAGTTTTGTGTATCTTGATTGCGGTTGCTGGGCTGACAATGCTGACGGGAAAAATACGAAACGCCGTGATTTTGGTCTAGTCTGCGGCCCACATACATATCTGTGCGAGTTTACAGGTGGTAAATCTGCGCCTAAGAGCAAGGTTCCAAGTGTACAGAATCTGTTCGATGATTTGGCTAGCCAAGGGTGCGGTGTCAAAGTAGTTAAGTACGCGAAGGCCAAGCCCCCCATGTCTGACAAGACGCCCACAGATCCTACCTTGTATCTGTTTCTTGGTGACACTCATCTGCCGCCGGTAATTTGGTTTTATAAAACCTATGAGCTAGTAGGCGTAAACTTTTATGCGGATATCCCTGATTGGTTGGCCAATATTCACGTGTTTAAACGTCAAAAGAACTACCTTTATAACAACTATTTGGCGTTGGCGCAGCGCGACCAAAATAAGGGCAATGTGAAGGTTGCGTCTGGGCCCATCACTGGAGACCCCGATATTTTCAGGCTTGCAGGAAAAGATTTGATATCTTTCTTAGATGGCTTGTGCCATGTAAGGGAAGATGTCAAACAGAAGTTACATTTTATTCAGACGGGAGACATGTTTGAGCTTTGGGTTGGACGTAAATACCAGTTTAAATCTGGGATTTACGAACCTGAATGGTTGAGTAAAGAGTCGCCTAATAGGGTAGCGGACTGGGCTCTCGAGATTTTAATCCAGAACGCGCCGGTGTTCGAGGCTTTCAGGCGCCTTGACGGTGCTGGGTTGGCGGAAGTCAAGTATCTGTGGGGGAATCACGACGGGTATCTCAGCAGGAGGAGCGTTACGGATCAATTGGCATCGAGCTCGAGTGAGTATAAGCGTCTTAAACGTGATCCGATGTACATTGGGCTTAATGGTGATCTGTATGCTGAGCATGGGCATAGGTTTGATGGGTACAATTTTGATAACACGAGTAAGTGGAAGGGTGTTAAGCCTCAGGGTCCTGTTTTGACTAACTTTGCTTATTGGATGCCTCAGACACGTAAACTGGAGAAACTAAGGGATCTGATTAGCTTTGGGCCGAGTGAGAGGGAGCTGTATCTTCTGGGTGCGACGTTGATCTATCTTTTCATGAAGTATGACCGTGGGAAAAATCCGTTTAGTATATATGTGATGGGGCATACTCATGCTGCTACGCTATTTACATTTAATATTCAAACGGAATATCATCTATACGAAGTTAAATGAAAAATGTAACACGCTTGCTCATGTGGCGTTTATAGAATCAGCTTGCGCTGTGTTCTCTTTGGAGTAGCGAGACAGGATTGAACTCTCGGCAGGTCTGGGAGGCTGTCGGTGAGAAGGACATCAGTAGGGCTAGCGTCATCAACTTTCTAGCCTCCGCTGTCGAGAACGGGCTGCTGGAGATGACCACAACGACGGGAAAGGGCGGGCACAGGGGAATCTACAGGCCCAAGTATAATGAAGATGGGACTATAGAGGTCATAAGAAAGGTCTTCAAGGAACGGCTGGACAGTCTCTAGCTTTTCATTGTGTACTCATGTTTTGCGCGCGCGGCGGCCAGAAGGTGGGCCTCATCCACCCGCCCATGGACGAGAACACAATCACATTCTACCCCTAGCCGCGTGCGCGGCCTATGAGACGAGTGTTTAAACCCCTAAGTAAAACCAAAGATCAATTATAACTCAATTCTCGGTAAAAGTAACTGATAAGTTTAAAGAAGCAAAAATAATGACCCATTAGGCAAAAGGGGAAGGTGCGGGGGGTGGGGATCGAACCCACGCAGGACTAGTCCATTAGGGCCTGAGCCTAACCCCTTTGGCCACTCGGGAACCCCCGCACATAAAGGAAAAGGGGACAGCCTAAAGAGACTTCAGGAACTCCCTATAAGCCTTCGCATCCATCAGCTTACCCAGGTCAGCGTCAAGGCTCCCCGCCTCCAACTTGGCGATCCAGCCCTCACCATACGGGTCCTCGTTGATCTTCTCAGGGCTATCCAGCAGGCTATCATTCACCTCGACAACCTTACCGCCCACCGGACTATACATGTCGCTGACCGCCTTAACGGACTCCACCGCCCCAATGGCCTCATGCTGACCCACCTCGGCGCCCACCGAAGGCAGCTCAACGTAGACAATCTCGTGGAGCTGACCCTGAGCGTAGTCGTCGATACCAACGGCCACCAAGCCGCCGTCCAGTTTCTTAACCCACTCATGCTCCTTAGTGTAGTAGAGCCCATCCTCAACCTTGTATTCGTCGGTCACTTCTTATCCCTCTTCCAACCGTACACGGTTTCATCATAGAAGGGCCGGTGCTTAACAACTTTTCCCTTCACCAGGTTCTTCCTGATCCTCACAAGCACCTCGGTCCCCAGCTCACTGAACTCGGGCGGCACATACGCCATGGCGATGCCCACGTTCAGAGTCGGACTCATGCCCCCGCTGGTCACCACCCCGATCTCCTTCTCATCCGTGCTCAACACCTCGTAGCTGTGCCTAGGGATACCCCTCTCCTCCAGCATTATCCCTACAAGGGTCCTCTTGACTCCCTCGTCCTTGATCTTCTGGAGAGCCCTCTGCCCGATGAAGTAACCGGCCTTCTTGAACTTCACAGTCCACCTGAGCCCAGCCTCCAGCGGATTGGTGCTCTCATCGATGTCGTTACCGTAAAGCCACAGCCCAGCCTCAAGCCGCAGACTGTCCCTGGCGCCCAGCCCGCATGGGACAGCTCCAGCCCCCACTAGGTCGTCCCAGACCTTCAGCGCTTTATCCGGCTTCTCCAAAGTAGAGTCCAGTACAAACACCTCGAAACCGTCCTCCCCGGTGTAACCCGTCCTGGCTGCGAGACACTTAACGCCGCTCACGGTAACCTCGCCGATGTTGAATCGCCCAATCTTGCTGATGTCCTCCTTCGTGATCTTCTGAATGGTCTCCACAGCCTTAGGCCCCTGAACGGCGATCATGGCCACCTTGTCGCTGACGTCAGTCAGCTTCACCTGGAAGTCCTTGCTGTTCTTCTTCATCCATTTAAAGTCCTTGTCCCTGTTGCTAGCGTTGTACACCACCAGGTACTTCTCAGGGGTGAACTTGTAGAGGATGAGGTCGTCGACGATGCCGCCCGTCGGCATACACATCACCGTGTAGAGGCCGCCGTATGGCTCCAGCTTATCCACGTCGTTGGTGACCAGGTAGTTCAGGAACTTCTCTGTGTCGGGGCCCTCGGCCCAGGTCCTGCCCATGTGGCTCGTGTCGAAGATACCGCAGGCATCCCGCACCGCCTTGTGCTCAGCCTGGATGCCATCGTACCACACAGGCATCGCGTACCCGCCGAAGTCCACCATGTTGCCGTGGTCGGCGTGGTACCTATAGATATGAGTCTTCTTTAACTCCAATGCGTTTACCGCCTAGAACTCAAGGAGAACCAAGTTAAAACTATTATCCGTGTAGGCTCACGGGCAGGGCTTAACCTTCACGGCCTCAGTGTTGAAATTGAGGTCCTTGCCGCACTTGGGGCACTTTCCCTCAAACTTCTTGATGACGTCCTGGGGAGACTTCAAGAGATCACCCTCGTAGAGAAGCTCACCACACTCTCTGCAACAAATCCTCTGCGGCACGTAACCCCCTCGGCTCTAGGAAGGTACTGAGTCTTCGTTTATAAACTTCATGCCCCTGTGTTACAGGAAAAAGGATTATATCCATAGCCACGGTTATGGGGCTGAGGGAAGCTGCCATATCCAGAAAGAGATCAAAGTCGCCTCTCAAGGGATTCAAGATACCTCAGAACGCGCTGGCTTGGGGTATCGTCATCTTCAGCTTATTCGTGCTAAGCGG
>JADDYB010000693.1_pt1 | contig 10740 bp, 11 predicted proteins | sample 8641941 | NCBI WGS metagenome assembly JADDYB01 (sample SAMN16275377, study PRJNA637457) | freshwater sediment metagenome | isolation source: Lake Kineret sediment | place: Israel: Lake Kineret | collected 2013 | reverse complement strand
CACGCTTATATATCTCACAGACGGTGAGGCTTCCGCTCCTGAGAAGGCGCGCGGCAAGATGCTTTGGGTATTGAGTTCCAAGTCAAAGCGCAATGAAGACTTAATTGGACCGCAAATCGTATTAAACTAAGACATTATGTCAAAACATGTGAACCTCACAACTGAGGAACTAAAGACTTTCGTAACACACTTTGTAGAAAACAACCGCTTCCTGCAGGAGCAGGGTAAGAGACCAGTAGCCATCAACATCGAGGGTGAAGCGGGTATAGGCAAGACAAGTACCATACTGCAGTTTGCAGATGAGATGAACATGAAATGCGTAAAGCTCAGCTTGTCTCAGATCGAGGAGATTGGTGACCTTGTAGGTTATCCACACAAGGAGTTTGAAGTATGCAAAGATGATGGTCCATGCAAATGGATTCCAGAGTCAATGCTGCAGACGTATATCGAGTACAAGTACAAGCCTACTGGCAACAAGCGTATGACCCACGCAGCACCTGAATGGGTGCAAGGTCTTACAGAAGGCGGCATACTTATCCTTGACGATTACACCCGTGCTGACAGCAGGTTCATGCAAGCAGCGATGGAGATCATAGACCGTCAGGAATATATCTCTTGGAAGCTTCCCAAGGACTGGCATGTAATCCTTACTACCAATCCTGACTCTGGTGATTACCACGTATCAAGTCTGGATCCTGCGCAGAAGACACGCTTTGTGACTGTGAACCTGAAGTTTGATGCTGAGTGCTGGGCTCGTTGGGCTGAGCAGAATGACATCGATGGTCGTTGTATCAACTTCCTTATCATGCATCCTGAGCTTGTAAGCCAGACAACCAATGCGCGCAGTATCACCACGTTCTTCAATGCGATCAGTTCCATCAAGAACTTTGAGGAGAACCTGCCTTTGATACAGATGATTGGTGAGGGTAGCGTAGGTGCTGAGTTCAGTACCATGTTCACTACGTTCATCAACAATAGGCTTGACAGGCTCATTACTCCTGAGACAGTCATCACAAACGACAATGACTCCTATGTATTGGGTGCGTTGCGTGACTGCATTGGACGTGAGGATGCGTATCGTGCTGACATAGCAAGCGTACTGATGACGCGTATCATCAACTATACATTGCACTATGCGCAGAAGAACGTGATCAGTCCTAAGATCACTGCAAGGATAACTAAGCTTGCAACGGACGAGGAGACCTTCAACAATGACTTGAAGTATATCCTGGTGAAGAAGCTTGTCAATGGTAACAAAGCCAAGTTCCAGAAGCTTCTGACAGACCCCAAACTTATTGAAATGGCAATTAAATAATCAAAACAATGGATACAGTTAAATTATCAAAAGAAGAGATTGTAAAATTAGCAGGCCTGAAAAAGGCCAAGACGATGTTTCCTGAAATGTTCAAGGAAACTGAACAAATGCATCCTATCACGGATGACGATGTATATATGCTGGTGACTGTTGCCAGGGGTGAGATGTCACCCGCCAAGAAGTACGAGGACCGCTGTCTTGCATTGAGCGGTAACTACCACTGGTCGCTTATCAAGCGCCAGGTAAACGGTTCATTCACCACGTTCCTTGTACCCATAGATAAGAAGACTTCAAAACAGAATCCTTTGAGAAAGCAAATGACTGCGATTGCAGGTCCAAACCAATTCAAAAAGGTTGCTGCAAAGAAGAAAAGGAAGACACGTAAAACAAAGACTGATGAGTGATGCAATGGAAGGTGCCGTGGTTGATACTGCGGCACCAACCGCTGTGAAAGACATGGACGAGGCGTTATACAACACGCTTCACAACATGCTTAACAGCGGAGACCAGGAGAATTACATAATAGCGGAGAACATACTGTTCACCATCACGGATCCTACCAGCAAGGAATCCATCTATTGGACATGGCTTCTGATGAGGAAGCATATTTACAAACTCAACCGCAGACGTAAGGCGGTGCGTGAATACATAAGCAAGGTGCATGGGTTTTCCCATCGTAGTGATTACAGCTTTGGCGAGTACCTTTTAGGTAAGGAAAAGATGACCCCGTTCATATGGGAGAAACTGAAACCTGAGATAACTAGAATACAGGAATACAAATGCAAAAACGTATTCTTTGATGTTGAATTAAAACAAAAAAAATTATGGTAACTACTATAAGCCATCTCACATCTGATTGGAAACTGGATAGCGTAGAGATAAAAGAAATCGAAGTCCTTTCAGAAGACATGGATCAGATAATGGCGGATCTTGAAAAGAAAGACTTCTCATTCATGCCTGGACAGAAGGTGTTTGTCACAAGCAAATGCAGTATCCCGCGCACCAAACTGAAGGAAGCGTTTAAAGACAAGGGTCTGAAGATATGCCATAACCTGGATGACGCGGATCATATAATCATTGACAAGGAGTTCTTTGAGCATTGCACTGCTGCAAACTATGCTTCCTACTATAGCAAGCAAACTGTAGAAAGAATTGTAAAGGATGCTGACATGATACTTTCCCGTTGCAAGGACAAATCCGTCAAAACCTGCTGGATGGACATTGTCAATGCGTTTAAAGATGTCAAAACCTTGGACAGGCCAGCGCTTGTGGAGTACAGGGTGAACAGGCAGATTGATGACACCATGCGTGAGGCTGACCTTATCAATGATGAAGGTGATCATGGTTATGAACCAGCACGCCACACGGGAAGACTCATCAAAGCCAATACCAAGGATCTTCTGATGAACATCGTCAAGAACATTGACAAGGTGGTGTTGGAAGAGAAACTCATCAGCATGACCAACGGTGAGATACACATGGACAAAGGATTGTATGAATCATTGTGCAAGTACATGGAGAGCGATGACAGCGACAACACGGTCCTTGCAATGCAGACCATGTCCAATTGCAACTATGAAAGCTCCGCGTTGTATATTCTCTTGCTGATAGAGAAATACGGCGGCAAGATGCGTGACAACAGGGGCAGCCATTATGTGAATTTCAAATCCATGATCCGCTTCTTTGACATATCACGATGGAAAATGGGAAACTTAGGTTACGATGACGTCATTGATATTTTGAAGAAGAAAAACTTGTTCAATCAAGAACATCTGAGTATACTTACACCCCTGGTGTTTGAGGAAATGGACAATGGACGTACCTACAAGTACTTCAGGATCAAGGAAATAGAAATGGTTAACCCGCAAGAAGATGATCAAAACGAAGATTGAACAGGATCCAAGGATCCTTGAAGATGAATTCTATGCAAAAGAGTTTGCTTTCAGCTATAGCAGCCTGAACAAACTGTTGTATTCACCCAGCCTGTTTTATAAGGATTATATCCTGGGTGAGAAAGAAGAACTGCTTGACAAGAGCCTGGTGGAAGGACGTGTGATACATGCGCTCCTGTTGGACCAGGAAAGCTTTGACGAGCAGTTCGTGATCGCGCAGGAGAAATTGCCTAGCGAGAACGTGCGGGACGTGGTCGAGAAGGTATACGCCAAGTACCTTGAACACATTGATTATCTCAAAGAGATGGCTTTAGGTGTTGATGCATATGCTGACAAGCAACTGTCCGAATTCAGCGACGAGATCCTTGAAGCGTTGAGGGAGAAGAACTTCTACCAGAACATCAAGAAAGACGAGGACAGGATAGCCAAGATCATTACTCCCGAGACGCAGGAGTATTTTCAGTTCCTGAAGGATGCTAGCGGCAAGACGGTCATTGACACGGATACCTATGGAAGATGTGTCGACATCGTTGACAAGCTTAGGAACCATCCGTGCATGAAGATCATGGGTATGTCTGCAAACGACAACCTTGACCATGTGTACAACGAGCTGCAGGTGGAGCTTGACAAGAAGTTTGTTGAGTTCCCTTTTGGACTGAAGGGTATGATTGACAACCTGTATATCGACAAGGATACCAAGACCATCAGGGTAAACGACTTGAAGACCACCAGCAAGACTGTCGCGGAATTTCCAGAGACTGTCAAATTCTACAATTATTGGATGCAGGCGGCTGTTTATATGCGTCTGGCTAGGTCTTTGATGCACAACCTCAAGGACGAGTACAAGGAATTCAATATCGTATTCTCCTTCATTGTAATCGACAAGTATAGCCAGATCTACGTCTTCGAGGTGTCAGAGGAAACGATGACCAACTGGGAGATTGACCTGCAGGACAAACTCAAAGAGGCTGCGTACCATTATGAAAGTAGGGATTACAGCCTGCCCTACAGATTTCTCAAATCCAAAATCATGCTTTGATTATGAGCATAAAATCTTTGTACAAGGATTATTTTCAGAAGAGCAGGGTGTTCCTGTACCCCGCGCTCGAAATCAAAAGAGGGTCGAGTGTCACTCCCATACAATGCCATGTGGCATGGGAAGGGCATTACAGACCCGAAGACAGGAAACTGATATGTCTCTACCATGTGAGGGACGACGAGGATTTTGTCAAATTCGAAAGGTTGAAATTGGCGGGACACAAGCTGTTCCACGATTTCATACAAGTTGATGAAGACAAAGGAGTGTATGTTTTTGATTGTGATGGTCTAGCTGATGACTGGGAACGTTTCCTGGAAGGCAGGTATTCACACATGTCTGCCGTACACAAGAAAAGGATCAGGAATTTCTATGGCGTATACAGCCAGAACTTCCCGTATGTGGACAGTTTCCTGAGTCCTGACAAATATTACAAAGTCTACTCCGAATTGTTGGACGTGGATATTGAATTGTTAAAAAAAGTTGGCGAGCTTTGCAGCAAACCCGATCTCGAAAACGAGACATTAGTAATGGATATCAAACCCGTATTAAAACCAGAACACCTATGACAACACCTAGTGCACACGGTTCCATGATGGCTATCAGTTCCATCTGGGGCAACAACAAGACTTTCAGACTGTTCCCTGTGGACGCCAATTGTCCTTACATGGAATGCATATATGATCCAGAATCCAAGATCCTGGTTGTGATTTCAAAGAGCCATAAGCAGAGTTACCACATGCTTCCTGTATTGGACGAGCAAGGTGATGAAGTGCCAGTAAAGAAACCACGCCGCAACAACAAACCTGTGAAGGAAGAACGTCGTCTTGTAGATACCTACCAGGAATATTACATCATCCTCAACGAGGAGATATACGAGTTTCTGTCAAAGGTTGCAGTGAACGGCGAGACCTATGACTTCAAGACTTTCGTTGAAGCACCTCCTATTCCACCAGCAGGAGCTGCACCGCAGATCAATTTTTCTGCGGAGGCTGTGAATTAAACAAATACAAAAACGACTTGCGTTCAGGAGGGCATATGTCCTCCTGAATTGTCTTGTCAAAAACCTAAGACATGGATAATTGGGTGATGGACTATGAAACTTTATCCAACTGTTTCGTAGGCGTATTCCAACATTATAAGAACGAGACCAGGAAGGTCTTCATTGTACACAAACTGCAGAACGATTTCAAGAGGCTTGTGGAATTCCTCCTGGAAAATGTAAAGAAGGGGGAATGGCACATATCCTACAATGGTCTTGCATTCGATTCCCAGATAACCCAGTATATCATTCTCAAGCACGAGAAGCTCTCGGAGCTGCCTGCGGAGAAGATCGCACAAGACCTTTACAAGAAAGCCCAGAAGATCATTGAAAGACAGGACGGCAAGGAGTTCCTGGAGTATCCCGAAAGGGAACTAAGCATATCGCAGATAGACCTGTTCAAGCTGAACCACTGGGACAATCCCGCAAAAAGATCCAGCCTCAAATGGATACAGTTCAGTATGGACTGGCATAACCTGCTTGATATGCCCATACACCACAGCACATGGATAGAGACAAAGGAACAGCTCGATGTAATAGTCCAGTACTGTATCAACGATGTCAGAAGCACCAAGGAGATCTATGACAAAAGCAAAGAACAGATTGCATTGCGTGCCGCCCTGACCAAGGAGTATGATATAAACCTGTACAGTGCCAGCGAACCAAAGATCAGCAGGGAACTTTTCCTGCATTTCCTAGCCAAGGTGATGCCAATGCGCAAGTATGACATCCGTCAGCTCAGGACCAAACGCACCGAGATAGTCATAGGTGATATCATCCTTGACTATGTAAAGTTCGAAAGGCTGGAGTTCAGGAATCTTCTTGAGAAGTTCAGATCGCTTGTGATTGATCCTCAGAATACCAAAGGAGGTTTCAAGCACCACATCCGATACAAGGGTGTGACCACCGACTTTGGTCTGGGTGGTTTACATGGTTGTGCAAGTCCTGGTGTATATGAAGCCAAAGACGGTATGATCATAATGACCTCTGACGTTACCAGTTTCTATCCCAATCTTGCCATCCGCAACAGGTGGGCTCCAGCACATTTGCCAAAGGCTGAGTTCTGTGAACTGTACGAGTGGTTCTTTGAAGAGCGTAAGAAGATACCCAAGAAGGATCCCAAGAACTACGTTTACAAGATCATCCTGAATTCAACCTACGGTTTGAGCAATGACGAGAACAGTTTCCTGTATGATCCGCAGTTCACCATGCAGATTACCATCAACGGGCAGCTCAGTCTGGCCATGTTGTATGAGATGATCTGCGAGGGTATACCTGAGGCCATACCCTTGATGCAGAACACTGACGGTCTGGAGACCATGATTCCTGCTGACAAGAAGGAGAAATACCTTGAGATATGCAAAACATGGGAAGAGTTGACCAAACTCCAACTCGAGCATGACCAGTACCAGAAACTCATACTTGCGGACGTAAACAACTATATTGCTGTGCATGCCTGGAAAGAAGTGAGCAAAGAAGAGTATGGTAAAGCACTTGACAGGGTTCCTTCAATACACCACACCAAGGAAGAAGACGGTAAATTCTACATCGCCGCCACCAAGTGCAAGGGTAGGTTTGAAGTCAGCGATCTGGCTCTACACAAGAACAAGAGTTTCATGATCATACCCTTGGGAGTATTCAACTACTTTGTCAAGGGTATCAAACCAGAGCACACGCTTGTGTTGAACAGGAACATCCTGGACTACTGCGCAGGTGTGAAAAGCAAAGGTGACTGGAAGTTCTTTGAAACATGTGTGATAAGCGGGGAAGTGATAACCAAAGAGTTACAGCATACAGTAAGGTATTTCGTATCTGAGAAAGGTTGCAAGATCATGAAGATAAACCAGGTTGACGGGCGCGAGATACAGATTGAATCAGGTAAATGGCTTCAAACAGTATTCACCAAGTTCCAGGAGAAGCACTGGAAGGATTACGGGGTGGACGAAAGTTACTATCTCCAAGCCATACAACAGGAGATAAACAACATTGAAAAGAGTACTAACCAACTGGCGTTGTTCTAATGAGAAAAGAAGATTTCAATATTTTACTGAAAGAACGTATAAATGAGATTGAGCAGAAGCTCATAGTCAAAAGGGAAGAGTATTCAACTGGTGAGGATGTGTTCAGTGCCTTTAAAAAGGCCACTGGCATATCCTTCCACGACTGTCCCGAGCAGTTGGCATGGGAATACATGACCAAGCACCTGCAGTCCATAAAGGACATGATACACCATGTATCCATAGACGGATACAACGGCTATCCTGAAAAGGATATGCTGAGGGAGAAGTTCGGTGATGCCATCAACTACCTTCTCCTGATAGAACTCATGATGGTTGAAAGAATAAGATCACACAAACCATGAAGGAAGAATTGAAAAAAGTGGAGGAATTCCACAAGACCTTCAAACAAGAAACTGGCTTCTCTCTCTGCAACATAAGCAGGGAGGAGGCCGCCTTGAGGGTCAAACTTATGACAGAGGAGATGGATGAATACCTTGAAGCCGTATTGAAGTACGACACGGTGGAGATAGCTGATGCCCTTGGCGATCAGTTATACATACTCCTTGGTACCATAGTGAAACACGGCATGCAGCATGTCATTGTCGATGTATTCAATGAGATACATCGCTCCAACATGTCCAAGCTCGGTCCTGACGGTGAACCAATCCTTCGTGAGGATGGTAAGATCCTCAAAGGTCCTGGTTATTTCCCGCCAGACATAGACAGTGTCCTAAGACCTTTCTAACGTCCCTGTCCCTTGTAAAGCTTCCTGTAGTTCCTGCTGGTCTTTAGACCACTGGTCTTTGTCTTAGCATGGACTCCAGGACGTTTTATGAATTTTTTTGCGACCGTTCTGGTCACTTCTGTTTTCTTTGCCATTACCTGTTAAATCCTAATTCAATTGATTGGTAACTCTTAATACCTACTACTGGATCTGTGGCTGTTCCTGTCACACCAACCATCTTGGCAAGGTGGGCCATGAATTTGCTTCCACCATCCTGCTGCCATGTATAAGGTCCCACTTCTCTTTGGTAAAAAGCTTTCTCTGAAGTAGGAGGCAGCAACCGCCAAATATCCTGCACTATGGAGAATCCCATTTCCAACGTAGGACCAAAAGCTGCTGACGATCCTACTTCCGTGATCATCTCCTGGTAGTCGTCCAGACCCATGCCTGGCAATGGAAGGAACTGGTTCTGTTCACCGCGCATCTGCATTATAAGATTCAATGCATGGTTGCTCAGCCATCCCCCCATGTGGAACTGATATTCGTCTTCTGCTACAAAAGGTAACAGACGCAAAGGTCCGCTCTTCTGACGCAGTTTCTCATAACGCTCTTCATCTTCAGGATCCCATCCGAACAAAAGGGATATGACAAGGGTCATCACTGCAAGTACAGCGGCATCCATTGTCGTTTTAAGGATGGCCCTGCGTTCTTCTGGTGTGGCATATACCAACCTTTTGGGACCGTGCCTGAAAACATCTGTCAGGTAACGTAAGAAAGTCACATAAAAACCCTCATCCATGCTGCCCAGCCCTGGATTGAACCTGGGTTGCACCTGTCCATTCTTGTATTTGAATCCAAAACGGTCTATCAACATGGTCGTGAAGTACCTTCTCAGGTAACTGACATACCTGAATGCGAGATATCTCTGCGCCTCTGGCTGGTTGAACTCATCATAAGCTCCCTGCAGTTTCCTATGCACCGCCTGTATCTTGTTCTTTACCTCGAGAAACTTCTTACCTACTTTTTGATTACCGTCCGCATCATATGTGATACCGTATTCAGGATCCACACCTTCCTTGAGCTGTATCCTGCCTTCACGCACTTCCCATGCATCTATCAGGTTTATGGTCTTATCGCCCATCTTCACCTTGGTGGAATACATCATGGCTGCGAACAGCTGCATGGATCCTTGCATCTCCGTCCATTTACGGAAGTTCAGCATTATACCAGTAGGTTCGCTAAGATCCTTGAGGAATGTTCTTGACATACCTTCCTTCTGCGCTTTCTGTTGGTAACTGAATACTGGATCGAATACTTCCCATAATTGTACGTTCAGGGATTTTGGTGATTTCTTATATACCTGCATGCTGACCTCGCCCATGGTGGCGTTGGACCATATCTCTGCTTTGGCAAGATCCTTAAGGTTGTAATGCATTCCAGCAGCCCCTTCTATCATGTTCTGGATTTTGGCACCGAACTGGTTTTTCAATGCAGAAGGAATGTTGAACGCAAAGAAGCCAAGACTTGCCATTTGGAATATGCCTTGACTGAGGTTCTGCAGAAATTGGTTATCCTGGAAAGGTCCCTTGTTGACCTGTCCGTAGAAGGTGCGTTCAACGAAGTTGTTTACAACCTCCCTTCGCACCTTGTTCATGTCCTTCCCCCTTGAAGTGAACTCACCAGAGTTTAGGTTGCGTTTGATCATCTTACGGAAGTTGTCCGCGCCATTGGATTGCAAAGTCTGACGCATGGCAATGGCCACTGGATGTATCTCGTTCAACCTTTTGTTCTCCTCTGCTGAAATCATGTAACGCAGGATACTATTGGTAATATCCGTTGATACATCATCGATGGCTATGTCATAAAGACCTCTGATAGGAATGTTCGCATCATCTTTGTCAAAGATGTCAAGGGTTGCAACTTTGTAATCATCATTCCAGTTATGCCCAGACTCTGGCTCTTCTTTGGATCCTTTGAAGAATTCCTTTATCCTTGTTAACAAAAGACTCAACCAATTACCTCTGACCTTGGCATCGCGTTTTGTCTGAAGAAGTTCGAGATTGGATTTGGCAAACCTTGGAAAGTCGAGGTAAAGCTTTGACGCGCTGTCAAGACCCTCCTGGAACTCTAGATGCTTGCGTTTCATCGCATCCAGAAGTTCAAACAGTTGCGGATTCGAAGCCTTGAGTTTATAATAATCCTCGTTCCTATAAGGATTGTTGGGAGCACTTTCCCTGGGTAACCATCTGTTCTTGTTGTCAACATGGACTCCTACGATCAATTTTACCTGCTTGGTAGTTTTGTCGTAACCAGTCCTGTACTCGTCTTTTACTTCCCGTTTATAGAACCTCCTTGAAGGAAGACCTTTTATGCTTTCACCAGTGGGCTTGCCGTTCTCGTCAAGCACCTGGTGCTGTTCATAGTACTGCGGATCGTTGGGACGTATGACATTCCAGGTGTATATCCTTTGGTAATAGACCTCTTCGTAAGATGTACCGCTGTCCTGGTCGAACACCCTTCTTGTTTTCTTTATGTGGTTTGATTCGAACCATTCCCTGAAGTCATCATTCTCCATCAGTTTGACAAGCATATTCCTATACCTGTCCGCTGGGCCCACGTTGAGCAGGTTGTTGGCTCCGTCCGCATCAAGTTTATCTGGACCGAAGGTGAACTTAAGCTGTTCCTTCACCTGGTCGGAATCTATGTTCTCGATGATGTTGTTCAACTGATT
>JADDYB010000692.1_pt1 | contig 10744 bp, 10 predicted proteins | sample 8641941 | NCBI WGS metagenome assembly JADDYB01 (sample SAMN16275377, study PRJNA637457) | freshwater sediment metagenome | isolation source: Lake Kineret sediment | place: Israel: Lake Kineret | collected 2013 | reverse complement strand
CTAGAGCACCAAGGATATGTTCCGCAGAAAGTAACTGAATTCTATTCAGGTTATGTAGACATGAAAACACATCTGAGAGAGCTGGGCGAAGAGAGAGCCCGCCTTCAAGAAAACATCGAAGAAATGGCTGACGATAACCTGAGGTTAAAGGAAGAGATTAAAGAAAATATGGACATAAAATTATCCATAGAACGTTTAGAATCTAAATCTCTTACACCCGTGATGATAGTAGAATTAGCGGACATAGTGACTGCAATAGGGCATAAACGTGGACTAAAACCAGAAGAAGCCCTAGAAGCGTTCAAAACCATGATAGAGGCCGGATTCGACAGCAATATAGGTTTCAATACACTCATCGATGATCTGAGATCCCACTCCGAAGCCCTAAAAAGAAATATAGTGGACCATAAAGAAGAACTTGAATCCCTGGACACGATTATAGAGGCCAGGAAACAGGCGCTCAAAGCACTACAATCAATATCCAACTCAGGGATAAGCGACAAAGAACTCGTCAACTGGAAGACTATACTTGAGGAGATCAATTACGATGTAGCTGCGTTCCGTGAAGAGCTAGCTCAACTTAAAGAAATGGACAAGATGTTAGGCGAAAAAAGGCACGAAATATTGGAAATAAACACGCGGCTAACTTCTGCTAAAAGATTACTGGAACTCACAGAGGCCCAGGCATCTCAAAATACAGAGAGCATCCTTCAAGTCATGCAACATCTCGAGGATAGCGTCAATGCCCAGAGCGCCAAAATTCAAGAGAACATCGCCAAGATAGATGAGTATTTCAATGAAGACAAGACTGGTTTCAAGGCTAAAACACATGCAATGGTTGAAGAGGCCTACAATAAAACTGGCGAACTAGTGGAGAAAGCACAAGCCGAGTGGGAAGGATCCCTGAACGAGCTTCAGACAACAATAGAAAAGATGGATCAACAAGCAAAAATAATACTCCAGGGAGCCTATGACGCTGGTAAGACGATAGGGAAACATGATGCACTCGAAAAGTCAAACAGGCTACTACTAGGAGAAGAATTATCTGGTATAGACAGCGCTATAGCATCGCTAATGATAGTATCACGTCTAAAGGAATGGTTCAAAACTAAAAAGGCTAATGAAATGGTGGCACAGTGCGACAAGATCATAGAATACTTGGAGAAGAAGCAGCTTGGACTCCGCCCTTGAAGACATTAATAAAACCATAGATAAACTCGAGTCCACGATGGTGAAGGCTGAAACCGTCTTCGGCTTAGAGCAGAGAAAAATCTACAAGAGACTGCTGAATCAAAACTGCTCTCCCTCTGACAAAGTTTTCACTCCAGGGTTCATATATTTTATAAGCAATATCCTAAAAGGAAAGTCCACGTCTGAGGCTAGAAGATATCTACGCCAAGAAACGCAAGACAAAGAAAATGGATCCTTAGAGGATGAGATCCAGAAGGGGTTCTCATTAATAGACTCCCTACCCTTTGGCTACCTCAAACACTATTATTATACAGTTCTCGAACAGGGTCTAAAAGAGGCAAATTTGATATGGATGAAACGGGAAACCCAATCCTTCGGTCAAGCATTTAAAAGTACACCTTTGCGCGTGGAAAAATGATGCACGTTTCACGTAGTTAAAGATTAAACGACACACGCGGCGACTATAAAAAACATTTAAAAAATTAACTTGGAGTTAAATAATTTTACCACTCTTGTCCGTGTGTGCACTAAAATCATGGGCTTTCTTGAACTCACATCGTAAAGAAAACAGGTTCCACTTTCACCCGTCTCCCACCCTGAGATCGGTACGCCTGTTTTAAAACCTGAAAACCGTTATCCGCCAATAAGGTAGCCCCAGTTGAGATTCTTAACAATAGGTTTAGGCCACTGTGGAGGCAAAATCGCGTCCGCGTTCAAAGCATCAGCCATGAAGGAGCAGCACCTCATAATGGATGTCTGCGGGATAAACACCGACAAAACAGACCTTGCATCACACCGGGAGATACCTGAGGAAAACAAGCTTCTCGTGGGGTCAGGAAAAGGGGCGGCTAAGGACTGGAATGAGGGCTTTCACGCGGGCAGCGAGGCAAAAAACAACATACACAACATGGTGAGGAAGGTTCTCCACCCTGAGACGGACATCGTGATGCTGGCTCTAGGTGAGGGCGGGGGTAGTGGTTCAGGGCTAGCACCTGTCGTCGCTGAGGTTGTGGGGGACTTGGGGAGAGATTGTCTGGTGTTGGCTACTCTTCCCTTTCAAATGGAGAGCGTTAAAGCCAAGATAAATGCGGCCAAGGGTCTTGACCTTCTGTACAGGGAGGAGACAGTGAAGGCGTTGATACTCATTGACAACGACAAGATCGTGGCCCACTACCCTGATAAGGTACTCACCGACGCCTACTCGGAGGTCAACAAGACGGCCATAGACACCTTCGTTAACCTCCTGAAATTGGCGAACACCCCCAGTCAGGCGGACCGTGTAGATGAGTCAGAGCTGTGCAGCGTGTTCAGTTACCCGGGTTTCGCCACCCTAGCCAACTACAAGACCTACGCTAACATGGTGGGTGGCCTTGACTCGTTGCTCCAGCACAGCTGGGAGGGAAGCCTCTTCGCTGACGTTGACCACAACACCGCGGCGGGGGCCTTGCTGGGCGTTTATGGGCCAAGCAGCATGTTTACTACTATGCAAGTTGACAATGTGCGGCGTGTCCTTAAGGAGATGCTTGTGGGGAAAGACGCAACTTTAGGCTTGTATCCTGTGGATCACTGTAGATGGATAAGCTATGTGGGTGTGATCACGGGTCTTGATGTCCCAAGGAAAGTCAGGGAGCTACTAAGTGCTGCCCGGAGTGAGCGAGAACGTCACGAGGAGGTTGTGGATATTAGGAGGTCCCAGAAAGCGTTGGGGCTAGGCTTCGACCTCTGCGCAAGAACAGATACTCCTCCCCAATTGGAGACGCTGATGATTCCGGCGCGTGTGATTGATCTGGAGGCTAAGGCTGCCTCAGCTATGGACAGCCGAAGAGACATCTCTGGACCTCTTCAGGAGGCCTTGAATGTTATCAAGGGTTTGGGGAGGCGGGAGATGACGGACTATCAGATGGTGGAAGAGATCCGGAGGCGTTTAGACGTCAGTGAAGAGGAAGCGGCCATGTATATTCTTCATCTGAGAGATATGGGCAACATTATTCAGCCCAGTGCGGGTATACTCAAAGTAATTTAGGTTCTCGAATAAGAGTGTAGGAGAACCTACCTCCTTCATTCCTCTTCAATTGATGTGAGGTAGCTATCCCAATAAGAACAACGGATTATTGAATTTCCCCACGAGCAGATTCAAAGAGCCATTCTGGAAAAGTTAGAAAAGTATATAATGATGGAATATCCAACAACATATATGAGCGTCAGTATCAAGGATCTTGACGAGAACGCCTACAGGAACCTTAAAGCCGAAGCCATCCGCCACGGCATGAGGGTAAGCGACGCCGCAACCGAAGCCTTCAGACTCTGGGTCGCTTCAAAGAGACAGACGCGCCAAAGAGACGAAGAACGTATGCGAAAAGCGGCAGAAGACATGGACACACTAAGAAGCGAAGGCAAGGTTACATGGTCCGGAGCTGAGGAGATAAGGAGATGGCGGGACGAACGGAAGCGGTAGTCGACGCCTCCATCGCCATTAAATGGCTATCCGAGGAAGAGGGAACCCCCGCCGCCCTAAAACTGAGAGAAGAACACATAGAGGGAACAACTATTCTATCCGCCCCCGATCTACTCCTCTACGAGCTGGCCAACGCCCTCCGATACAAACCAGACTTCGACAACGATAAAGTGACGCAAGCCCTATGCAACGTCATCGACCTACAGATCGACCTAATTACCCCTGGAAGGGAACTTCTACAACAATCCAACAAAGACGCATACCTCTACGATACAACACTCTACGACTCATGTTACCTTGCCCTCGGTGAACTCATGGGGATCGAAGTTTACACGTCCGACAGAAAGTTTTACGAGAAGGCGAAGGGCTCAGACATTCTAAGACTCATTTAACTCCAAAGCTGCACACGCGTGGAATATGATAAAGGTGATCGGGTGCGGGCTGCACCTTAACCAGCCCTCAGAAATCTGATCGAAGACGAGCGCGCAGATCTTCAAGCCTTTAAAAATATGGGCATAGGAAAAAAAGATTATATTGCGCCAATTTTCTGGTAACATGATCCAGGTGGAAGGTTCTTCGTCAGCTAGATGGAGGGGCACATTGAGCTGTGCTGAGTGCGGCTGCTCAAACTTCATCCAGGACCATGAGACCGGCGAAATAGTGTGCCAGACATGCGGCTACGTGGTCTCATACGCCCTCATCGACCGCGGCCCGGAGTGGAGAGCCTTCGAGCCCGAGCAGAAGGAGAACTTGCCAAGGGTGGGCGCTCCGATCTCATGGATCCTCCATGACAAGGGGCTCAGCACCACCATAGGTTAGCAGGATCGCGATGCAGCAGGCAGGAGACTGCGGAGCGAGGACCGAGGACGGCTGGTCCGGCTCAGAATGTGGCAGAGACGTAGCAGAACCTCAGACTCTATACAGCGTAACCTGGCCCAGGCCTTGAGTGAGATAAGTCAAGTTAGCGGCGTGGTAAATCTTCCACGGAATGTCACGGAGACGGCTGCAGTGATTTACCGAAGGGCCGTGCAGAGTCAGCTCATCCGCGGCAGGACGATCCAGAGCGTTGCTGCAGCTTGTGTCTACATGGCGTGCAGGCAATGCCATGTCACGAGGAGCCTGGACGAAGTGGCCTCTGCTGCTGGCATGGCTAAGAAGGATGCGGCTCGTACTTACAGGTTCCTGCTCCGTGAGCTGGGTTCACAGGTGCCTAGGATGGATCCTGAGGGCTACATTAGTATGATTGTGAATAAGCTGGTCTTAGCAGGGGAGACTGAGAGGCTCGCGAAGCTGATCCTGGCCAGGGCTTCGGAGATGAAGCTGACCAATGGGAGGGGTCCTCAGGGGATTGCAGCGGTCTGCGTCTATATCAGCTGTCAGCTCACTAACGATCGTCGGACGCAGGGTGAGATCGCGAGAGAGGCCCAGATCACGGAGGTCACCATCAGAAACCGGTACAAGGAGCTCATCCAGCGCATGGAGTTCAACATCCAACTTTGACAGTAAACCTGATTAAAAATCACCAGGACGCGTTCGCTAAACCCAATAGTTGTATTAGCCTGTAAAACAAGTTAAAAGGGATTTGCTGTATGCATCTTCTGGATGTAGATCGCTCAATAGACATATTGGCCCCAATACATTTCAGTGAGAATTCTGCTTAACCAATATACTAGGCGCGTCCTATTATTCGCGGTTCTCTTCAGTTCTCAAAAGGATGATGTTGGCGTCACTGTCGTGTGCCAGTATTTAATATAATTTTTTTGAATACCTTTACCAGAAATTTGTTTTGCACAGATCAGTAAAATCTCAAGTAGTAGCATAATGTCTCTATTTAATGAGACTAATATTGCATAATGGCTTTAACTATAAGATTAAAAAACATCCAATATCTTCCCGCATTTTGATATGAAGGAATAAAGAAATGAAATAAAGTTATACCAAATAATGTTATTCTCACACGTTGAGAGTATCTTGACGATTCCACAGACCTCTCCTTCATTTACCTCTTTAAATAAAAAATAACAGGTAACTTATGCATTTTACACACATTTTATACAAAAAAGGATTATGCTTCAAATTTAGTAAACACAAATTCGATAGCGCTTATTCACAACGTCTACTCATGAAAGAGCGATTGGCCTTCTCGTTAGCTCTTCTGGGGGTAGCCCTCTTCGTAATCATACCAACGCCTGACGAGATGTTAATCCACCCCACCATAGGTTACCTATTATCCAGCACTTTCAATATGAGTATACAATCAGGCATCATATGGTCAATTATACTTTACGACGGGTTAGGCTTCCTAATCCTTTTAACCTCAATAGCATTAGGAGGCGAATACGTGTTGAAAGAGTTGAACACACGTATAGACGATAAAAAAAGTCACTTGATTGAATACATAAATAAGACAGGTCCAAGAATATTAAACCTTACAGAAAAATATATACCATCAAGCTTCTCAAAGAGTAGCACTTTGCCATTCTCACCCGTCCAAGATGATTAAGAGGAACCAAAAATACACTAGATAAAGCATTATTTTACCAAACTGACACACCAAATAATGATTAAAAACATGTTCTCATATATGCGTGCGCGGGGCTTAAGCGTTAAAATAAGAAATAAGATGATCAGATCATATTGGTATCAATATACACTCATATCGCCAAATAATTTCCGCGCGCGCAGTCGGTAAACCAGACAGAACCACAACTGGATAAACGCCTAACAACGTCGCATACACAGGCAAAGGATTAGATAACTTGGGTTAAAGGGGAGCGTTGTAGTGGCTTATTATGGTGTGAAGCCTTACCGTAAGCTCCTTCGCCATCTCCAGCGCCTCGTTAGCCTTGCCGCAACTGTATGTCGTCACGAAGCTGCAGGCCAGCTCCGGGTCTTTTTTGTATAGCTCAAGGGCCACATTCTCGACGGCGGATTGTAGACGGTAGTTCTCTGCCTCCCACTTCCTCCACCTGGATATGACCTCGTCCTTGGTGGCCGTGTAGAACAGGTTCACGAGGTTAGAGACTACCCTAAAGCTCCAATACGCTGACTCAGGATCGTAAGTGTTCATCATGGCGGGGTTTGTCCGCTGTACAAATCCTCTTGTACCTGTTGTGAAGCTTCTCGGCGTCTCCTTGACGCCACAGTAGAAGGGCATCCTTCCAGTTGTCGCACCCTCACTTATCCCAACCCAGATCAGGCCTCCGATGGGGTTAGGCATCCAGCCTCTGAGCTGGGCGCACCAGTTAGCTATGCTCCGAGGGGTTCCGATTAGCCGCTCGGTCCCCCAGTTAGGCGCCAGCTGGTACTCACGTCTGCTGTTAATGTGGAAGAGTGACTCTTCAACCCGGTAACCCGCTTCCTTAGCGATCATGGGGCTATGCGTGGGCCTATACTGACTCGTCTTCATGCCGTATGGGTCATACCTTGTACCCTGGTAATGATCCTCGAACAGCGCCAGGAAATCATTAGGAGTAAGCTTCTTGTCAGGTTTCACGAAGAGGGGATAAGTCCACGTGGGCTCCTCTGGGCTCAGTTCAAGCGATGGTGCCAGCAGACTGATGCCTCTCCAAATGCGTCTCCGATCATACTCTGGGGCCGGTATATTGTGTCTCACCTTCCCTGTCTGGGCGCCGTAGACCTTAGCAGGGTTGAACGGCCCATCCTTGTCTGGGTCGTACATTCCCTTCTCGGCGGCGAAGCTCACAAGGTTATCTGAGCACCTGAAAACATCCGGGTCGTCGCTGACGAAGTCGATTCGCACAGAGTTAGCCTGCACTACGAAGCAGTCATCAGGAACTCTCGCGGCAGCCCACAGGTTTCCCTGGTACTCCTCATAGAACCAGGCTTCATCCGGGTCAGCAACGATATAGTTATCGGTCCTTGCACCATACCTGTCGGTCAACTCTCCTATCAGGTCTATTGCTTCTCTCGCTGTCTTACACCGCTCAAGTACAAGCGTCATCCTGTAGTCTCCGACGCTCGTGGACATTTTTGGGCATAACTCTTGAGCCTTCGGGTTAAGCCAACCACCCGTGGAGGCTCCAGCCGCCACCTGATGCTCGTTTACGCCTCCCTCAGCCTCATGAATATCGACGTTTTCTGCGACCATCATTACGCCGATGTAAGCGTACGTCTCCTCAACTTGAGGTATCCTTGTTCCTCCAGCTTCAGGGATGGTTATCGTTTCGTCGGGCCCATGGCTTCTCTTCGGAACGGCGATGATCTGAACGACGTCGTCGCCGCCTGTTGAGTCGCAGCTTCTTGCTACCATTACTGAGCCGTCGGCCGTGGCTTTCCTGCCTGCGGCCATCATGTAGCATCCTTTGGGATCCATGAACATTCACGGCTTACAGTGAGTAAAATGGGTTTAAGGCTTTATGCCGTGCGCGCAGCTACCCGTTTCCCTTTCATCGCGCGCGTAAGATTATGATAAGAATACTATTTTGTTAATTACATGCATGAATAAGTATAAAAGAAAATAATGCTAAAAATATATCATGACTGATACACTTCATTTAAATTTCGAATCAGGAATCAAAGATCTAATCGAGGCCTTCAAATCAAACCCGTATTCTTTTTACTCAGAAAACGACCTACACTGCAAGCTATTTCACACATTAAGTCTAAAGGGCCTAAATGCATCATGCATATCAAAACTGGGAAAATCCAAGGTCCAGTCCTCAATACTACATAAAGAATATCCTACAAAAGGTCGATACAAACGGAACAATAAAGGTCCCTCATTAAAAAAACGGAGAGGTAAAAGAGGGTATTTTGATATCTGTTTATGGGATCCAAAACTCACAAATAAACGTCAATTTAAAACGTCAGGCGGAAAAAACGAACAAAAGACTTTCACTGCAGTAGAAATGAGTTTAAATGAGCATCATGGTACATTTGAATGGCATGTATATTGGGATTTACTGAAGCTAAGTGATCCTGTGAATGAAGTAGAAAATGGTTATATCTTATTTTTCGTAAGAGATTATCCCTATAAAAAAACAGGCTTTTCAGAAAATGGGTTCATCGATAAATTAAAAGAAATGTTCGGTGAAGAAAAAAAAGTACACATAATCTATATTGAATACGTGAAAACAGAAACACGCATAGTGAAAATATCTAATACAGATTTTACTTTTTAAATTATATACATACGCGGGCACATCTCCACAGAAGTAATATGCGCGCGGGGTTCATTCGATAATGTATATTAAAACTGATGTGTTTTTAGGTTTAAATTGGAGCCTCTCCTGCACATAATGATCCCCTTCGTGTCTCTGGTCCTCCTTGGCGCGCGCGCAACGACGGAGGCAATGAGTTGCTCGTCGGAGAACTACCCGTAGACTGGTCAAAGATTAGGCTGCACATTATGATGAGTCATCCGGTGGTCTTCAGCGAGGTCTGGTTCTCAGACCAGCTGATGATCCATCAGGTTACTGGGACGTAGCCGTGAGTGACGTGGACAACGATGGTCAGAGCGAGGCCATAATCAACGCTCACGTGCACAAAATTAACTCTTCTTTCTTATCAGTACCACTGAACCCTCCGATTGGGCATAGAATATATCAACCCTATAATCATCTCGGGAGACGCCTTCCACCATCCTTCGGACGCCAGAGAAATCAACGTTATGAACAAACACTCCTGTCACGTCATACATGAGGAGCGACGAGTTCTCCCAGTCAGAAACCGCCTCCGCGTAAGACTTGCCTCCATCAATGAAGATCAGATCCATCAAGGGTAACGATTTAACGACCCTAGGGAGCATGTCCAAAGTGTTGCCTTCGTAGAGTTTATACTTGCACCCTGTCTCTTCCAGCTTCCGCCCCACCTGACGAGAGCTATAGTATGAGAAGAAGTCAAATCCATAGTACTCTACTTCATGCGGAGAGACGTTCTGGATAGCGGCCTCGATCATGCTTCTTGCGTTGTCACCGTTGTAGACGCCGATCTCCATGATCTTTCTGCATTTGTGTTCGAAGATGTACTCATCAAGATATGAATGTGATCCGTACCAAGGCAATTCGCTTGTTTCCCTTCAATGACAGGTACGCGCATTGGACATTTATTTTTCGTTCTTCTATTGATGTTAATGCTTTTTCTGGGTCTTTAACTAGCCAAATTTGTAGTTTACCCTACTAAATCTGTTCCTGAGAAGGGTTAGGCTGCCCAAGACCACCGTCATTGGTTCGTGCGCGTTAGCACGTGCATCTGTTCGAGTCTGTTACGGCACGCGCGTCGTAGTAAACAACCACCTGCCCAAGGAAACATCATTCGCAGCAAAATACCTGTTGCTAGTTGAGAAAGGCAGCGCAAAACCGTAGACGAACAAACAGTAGTTACACTTCCCTTTTTTTGCGTGCGCGCCAAGAGCAGGACACGCACCACATATGCACACGCATTTTGGCGTCTTTGCCCTGTAAGGTTCACGCTCTCCACGCGAATCAGACGATAGAATAGTAGCCTAACTCGAATTTATTGGATCTAATACACATCCATCTTGCACATGGCTGCCAGAAACCCTCAACACCTATCTATTGTCTTTAATGTAATTCAACCGAGCAATAGACACATGGCTGGATGGTGCCCCCATCCTTTTAGACCTCGAAATAAACTCATAGAGGGATACAGTAGGATTCTCCAATTCTATCAAATCCCTAGTAGACTCTGAGACAAGAGTAGCCTCTCCACCTTCAGTGAACCTGTAAATGGTTATCTTTGATCTTTCAGGCTGTATTAGCATCGAGTCGCTTTTGGTTTCTTGTATGAGTTAATATTTAATGTGGATTCTGAGTACCTACCACAAGCATACAGTGGTCTCGGTGATCTTTAGAGCCGAAGCACGCGCGGGGTAATTCAATAATTAGGTGTTGTTGGCCTTAATACGCGAATCTCTCCCCTCTCCTCAAGCCCCACCACACCAGAACAAGCCAAACAACACCTCAGAGGACCCCAACAATCGCCCAACGACGCCCGTGAACGCCTCTTCTGCCTCACCAGACTCATGGCATCCTCTAGCCGACCCATCCACCCCTGGCCCAACCCGTCACGCGAAGAAGGCCACACTCTGCCGGAGCTCAGGCCTCCCGATGCCGT
>JADDYB010000691.1_pt1 | contig 10761 bp, 14 predicted proteins | sample 8641941 | NCBI WGS metagenome assembly JADDYB01 (sample SAMN16275377, study PRJNA637457) | freshwater sediment metagenome | isolation source: Lake Kineret sediment | place: Israel: Lake Kineret | collected 2013 | reverse complement strand
GTTCTTGGGCAAATTCTTCCTCGGGGTCCGTCTGTTCTACCAAAACTGGGTTTTTGAGTATTTTGTTCTCGATCACGTCGTAAACAGCATCATGGGGAGTCCCACCCAGATCCTCTTGCTCCCCTTCAATAATGATACTGCAGTTTAAAGGATGTTGTGTGCTCCCTAATTTGACACCGTGGAGTTGGTGTTCAAGATAATCGAGAATGTCCTCTCCAGTCAGTCCAGGGTACACTTCATTCATTATTTCTTTATTTAGTAAAATTCTGCAATCGATATCCGTTGTTGCTGTATATTGATTTGTTAAAATTGAACCGTAAACGTAAACACCCTCAAGCGCGTTTTCAGGGATGTTGAAATCATCTAGGGCGGAACCCACAACATCTAGTATCTGTACTCTAATTTCATCGTTCAGCTTGACATTATCTGCTGTATCCCAGATGTCTTTGTCTAAGCCAGAGCGGACGTAATCTATGACAGAACTATTTTTACGCATAGGTAGTGACCCCATAGGTTTTTACTAGAATACAGAAAAACTTCACACTGTGTTAAATTGGTGTGCTTACTGAAAATAGGCTCGATAAACAGCAATAAGATGTTTACAAGAACGCCGTGCGTCTGGATCACGCAGCAGCCGCCCTTCTGAGTCAACGGCTGAAGGTGGGATGGCGTTCGGGTATAACGCACCACTGTCTTGCGTAAGATTGTAGACGTGCCCCCAATATGTGAAGGCAGGGCAGTCACAGTGCACTTCAGCCTGGGAATCCAGAATCTCAGGTATTTCCTGTTTGATCCCTTCCCAACCTAAATTTTTCCGGATCAGTTCGTGAGGCACCAAGGCAGCCCAATCCAAAAGACTGATTTCTTGGCTCCAATCGTTTCTAGATGCCGAGCAATGCGTTTGAAAAGCAAAATACCCTGCGTTGATATCAAACCAAGCTAGCCTGGCGTTGCACCCCGTGCTTTTGCTGTCAGACATGAAATCAACGCGGTAGTGAATTTCAGGAACAGTTAGAGATATCTTTTTCAAACTATTTTCTCCATATCTTTCAATGCAGCCAGGGCGTCTGCTAATTGTTGCCTTTTTACAGCCATTACTCGGTCTTTATAGTGCTGGCCCACCCGAGCAAAAATATCTTGAAAAACCTCGGGCGGAACTAAACTTTCAAATTTTGTGCCCCGTGTATTTTCTTGAATCTCGTAGTAGAGTTCGCCACAGAGCTGGTTCAATACTTTGCTTACTTCTTTGATAATCAAATTCATGTAGTTTTCAATCAGCTGTGCAACCATTACTTTTGGCGCACGAATTGCACTGATATCTTTTATCTGTTCTCTCGCTTCTCTATTTAGTTTGGCAAACCGCTCCAACAATTCAATGGCGCTGAGCCCTTCGAGCTCCGCTTTAATATCCTTATCTTTTATGATGAGCGCAATTTCATCCTGTAGCTCTTTTATTTTACCCGTATATTGATGCGCCATTTGAACAAGCATTCGGTACGCCTGTTCAATCTCTTGATCAACTTCTACTCGGACCGTTTTTTCAATAGGGTGCAGCGCATTGACCACTTCAGGGAATTCAGCTTGGTTTTTGACTAACTGCTTACCTTCCATTGCATGCAAGGTAAAGTGCAATTTTATCGCGTCGGTTTTGAATCTGTATCCAAACCTTTTATGTATGTGTTTGCAAATTTTCTCATACGAATATTTTTTGTCAAAACGTATGGAATTCAAATATTTTACATCTTCGATGTCCAAGCGGCACAGCTTGCATTTTTCGTTTGCTCCAGGCAACACTGCATAGTGCTCTTGGCTGAGACTAGGAGGAAGGATATCCACAGTAGACATACTGGTACGCTATCACATGTATCGCTCAGAGATCAAGTCACTCCAACCAGATGGATCGTTTGGTGCAGAAAAAAGAGGGCGCTCAATCGTAGTCATATGGTCTACGCGCATGCTGGGTTTTAGTAGATTGACAGGTTTAGGACGGACGGATTGGAACTTAGCAATCAAATCCTGCAAAACCCCCTGGGAAAACACAAACTTCTTATTGCCAAACTCTGCAATCGTGGGTGTCAAAATGTATCCGCGGCAATAAGGAAAGGGAAACTCTATCTGGATTGTGTGATTCCCTGATGTACTAAACTTCAAAGCAAAACGGATAATGCCACTGACTTGATCAAACGGTACTCTTGTATTTTCAAATCCGTCCATTCCTAAACAATATATCATTGGTGCAGAAGGCAAATCAAAATCCATGAAGTAATCTTGTGCAAAATTACAAGCCTGTTCTTGTACGTATTCCAAAGCGTCTTTCCGACCAAGTTTATTCAGCTGAGGATGAATAATCCTGACGCATTTAGCTTGCTCATTGCCAAAACTATCAGCATGGATATCCATTGCTAGCCTACTTTCACCAATTCGGATTCTTTGACCACTTTTACTTGAAACGGATCGAGCACGACAATGTACTCCTTGGTATCGGGCAAATAATCCACTACTTGCCCATAGCGTCCGCAATCCTTGCATTGTACAGAATCGTTTAGCTTGTATTTGATCGCTTTCTTGTTGTACAAAGCGCAGATGTAATTCTGTCGATCCTCATAGGTTTCTGCACCAGAACGCATTCTGCTGAGCTTGCCGTTCTTAGCCAGTGCAACTAGAGATTTCAACCAGTTTGCACTATGACGATCTCCACTGTACGTACAGGCTTTAATGTACTCGTCGACTTCCGCAAGTGTCAAATGCCCAGTTGGATTTTGCTCCGCACGGCGTTTGGCTATGGTACGTAACCGTTGGGGTTGATTGGTTGTCAAACGCGCAAACTCCGCGTTGGAAAGTACCTGCATGTTTTTTCTCCTAGTGTTTAGAGTAGGCGTCGGTTATCACGTTTCCGAAAGCGTCCGACAACTCATTTCTTTGCAACATCGGGAAATCCTGCTGTACGATGTCTAGCAGCATCTCTTCTTCGTCGATGACTTCGTCCGCCGCAAACTCTTTGGCAAAATTTTCACCCAACTCTGCGGTCAGTACGTAGGCAACGGCGTCGTATGCATAGCTGTTGTCGAACGCCCGAGCGAGCGCCTCATTCATGCGGGCTAGCTTGCCTGCTGTGGCTGTGGGGGCTGCTTTAGGGGCGGCCACCCCAGGAGCTGCAGGCCGCGCTGTAGGGGAAGTTGGAATCGGCTTACCCGCGGGCTGTGGACCAGCAAGCTCAACGCCACTCGTAATATCCTCGAAAATCTGGTCGCGGAATTCTTCGACTACCTTTTTCACTTCGGGGTTGACGGCCAAGGCCAATTCTTGCGCCACTTGGTCCGCGGCATGGTCGATGAATGCTTGCGCCTGTTCAGGGGATGCTGGAGTGCCTTCTTTCGCTGCTAGGTTGGTCGTTTGAAGCTGAATCCACTTTTTCGTATCGTTGGAAAAAAGATTCGGAAAACCTGCTGCCTGTTTCGTTCCATTTTTGAAAAGCTCGTCCAAGTTGCCCATAGTCCCCTCGATAGCCTCATCTACCTCTTTGGATTGCTGACTAGATTGTTGATTCGCGAATAACTCTTCATCGATACTCATTAGGAGGTCTGTGATGTCATCCCCTAGTTGCTGCTCAGTCACTCGCTGCAAAAATTGCATGAGTTCATCGCGGGCGGCCATTAGCTCATCCGCAGTTGCTATTGCCTTATCACCAGAACTCTGGGTGATAAGTTTTTTGATGGCTTCAAACCCAGTAGGGGATGAAATTAGTGCATCGTGCACAGAACTTGGAATTTCAACCTCGAACCTATTTTTTTCTTGTGCCGTTGTTTTTACCGTCCCCTCTCTTTTTTTGGTCTCTTTTTGCTTTTGCCCAAGCGACATCTGGTGATACCAGATATCCCCAACCGTTTTTCTGACCTGTTCGTCGGAGTAGTCGGGGTTGCCTTTTTTTACTTCGTCGTAGTGCTTATCCCACCATTCCTTTGGAGGTTTGTTTACCGCCTGTTTAGCCGACACGTTTTCTCTCCTTTTTCCCGTTTTAAAGAAGGGGAGTATCCTTCATAATCGATGCAGTTTCATAATTGCTCGCATGGCATAGCATTTTGATATGTTCGTTCCCCTTCTTATTTCACATCCTTACGCCCGTAGTCCTGCACCAGTTCCCTGGCGAACTGCGGATCGCCATAGATCTGAGTGTACAAGTCAACAAGCTTTTTTTCCTCTTTTTCTTTTTTATAGGGCGTCATGTCGGTTTTTGCTACCAAACGCTTTTGGTTGCCGACCTGCACAAAGGCATTCCCTTGATCGTCGAAGCGCACAACCCTGCCAGGGCCATGAGGCGTATTGACTGCGTCACCGGCTTTGATCTGGTTTTCTTCTTCGGCGGTAACCTCAAGGTCATCCTGGTTGCGATATAGCAGCATCCCACCCTCAGAATCCTGCTTCAAGGTCCATACTTCGTTTACCTTGCCAGAAGTATCTGCTGCTCTGAGGTACAGAGCAGTACCAATGGGCTTGAACTCTGGAGGAATCGCATTGATATTGTCGATGGGAATCATCTCAACCGCGGGTTCTAAAGGCATGATAACGATGCTTTCCACTGGATCGATCTGCACCAATGTCCAATCGATCTGATGCGTCGGATGGCTCTGTGCAACCAAAGCCAGCAAATCAACATCATCAGGGCGCCCAAGCTGTTTTGCATACTTGACAGTAGCAACGAACCGGCCTTTGGTGGACCGCGCATCGGTGGTCAGCTGCAGATCCGCTCGGTATCCACGTTTTGCTAACGTTTTTTCTAGAGCGTTGAAGAAATTGGTAGCAACGGCAGTCTTGTCTACATTGGTCCGATGGCTGATTTGTTGCAGTCTGCGAAGTGTATTACGATCCATTACTATTCTCCTATTGAAAGGTTAACTAAGAACTATTTCGGTTGGAAATTCTTCTGGGGTGAAAGGGATGCTAAAATCCAAGATATTTTGTACATGGTCTGCACTGTAGTCTGTGTCCACAAGCACATGTACAATTTTGTTTTCCACGGTTTTTAGCATTTTCTCGATCTTTTTCGTGTACGTCTCTTTTCTTTTGCCTATGGCGTTTGCCGCCATAAACTCGACGTATTTATCCCCACAGTACTTATGCACGATAGAATAGAAATAAGGAATGCTAATCCCCAGTGCGTCACATTGTGCTTTGATATTGCCATATACTTTAGTAGTTTCCTGTAATATGGCAATAATATCCATACCATATTTTCGTTCTAGTTTGATTATTTTTCTGGGCTTGAATTCGAAGCATTTTCGGCTACACCATAGATACGGGCGTAACATCCGTTGGACGCTTACATTTTCGATCGGCTTTTTACACACTGCACATTTTGGAATGTCGACATTACTCTTTATCCAGCCCTTTAGTATTTCGTTCTCTTCTTGTAATCTTTGAACTTCAGAGATGATGTGAAGCTCAACTATATCTTCTAGGGGTAGCATAGCTGAATCTCCGAGTGTTAAACTAACGACAAGATTTTCCATTATTTTTCTAAAAATGAAAAGATTAAAATTATATTTCTTCGGACATATCTGTGAAATCTTCAGAGGCTTGTTCGCGAATCTTTTTCAACGCTGTCTCAAAAATAGTAAGTACCTCTTTTAGCGGAATATTTTCTAACACAGCAATTTCTTCGAAGCTCAAACGGAACCCAGGTTGTAAGTTGAAAACTTCCAACAATACCCAAAAACAGTCGTTGTAGTTGGTATCTCGAATGTACCAAACACATTGTTCACAATCACAAGGCAGTACAGGCAGCGTCTCTCGCCGCTTTGCACATTTCTCAATAAGCATCGTTTTCTTTCAAACAATTTCTATTCGTGAAACACCATCTATTATATTGATCTGCCATATGTGATCAAACAGCCTGGCATCCAAATCTCTATGCGAGATTATTTTGACAGTTCTCGCTCCCAATCCCGTTGCTACCTCAATTACAGCTTCGAATACCCGGTCAACGGTATCTTGATCCAATGCCCCGAAAACTTCATCCAGCCATAGGGATGAAACAGATTTGTTCGAGAGTTTATACGCTGCTTTCCACGTCGCGAGTAGCACTGATAACCCGACTTCATCTCTTTGCCCCCCAGAACACAGTTCAACGGGGATACTCTTGTATGAATCTGACACGAGAATGCCAATTTTGTCAAGAATCCGATCTCCTTTGGCATCGGCTTGTTGACTGACAAACTGCGCTTTGTACTCCCCATTCGAAATTTGATTGAGAATGTCGTTGAGGTACTCGTTCAGTAATTTAATGACCAAATCAATTTTGTACATCTTAGTTTTTTTCAGTACCGATAAACAAGCAGCTAAATATTTCGCATTGGTATCTAATTTTTGCAGTGTATCTTTTTGAACGGCTAACTCCTGTTTGCGCTCATCAATAGAATCCGTAACCGTCTTTTTGAAGGATTTGGCTTTTTCATACGTGCTTAGCTCGATTTTGATGTCCGTAAATTCTTCTTGTAGATCATTCAGTTTGGCATTACCAATTGTCAACGCCTCCCTGCATTTCTTCAAACACTTTCCTGCTTTTTTTGTGTTTGGCGTCTCGTCAATAGCTAGTCTCTTCAAGGTATTTTTCTTGCTGAATAGTGTTCGTTCTAAGCACAATCGATTGTCAGCAGAATGCAATTGTTCTGTTTTGGTTACAATATTATCTTCGATTTTCTGCATTGCTATTTTTGCTTCAGCAAGTTTATCTTTGCACTTGGCGATCAACTCACTCTTATACGTTTTTGGAATATCGACAGGACAGGGTTCTCGATTGATAGGACAGTGATTTTGATATCTGTTTACCCGTTCAATCTCGGATTGATTATGAGTAATAGTAACAGAACATTTCGCTCGTTCTTGATTGAGCGTATTCAACCCCTCTCTGAGCTGGTCAATACCTTGTTTCGGCCAGGTTCTACAAGCGAGTTCATCTTTTAATTCAGCTATTTCCAGTTCAACCAGTTTTGCTTTTTTTGCCTGTAGAGAAATAACCTCTGCTTGCCCCAGTATATGTTTGTTTTCTTCCATCAACTGATGAAGTTTTTTAATCTTAGCCTCACAGGCGGCTATTGCCACACTTACTTTTTCTAGTCTTTCCTTTTTTTGCTTTGTCGCTGTTGGACTAATTTCTTTTGCGCTCTGTAACATTTTTTCTAAATTCTGTACTTCGCGACTTATCGTTTCGATGGTCTCGTTCTGGTGCCCAATCCGATCAGCATTTTGTTTTATCGACTCAGTACATGTTTTTAGAGCCGCATCATATTTGCTCAAACCAAAAATGGAAACAATGGCTTTTGCGCGCTCACCAGGTGTTCCTTCGACTAATACCTGTGCTTGTTTTTGACCAAGAAAGGCAATAGCTTCGAACTCTTGAGCGGTCATACCCAACGTATCTGTTATGGCTTTTCTAGCGTCCCCTTCTACAGATTTGCCATTTTTAACAAAGTAAAGACCTTTGTTTTCTCTGTTGCGGATTTCTTTTATGCTGCACTGATTGCTATCGACTCTAAAATCTAAGGCGATCTCATAACCATTGTTTAATATCTTATTGGGTAAGCTATTTAAACTGTCTTTTCCGCGAATCGTCTTTCCGAAAAGCAAATAAAAAATTGCTTCTAATATGGCACTTTTTCCCGATCCAATATTCCCTTTGATAAGTGTTACACCAGAACTATTCAGAGGAATAGTAGCTTTGTCGTAACTCAGCCAGCCGTCTAAGTATAAGGTATCAAGATCAATCATCTTCTGTAGGGTCAACAAAATTAGCTGTGGTTTTTATATCAAGCTCAGTTAACTCCACTCCCTCGGCCAAAAAGGAACAGAGAACACAAATAGCGTAGTAATTGCCATTTTCGTCAAAATCAAACAAAAAATCCTCATTTTTGCACTTTGGACAGATCATCGCTATTCCAGTTCTGAATGTATAATTATTTCTAAAATCCGCTTCTTTAGCTCTGTCTTATTCAAGCCGAAGTCTTCATTCTCCAACACAATCGAAATTTCATCCTCAAACGTCTTTGCCTGGCTGACCTCGTCCATATTTTTGCGATTCCTCGTTGTTACGACTGGGTCATTATCGAAGATTACACCCAAGCACACATTTTTTAATTGCTCAATCACATAGGTTTTATTAATTGCCGCATATGTCGCTATCGGCAAATTGAACTTCAACTTCACTAGATTGTTTTGTTTGGCACTGTTTTTAACAAAAATTATAATATCTTCTTCTGTATGCTTTCCTTCCCAATAATCTACTAAAAAATTTACCTTTTTAGGCAAGTCTAAAAAAAGCTTTTGAACCTTATAGTCTGTTCCATCCAAGGTTACAAGCAACGCACCTAAATCATCCACGTAAGACGTTTGCGTTAACGCCCCGCTGTAGTAACAGCGAGGGTTAACCTGAAATTGCTTATGCACATCACCCAGAGCTACGTAGTCAATTGCATTAGCTTGTAGCGCTGCAGCACTGTCTTGTTGCACATCAGCATCAAAAATTCCATTCTTTATATTCAGCCCCGGAACAATTCCATGCCAAAGTGCTATGATATGTTTTCCATTTTTCTGGAAAGGCAAAGGCTGTTTGATGTCTTCCCAATTCGCAGGTGCCCACAATATGACTTCCTTAAACGCAATAGATCTATTTGGCTCAAGCACCCAAGCGTTCGTTATCTTCTTTGATTTGGCCAAAAGAGCAATGTAATGCAAAGAAGTGTAAGTTCTGTCCCTGGAGGTATAATCGTGGTTCCCAGATAAAAAGGCAAAAAATATATCCTGATGCTCTAACAATGTCTGCAGTAGGTAATCCTTCGTTTGCTGGTCGGGATTGTGCTTGTGGAAAATGTCCCCAGCACAAATGATAAACTGAGTCTGTGCCGCACGAGCTGCTGCTACCAAAGCTGCTAGCGGGCGCTGGCACGCTAGGGGCTGATTCGGTGCCCCTAGCTGCCAGTCCGCGGTATGCACAAACTTAAACATCAGTCGTCTTCGTCGTCATCCTCAAAATTGAAAAGGTCATCGTCATCATCTTCTTTTTTTGTAGGCTTTGCTACTTTTTTGCTCTTAGGCTTCTCTTCTTCGTCATCCTCGTCTTCTTCTTTCTGCTTTTTTACCTTTTTCGGCGCTTCCTCTTCATCGTCCTCGTTCTTAGCCGGTTTTTTCACCTTCTTGGGCTTCTCATCCTCATCGTCCTCGACCTTTTTTACTTTCTTCTTAGGCTTTTCTTCGTCCTCAGTTGGCTTCTTCCCCCGCTTGACCTTGGTCACACGACTCAGAGTAACCCCCTCTTTGGTTTCATAATCTTCCACGTACACTCGCACAGTTCGCCCGATGGCTTCCTCCAGGTCGAGTTCGTCGCTTTCGATATCTAGTCCCGCCCCTTCTGCGAATTTCGTGAGCTTGCTTTTTGGTGTAAAAATGGCTGTTGCAAGTGCAGTAACACGTACCGGGCCGTCGATAGGGTCACCATCTAGAGTTGCATTTTTGATCTTGAATGCCCAAGAAAACGATTCGCCACCATCTTCCCATTTTTTCGGTTGGATGCTCTCGATAACTGCAGTATACTCCCCCTCATCAATATGTACACCCGCGCCAGCACTTTTCTTGATTTTCAACGACATGCAATCCTCCTAATTCCTATTGAGATTTTGTTCCAAAGCTAATGCTTTTACTTGCCTGGCTAACGTCATCAAAACAGCTGCTATGTCTTCTTTTCTAGACTCTACTGTCCTTCGAAAACTATCCGCGGCGGTTAGATAGTTTTCTATCGTCCTCTTCGTGCGATACTCCTTTTTAAGTGTGCTTCTGACCGTTGCACTCTGCAAAGCTACTTTCAACCCACGTACATCTTCTGATAGGTATATTTCAGCGGATTTCTCTGCGATGTGATCGTCTAGTAGCAGTTTTACTCTCCGCCATAGAGTATAGCTGCCTTCAGCAATCATACCAATCTCAGTACACCGTGACAAGTAACTTTGTGCAAGGGCATACTTTTCGTTTACGTCTGACAAATCGGTAACACTTGGGTTTTTTGGCAACTCTACATGGAAGCTTAACAACTCCTCTTTCAGTTTATCATGATCTGGCATAGAAGTCATTGCCATTTCGTATAGTTTTTCCATCAGTGATAACCTTGATTTCTTGCTCAAACTACTACTCTCTCCAGTTAATTTATGGTCTAGTGCGTTTTCAATTTTTACCTTTTTCTTGATTTTAAGCATTTTGCTCGGCTGCTTCTACCTTTTTTTCGCGTTTCAGATTCTGCGCTACCTCTTTCCATACACTACGCACTGTAGGATCTGTCTTTACTGCAATTTTAATATCCGCTAGCGTATTATTGTGAATCTGATTGAATAACTCCTTTTTTGCTGCTTCGATATCATCAAACGAAATATCGTCTCGAAGTTCCCGTTCTTCAGAAGAGCCAAAAGTAACTGATAATAATCCACCATCAGGAAACTTTTTTGAAATAGTTATATCAAACCTTTTCCCTATTCTTGCCATTTGTCGCACCCCGTAGACTCAAAAACTCTGTGTAAATAGCATCAAACAGCTTTTGATCATCTGCAAGAGCTTGTTGCGCTGCCTTTTTTCCAATTCCAATTTTTTTGTTCTTGTACAAAAAAGTAGACCCTTCCCGAGTAATAATACTCTGGTTCATTCCAAGACTCAGCAACTCCCCTTCCTTGTTGAACCCCTTACCAAAGATAAGCTCGGTTTCAATTTCTCGGTACGGAATGGCCA
>JADDYB010000690.1_pt1 | contig 10762 bp, 10 predicted proteins | sample 8641941 | NCBI WGS metagenome assembly JADDYB01 (sample SAMN16275377, study PRJNA637457) | freshwater sediment metagenome | isolation source: Lake Kineret sediment | place: Israel: Lake Kineret | collected 2013 | reverse complement strand
TCTCGATGAAAAGGCTGAAAAGGATTCAGTCACGCAGACCGTTCTCAAAGCTCTCCCTCATATTCCCATCGAAAAGGTTGAGGACAAGAGATCTCTGATCAAGCAGTTTCTTTCTACGGCCGATCCCATTGGAATTGGGAAAAAACATCTTCTCATTACCCATTTTTATGGAAGGCGTTTGAAACCCTGTCCTGGAACCTCCAATCATATCTGTTGCGGCTATTATGTGATCAACGCCATCACGAATTGCCCAATGGATTGTTCCTACTGCGTGCTTCAAGGGTACCTCAATAATCCCTTTCTTACCCTTTACACCAATTGGGATGATCTGCTCCAGGAGATAGAGGCTTTCTTAACAGGAGATCACTCCTCCCTCGTTCGGCTGGGAACCGGTGAACTCTCTGATAGTTTGGCCCTGGAATCCATCTTTCCGATCTCGCAGTTTCTTGTCCCATTTTTTGCGGAGAAAGATAATGGAATTTTAGAACTGAAGACGAAATCAGCGAATGTCCAGCATCTGCTTCATTTAAACCATCGAGGGAAAACCGTTGTCTCCTGGTCGCTCAATCCTTCAGGAATGATTGAGGAGGAGGAGATGAGGACGGCACCATTAAAAGAACGGATAGATGCAGCAAGGAAATGTCAGGAGAAAGGGTATCCATTGGGATTCCATTTTGATCCCCTCATTGATCATGAGGGGTGGGAGAAAGAATATCAGGAGACCGTCCATCAACTTTTCAAGCAGATCGATCCTAAAAGGGTGGTCTGGATCAGTCTTGGAGGATTTCGTTACCCTCCCAAACTGAAAGCCATTGCAGAAGAACGTTTTCCCAAAACCAAGGTGTTTCTGGGAGAATTATTCCCAGGGAGAGATGGCAAGTTTCGCTATCTGAAGGAGATTCGGGTGGAGATGTATCTAAAAATAGCAGGATGGTTAAGGGAGGTGGACCCGAATCTTTTTATCTACCTGTGTATGGAAAGCAAAGAGGTGTGGGAAAGGGTTTTCGGCTGGTCACCTGAAAACAGCCGTCATCTGAGCCGAATGTTTGAGGAGAGGGTAAGAAAATTTGTCTAAATTCATTGTGTCTATTCCCCCCTTTTATAGAGAGGGGGAAGGGGGATTTTTGAGTGTTGACAATCGTTTTAGAGTTTGAGAATATAGGAGATGTTTTACTGGTAGAGGGATAAGTTTTTTAACTATAGAAAGGAGGATATTCTAAGATGAAGAAGAAGATGAATCGTCGAACTTTTTTAAAGTATTCGGCAGCGGTGGGAGCTACTGCAGCAATCTCTGGGGTTCCAACCTTATTACGTGCCCAGGCTCCGGAGATTAAAATCGCCTCGATACAGCCTGTGACAGGAGTCATCTCGGATATCGGGATCTCGATGAGAAGAGGAAATCAGATGGCCGTCGATGATATTAATGCCAAAGGGGGCATTAAGTCAATGGGTGGAGCAAAGCTGAAACTCTTACTGGCAGATACCGAGGCAAAAGAAGAGGTGGCCCGTTCAGAGGCAGAACGGGTGATTAAAGAAGGGGCTGCCTGTCTGGTCGGTCCATTTCTAAGTGGTAATGCAATGACGATTGCCACGTTATGTGAACAAAGAGGGGTACCCTTTTTGATGGATGTTGCTGCGGCAGATGATATAACAAAAAAGGGATTTAAACATACCTTCAGGGTCTTTCCCACCACGACAAAATTTGCTGAGGCGATGCTCTTTTATATGGGAAAGATTATGAAGGAGAAGAATATCAGCAAGATCAGGGGGGTTGTGACCAACACAGGGGATCTCTTCGGCCGCGTCCAAGGAGCAACCTTCATCAAGACAGTAAAAGAGAAAAAATTCCCCATCGAGGTATTAGGCCATATCGAATATCCTCTCGGCATTCAGGATCTCTCTGCAGAGATCTCAAAGATCAAAGCTCTGAAACCTGATGTCCTTTTTCCTGTTGCAAGGCCTGGGGATGCTAAGTTGATGATCCGGGAACTCTACAAACAAAGGGTGGAGCTGAAGGCAATCATCAGTCCAGGAAGTCCTGGATGGTACGAACCCGAATTCATTCGGGATATGAAAGCTACTGCTGATTATATCATGGACAATGTGCCCTGGTATAACCCAGTCGGAAAGATGTATAAAGAGGTCAATGCTGCCTTCTCGAAGAAGTATCCAGGAAAATATATAGATACCAATTCAGGGTTTGCTTATCTGGGAGTTCTGGTCATAGCCGATGCACTGGAGCGGGCGAAATCAACAAAGGCTGCGGACATCGTGGCTGCTTTGAAAAAGACCTATTTTAAACAGGATTTGATGGTTGGGTTGGCCGTTGCCTTCGACGAAAAGGGGGATAATATCAATGCCGACGCAGCCATGATCCAGATCTTAGGGGGCTCGATTAAAGTGGTGCTTCCTGATAAGTCATCTGAGGATAAATATGTCTATCCGATGCCATGGCAACTCTGGGAACGTGGAAGGTAGAAAGAGGATATGAACCTCAACCTTCTTCTTCAATTGGCGATTAGTGGGTTTCTTCTGGGAGGGGTCTATAGCTTGATTGCTTTAGGCCTCTCCCTTATTTTCGGTGTGATGAGGGTCATCAATTTTGCCCATGGCGAGATGATGGTCTGGGGCATGTATGTCGCCTATACCATACTCCTCTGGACGGGAATCGATCCCTTCTTCTCTTTTTTGGTGAGCGCGGCCGTTCTTTTTATCCTCGGCTATCTCCTTCAGAGGACAGTTGTCAACCGAATTCTCGACTTCCCTGAAGCCATGCAGGTGCTCCCCCTGGTAGGGATGGCCATGGTCTTTGAGAATAGTGCCCGAATCATCTGGGGGCCTGACTATATCAGCCCTCAGAGCCGATTTGCCCTCAGTTCTTTATCTATTGGAGATATTATGATCGATACCCCAAGATTCATGGCCTTTTCCTTAGCTATTATTATTACGATCATCGTACTTTTGTTTTTAAAGAAGACCGACATGGGGAAATCGATTCGTGCTGCTGCGGACAATCGAACTGGTGCACTTCTCGTGGGAACGGATGTCAATAAAGTCTACGCTGTCTGTTTTGGAATCGGAACAGCTTGTGTGGGTGCTGCAGGAGGCCTCCTCGTTCCGATTATGCCCCTTTCCCCTCATATTGGAGCTCCTTTCACATTGATCTCTTTTATCATCGTCATTTTAGGTGGGATGGGAAGCTTGACCGGTGCTTTAGTGGGAGGATTTATCATCGGAGTGGCTGAATCCATCGGACCAGAATTGATCACAAACATCTTTCACGGGGTAGGTTTAGATCTTGAATTTCCCCATACCATGAAGCAGGTGGTCAGTTTCTTCATTCTCATCGTCATCATGATATTAAGACCCCAGGGATTATTTGGAGGAAAGAAGGGATGAAAAGGCTCTATATCCTCCTTCTCATTGCATTGCTCATTCTTCTTGTCCTACCAAGGTTTTTGAGTTCCTATGCATTAGGTATCTTTATCATGATCTTTTTTTATGCTTATCTGGGGCAGTCTTGGAATATCCTGACCGGATATACAGGAGTGATTTCTTTAGGCCATTCCATTTATGTAGGCATTGGAGCCTATATGACGTTTTTCCTGACGTTAACTCTGGGTTTAAGCCCCTGGATAGGAATGTGGATTGGAGGCATTGCGGCTGGCTTGATTGGGTTAGTCATTGGATATTTTGGTTTCCGTTTTGGAATGAAGGGAGTCTATTTTGTCCTGCTCACTATCTCCTTTGCCGAAATCGGCAGATTGATCGTCCTCCATTTGAAGGTTTTTGGCTCATTCCAAGGATTATTCATCACCCCTCAATTTTCCTTCGCCAACTTTCAGTTTAAGGAAAATATTCCTTATTACTATATTGCTCTCGGTTATGTCATCTTCTCTCTGATTGTGGTTCGACTCATGGAACGATCGAAAATCGGCAGATATATGATTGCCTTGCGGGAGGAAGAGGATGCTGCCGAAAGCTTGGGAGTGGATGTCTTTAAATATAAGATGATCGCCATCTTCATCAGCGCTTTCATGACTTCTTTGGCAGGCGCCTTTTATACGAATTATCTCTACTATCTTCATCCTGGGACCATGATGTCCATGGGCTTTTCCATTGAAATCATTCTGAGGCCCATTATAGGTGGAATGGGGACCGTGCTCGGACCGGTGATCGGCTCCTTCCTGATCACTCCTTTAGCAGAACTTTCACGAATCTACTTTGCCAAAGCAGGATACGAGGGTTTACATCTTGTCATTTATGGATTTTTATTGGTAGCGGTCGTGCTCTTCTTTCCAAGAGGAGTGATTTCTTATATTAAGAAGGCACTATCACCGATTCTGGCCAGTTTAAAGTAGCCCCCTCACCCATCCCCTCTCCCCTGAGGGGAGAGGGAGGGGGTGAGGGGTGTTTTGGTTATTGGAAATTGGTTTTAGAGATTTATTTGGAATTTGTAATTTGGGATTTGAAACTGGAGGTTTCCATTGTCTCTTTTAGAATTAAAAGGAGTCAGTAAGAACTTTGGCGGTCTAAAGGCTGTCAATCAAGTTTCTTTAGATTTAGAAGAAAGGGAAATTTTAGGAGTCATTGGGCCCAATGGCGCTGGGAAGACAACTCTGTTCAATACCATTACTGGTTTTTATAAACCCGATGAAGGAGAAATTCGATTTGAAGGAGAGAACCTCATCGATCTCAAGCCCCATCAGATATGCCATAAGGGGATGGTCAGGACATTTCAAATCGTCAAACCTTTTCTTGAGCTCACCGTATTGGAGAATGTCGTAATAGCCGCTCTGAATAGGACAAAGAGTGTCCAGGAGGCAACCGAAAGGGCGTTGAAAACGATCGATTTTATTGGATTGAAGGATAAAGTCGATACGTTAGCGACCACCCTGACTCTCCCCCATCGAAAGCGTTTGGAATTAGCCAGGGCTTTAGCTACAGAGCCGAAACTCATTTTACTTGATGAGGTGATGGCAGGACTTACTCCAACTGAAGTGGACGAACTCATCCGACTTCTGAAGGAAGTCAACCAAAGAGGGACCACCATCCTTTTGATTGAGCATGTGATGAGAGGGGTGATGGCTCTCTCAAAGCGAGTGATCGTTCTTAATTATGGAGAAAAGATTGCAGAAGGAGTTCCTGAAGAGATAGTGAAGAACCGTCAGGTGATCGAGGCTTACTTGGGTGAGGAATTTGGGAATGCTGAAGGTTAAAGGGATCGAAGTTTTTTACGGTGATCTGCAGGCACTTCGAGGTGTATCCCTCGAAGTGAATCAGGGAGAAATTGTTTCCATCGTTGGTTCTAACGGGGCCGGAAAATCCACGACCCTGATGACGATCTCAGGGGTCTTAAAGCCTAAACGGGGAGAAATTCAGTTTGACCAGGATTTCATCCATCAACAATCTTCTTCAAGAATCGTGTCCCTTGGAATTGTCCAAATTCCGGAAGGACGACAGCTCTTTCCCACCCTTACCGTCATTGAAAATTTGGAAATGGGATCTCAGTTTCCAAAGGCTAAAAAGATGAGGAGAGAGACGATGGCGTGGGTCTTCAAACTTTTTCCCAGATTAGAGGAAAGGAGGAACCAGCTGGCAGGTACCCTCAGTGGTGGAGAACAACAGATGTTGGCCATTGGAAGGGGATTGATGTCCGGACCCACCCTCTTGATGCTTGATGAACCCTCTTTAGGTCTTTCCCCCATATTGGTCAAGGCGATCTTTGATATCATCAGGGAAATCAATCAGCAGGGAACCACTATCCTTTTAGTAGAGCAGAATGTGTTTCACTCCCTCACCCTTTCCCATCGAGGATATGTCTTGGAAAATGGTTCCATCGTCTTGAGTGGGACTGGCCAAGACCTCCTTAAGAATCAACACATCCGCCAAAGCTACCTTGGGTTATGAAATTGCGTTGACGCTTCTGTTAAAAAAAGATAAGATTCATCTAAATATCTATGGTGGAAAAAAGAAGCTCGAAGGCGATTATTTTTGGACAGGTGTAAAAGGAACAATGTCGTTTAAAAAGAAATGAGACCACTCTTTGAGTTTATAAAGTGGGATCTCTTTATCTTCGGTTCGAGGGATCCCATTTTTTTCTTTTTTAAAGGAAATTAGTCGGAAACGAAGGGTGACGCAGCGTTTCTTCTGTGAAACGATCGGGATTGTTGGTGTGAAAATTAAAATTCCTCAACTTCTCTGGTATGACAATATTGAGATGGAGCTCGATTTTCCTCCCCCTTGGTCCGTCTTTTTCTGCCCAATGAAAGGAGGAGAGAGAAAGAAACTTACGCATAAGGAGATTGAAAAAACCTTCCAAAAACCCATTGGCTCAAAGCCCATCCAGGAGTTGGCCAGAGGGAAGAAGGAGGTCGTTATTCTCTTCGATGATTTGGCGAGACCTACTCCTGTGTTTGAGATTGTTCCCTTTGTCCTCAGGGAATTGGAGAAGGCCGGTATTTCAGATCAGCAGATTCGATTTATTGCTGCCCTCGGAGCACATGGAGCACATACAGCAAATGATTTTCGGAAGAAACTGGGCCAGGAGGTGCTGGACCGATTTCCGGTGTACAATCATCATCCATTCAATTATTGTACCTATCTGGGCAAAACCAGCCGCGGCACTCCTGTCTCCGTCAATCAAGAGGTGATGGCCTGTGATCTGAAGATCGGGATTGGCTGTATTGTTCCTCACGCCTTCTCTGGGTTTGGTGGGGGAGGGAAAATGATCCTTCCTGGGGTGGCTCACATTGACTCCATCGCTTATAACCATGGGACACTCGTCAAGGAGCATCTCGACTGTGTTGGCGTTGGAAAGATTGAGGGGAATATTCCTCGCCTCGATATTGAAGAGGCAACGAGAATGGCTGGACTCGATGTGAAGATCGATGTCCTTGTCAATCTTCGAGGAGAGATCACCAGCCTTTTTGTGGGAGATCCCATTCTTGAACACCAGGAGGGGATGAAATTAGCAAGAGAGGTCTATGCGACCGCTCCAGCTAAAAATAAGGATATTGTCATCGTTAATTCCTATTCGAAACCGAATGAGTGCGCTATTGCCCCATTCATTGGAATTCCATCCTTAAAAGAGGGTGGGGGAGATCTCGTGATCATTGCCAATGAGCCCGCAGGACAAGTTGTCCATTATTTGTTTGGAGAATTTGGAAGATGTGGAGAAGGAGGGCTTCAGCTTCCCCAACCTTTGCCGACTAAAGTGAAGCGGTTCATCGTCCTTTCGCCTTTCAAGGATCATGTGGGAGCGTGTTTCTTCGGTAAGATTCCTTCTATCCTTTGGGTAAAGACATGGGAAGAGGTTTTGGATTTGCTGAAAGCGAAATGGGGTGACAAGGCCAATGTGGCTGTTTATCCGGATGGGACGATACAGTATTTTAAATCAGAGGGCGGAAGGCAGTAGGCAGAAGGCAGGAAAAAAATCTTTGAAAAACGGACAACAAACCGTAGACCACCGACCAATAACCAATGACTAATGACTAAAATAAAGGGGGAGAAGATGGAAAGGAATCAGGTCGTAATCGTCAGTGCGGTTCGGACGCCTTTTGGGAAGTTCGGAGGAACTTTAAAAGACATCCCTTCCATTGAACTGGGTGCGATGGTGATCCGTGAGGTTCTTAAAAGGGTAAACGTGAAAGGGGAGGAGGTTGAAGAGACTTATTACGGATCCGCAGTCCCAGGAGAGGTGGGTTTGGAAACCGACGTTCCAGCGAGACAGGCTACTCTCAAGGCAGGGATGCCTTCAGAGGCTGTTTCCATTACGGTTGACCGTGCCTGTTGCTCCTCGCTCGCAGCCGTGAGGTTAGGATATAGAGCGGTCAAAACTGGAGAGATTGAGATCGCTTTAGGTGTGGGTGCCGAAAATATGAGTCGGACTCCTCTTATTGTTCCTCCTGAAGTTCGATGGGGAAAAAGATTGGGTAATATTGAATTATGGGATGGTCTGTTTGGACTGGGTTATAAAGGGTTCAACCCTGTTTCGGTTGATGCTGGAGAGGTGGCACTGGAGTATGGGATCACACGGGAGGACCAAGATCGATGGGCTTATCAGAGCCAGATGAAGTATGCCAAGGCCTTTTCAGAAGGGAAATTTAAGATGGGCGAGGAGTTGATGAGGGTTGAAATTCCACTCAAGAAAGGTCCACCTATCATTTTAGAAAAGATGAATTTCCAAAGCCTGACACAACCCTTGAGAAACTCTCAAAACTTCCTCTTGTCTATGGCAGTCCGACTGTCACCGCGGGTAATGCCCCTGGTTTGGACACGGGTGCTTCAGCCATCCTGATCATGAGCGAAAAGAAGGCAAAGGAGAAGGGGCTTAAGCCTTTAGCAAAGATTCTCTCTATGGTTGCCACGGCCACAACTCCCCGCCTGATTGCAGCCATTCCTGGCTTCACCATTCAAAGGGCATTGGAGAAGGCTCAAATCACTCTCGATCAAATTGACCTGATCGAGGTCAATGAGGCGTTTGCTGCCATGCCTTTGGTGAGCGCAAAGATTTTAGCTGATGGGAATCCAGAAAAAATGAAAACCCTCTTGGAAAAGACGAATGTGAATGGAGGGGCCATCGCCATCGGTCATCCCGTAGGTGCAAGCGGAGCAAGAATTCTAATGACCCTGATTTATGAATTGAGAAGAAGAGGGGGAGGAATTGGGGTTGCCTCCATCTGTGGAGGATTAGCCCAAGGGGATGGTGCAGTGGTTCAGGTGGAGAGCGAATAAATTGAATGGATCGTGATATAGAAACTATTAAACTAACTTTGTTCCTCAGTTTTATTATCTTAGGTATTTATTTAGTTATAAAAATTAATCCTCTTATCGCTTTCTAACGATAATGGAAATAGTTAAAGATGCCCATAATAAATAAATTATTATTAATTTCAAATAGTTATATCAAATTTTTTCTCCAAGAGTTACGTTCTTTTTTCTAAAAAATTTCTTGACAAAAATTTGCCTATATGATAGAGAATAGAAAACTAAATTAGTTTCCTGGATTTTATGGAATCAGAAAAAAGAGCTCAAATTCTAACCCTTGCCAAAAAGAAGTTTGAAAGGTTTGGTTTTAATAAGACTACTGTTGATGAAATCGCCAAGGGTGTCAGCATCTCGAAGCGAACCCTTTACCAGGAGTTTGAAAATAAGGAGAAGATCCTCGAAGAACTTTTTATGTTTGAGGCCTTATCCGTTAGAAAGGCCATCCTGAACCAGATCAATAAGATCATTGAGCCAACAGAAAAACTTCAAATGTTCATCCGATTAGCCCTGAAATACCTCGATCAAAATCCTTTTATCGTCAGTGTCCTTCATGATGAATCAGGATTCTTTAAACCATTTCTCAAGGATAAACCCCACATCATTGAAACAGGGATTGAAGAGATTTTCGTCAATATTGTTAAAGAGGGCGCTGATAAGGGTGTCTTTCGTAAGTTGGACGAAAAAATCGTCGGGCATTGCATTTTTTTATTATTTAAAAGCCTGACCTATGGGAGAAATAGTCCTGACCACCCATTTGGATTGAGCCAGACGAATGAGTTTATCAATTTTATCATTAATGGAGTGATCCTCAAACAGGGTAGGGCATGAATCGATTGTCTATCCATTTTAAACCCAATGGTTTGGTCAATTCCATTCGAATGACCAGCCGATTTTTTGGCATTCCTCTTTTCAAGGTCAATGCATTTTTTGTTGACGGATTGCTGATCGATACGGGGTTTATTCTTGGTCGAGATAGATTTCTGAAACTCTTAGACAAACTTCGTCCTGACCTCGTTGTCAATACGCACCACCATGAGGATCACACCGGCAACAACTTCTGGATCAGAAAAAAGTATGGTCTCCTTCCACTGGCTCATCCCAAGACCTTTTCCTATTTACAAGACCCCTCCCAATGGATACCATGGTACCGGCGGTTGGTTTGGGGATGTCCTCATCCCTCAGAGACGGGCGAATTGGATTCAAAGATTCAGACCAAGAAATTTCACTTTATGGTGATTCCAAGCCCAGGCCATTCAGATGACCATATCTGTCTTTTTGAGCCGAATGAGGGATGGCTTTTTTCTGGAGACCTCTTCATTAGCGAAAGGGTGAAATACATGAGAAAGGATGAAGATGTCTACTCCCTTCTCGACTCCTTAAAAAAAGTTGTCGCTCTTAAGCCCAAGAAGATGTTTTGTTCCTTCAGCGGGACCATTGAGAATCCCGGAGTAGCGATTCATCAAAAGATTGACTATTTAGAAAATCTAAAAAGTGAGGTGGAGAAAGGTGTTCAACGGGGTTTATCTACTCAAGAGATTCAGCGGAGACTCTTAGGTAGAGGGGATCAATTCTCTTTGATCTCCTCAGGCCATGTTTCCAAACAAAATCTGATCAGGGCTTTTCTTAAAAATTTACATCATTAGTTCTGTAATGAGATTTCCCCTCACCCTCCCCTCTCCCCAGCGGGGAGAGGGATGGGGTGAGGGGGAAAGGGGTTAAACGATGAAACAGAAAATCAAAAAGGCAGCGGTATTAGGGGCAGGCGTCATGGGAAGTGCGATTGCGGCCCATTTGGCGAATGTGGGAATTCCTTCCTTTCTCCTTGATATTGTCCCACCGGAGATGACCGAGGCGGAAAAGAAAAAGGGTCTGACATTCCAAAGTCCGCAGGTGAGAAATCGGTTCGCTGTTCTTGGAAAGAACAGAGTTCAAGAAACGAGACCCGCCTCCTTCTATTTGAAGGATGATGCGGAGCTTCTTTCTGTGGGAAACT
>JADDYB010000688.1_pt1 | contig 10779 bp, 8 predicted proteins | sample 8641941 | NCBI WGS metagenome assembly JADDYB01 (sample SAMN16275377, study PRJNA637457) | freshwater sediment metagenome | isolation source: Lake Kineret sediment | place: Israel: Lake Kineret | collected 2013 | reverse complement strand
TGCTGGCACGCTCCAGCCTCTTCACTATAAATGGCTCGTACTTCTGCCTGTAAAGCTCTCGGTCGAAGCGGGCCAGCATATCAGCCTGCTTAAGCGGCACGTTGTACTCTATGGGGTTCACGTGCCAGTACCCCAGGTGGTTGAGCACCTGCTCCATGGGCTTCATGTCGGCTTCGACGTCAACGAACTCATTGGACTTCCACATGTCCCACGGGTCGCTGCACCCCAGCCAAGATGCGGAGACGTCCACTCTGAAGGGCCTAGCCATCTCGCTAGGCTTCCAGTATGTGACAGCGACGCCGGGGCACTTGAAGAAGCCGCCTAGCGCCCGGACCATGGGCTCCGCCTTCACGCCCAAGTTCTTCCTGATCCTCTCGAAGAGGTCGGAGGTGTCCCGGTCCCTCCCGTAGTATATGGATGGGGCAAGAATCAGGGGGTGTGTGTAACCCTCCTCCCTCATGACCTCGTTTACCAGGGCCGTGTCGCAAAGGGGTCTCCTCTCAAGGAACGCCTCCGCCTGGGCCCTCTTATCAGGGGTCCACTGTTCGGCGTGCATCCTGAGGCTGAAGGGGCTTGAAGCCTCCTCCACCTCGGGTATGAGCCAGCCGAGCCCCGCGTCGTCCACGGCCCTCCTCATCATGGCCATGTACATGTAGAAGACAGTGGAATCCTTTGTGACACCCACGAGGGGGAACCCGTAGTCCCTTGAGAGGCACCTGAGACGCGTTATGGACTCGAACAGCTCTGTCAGCAGTCCCCCGTGGTGGATGTACTCCCTGACCGCGTAGGGGAACCGACCGAAGTACAGTGAGCCATCCATGAGAACCACAGGTGTGCCTCCCTCCTCCAGAACCTTGGACGCCGCCGCGTAAGCCGCGTCGTACTCGGTGATCATCCTCACGTAGCCCGGTATGAAGCCCCTATCCCTGTCGTCGAACACCTCCCCCACATATATCTTGACGGCCTTCTCGACTGATTGACCCCTCCCCAGCCAGTTGACCAGGGCGCAAGCCCTGGCCACCGCAACGAAGTCGCCGTAGGCGAAGCTGCTGAACTGGACGCCGCCGTCCACCGATATGAGGGCTCCCTCCCTGCCCCCTGGGTCTGGAGTGTATGCGTGCCACTGGTCCCTAGCCTCCTCCATGAGCAGGGGCGGCTGGTCCGCCCGCTCCTCCTTCTCTATGCCTACGGCCACTCGTTCAAGCTCGTCGTAGAACTCGTCAAAGAACAGATCCCTAATCCTAGACAAAACCGGGCCACCACATGAGTGCAGCGGCAGCCCCCCCTCCGTTCACGGGCTTACGGCGCACAGACACGCACCACCCTCCTCCGCCCCGTGTTCCCACGAGCGCCAAACGTTCGGACTTAGGTTGCTCCCTCCCGGGCCTGGCCAGTTTCGCCCGTCGAGTGCCCACTTGCACCCCTACGAGTGCAGGCGGAGCAGCCGCCGGCCCCGCGGGGCAGGACATCGACGGAGGGCGATGCGCCTTACGCGCCGCGCCCCCGATCCCATCGAAGGTTACTGACCCCTCTTGTAGCCCGTTAGAGGCGTAGGGGCAGGGCTAGCTCCCCGGTCCTACCTACCGCTGCATCATATCGTCTCTCCGGGTCTGTTTAAACGTTGTGAGTGCCTGAGAAACTTTATATGGTCGGTTCAGTCTCGTACGGGCAACCTAGACAGAGGCGTACATCAAGGCGATGTCTGAACCCACACAGGCCCAGAAACGCAACTACTACCTCATCGTCCTCTCCATGGTCTCCATGTTCGTGACCACCAGCACCATCTACATGGTTCTCCCCCTCTTCTTCGAGGAGCAGGGGATGAGCATCACACAGAGCGGGGTGCTCATCTCGGTGGGCACCTTCGCCGGTATCATCAGCAGCGTCCTAGCCGGCAAGTACAGCGACACCCACGGCAGGAAGCCCGTGCTACTCGCCGGCGTCAGCATATACGCCATCGTCTTCTTCCTGTTCGCCTTCGCAGGCAAGGACTTCAACACCCTCGCCGCGCTCCGGTTCATCGAGGGATTCGCCTTCTACATGACGCCCGTAGCCATCACCACCATGGCCGCGGACATCTTCCCCAGCAAGATGAGGGGCAAGATGATGAGCCTATACACCATGTCCAACGGCGTGGGCCAGTTCGTGGGGCCCCTCCTCGCCGGCGCCTTCCTGGCGTCCACCAGCTACTTCACCTACTTCATCTTCTGCGGCGCCTTCGTCAGCGTCAGCGCAGTCATGATACTGCTCCTCGTCAAGGAGACGATGCCGGACCATGTGGTGGAGCACCAGAGGGCAAGGGCCCACGGCGTCAACCTAAGGACTCTGGGCTCCGACGTTAGGAGCCTCGGTAAGTACGTGGCCGTGTTTCTAGTGGCTGTCCTCGTCTACCGTACGGGCAACACGATGGTGAACCCCTTCTTCAGCCTCTACCTCAAGACCCTCAACATAGACCTCAGCGCCATGAGCTACCTCTTCGCCCTGCGCGCCCTAATGACACTCATCTTCGCCCCCATCACAGGCATCGTCTTGGACAGGTACGGCAGGAAGGTAACGTTCCTGGGAGGCGTGGCGCTGCTGGCCGCCACCATGCTCGGCTACATGCGGGTGTCCACCTACGAGCATGTCCTCCTCATTAGAGCCCTGGAGAGCATCAGCAACGCCATCCTCGTCACTACCACCCGCACATACTCGGCCGACCTCATGCGCCCAGAGATACGCGGCTTCGGTATGGGCCTCTACAACACTATCGTGGACGAGAGCAGCACCATGGGCAGTATCCTGGGCGGCTGGATCGCCGACAAAGCCGGCTTCGCCACCATATTCCTCGTGGGAGCCGTAACAGCCGCCGCCTGCTTCATTATAACCCTCCTGGGTGTACCTGAGCCCACTAAAAGGGAGCATAACCAAGACAAACCCAAAGCCCAGACGTAGCGAGATTTCCTCAAATATCATACTGCTTGTAACAAGCAGCCACATCATATAGGGACGAGCCCGAAAGTAGCCAAACTCAAACCGATGTTCATCAACACCAGCATGATGAAGCCATACGTAGCAGCCCTCTGCAGCACCAGCCCCCCCTTCAAGCCCGCCGTGAAAGTGCGCCACATCTGACCCCCATCCAGGGGCCCGATGGGAAGCATGTTCATCATGGCTAGGTTGATGGAGATGAAGTACAGCCAGTTCAGGAAGATGAGCAGCTGCGTTGGCAGCGCCCTCCCTAAGACGATGAACACAGGTATGGTGAGCAGCCCCGTCAACAGGTTGATCATGCTGCCGATGGCGAACACCCTCATCTTGCTCATGGTGGAGGCCCTCTCCATGCCCTCCTCGTCGGGCTCCACGGCGCCCCCGAAGGTGATAACCGCAAACATGACGGCTGCGCTCTTCACCGGGATGCCCTCCACCATGCACATGAGGCCGTGGCCCAGCTCATGCGTCAGTATGACGACGCCGGCGCCCAGCAGGAACCAGGGGAGGCTGCTGGTGCTTATTGTCACCCCGGGGATCAGAGGCTGCACAGGCGACGCCTGATCGGGCCTGAACACAAAGTTCCAAAGGTTCTTCACCAGGATGAATGTGAGGAACGAGACCTGGCCCACGCTCGCCGCCACCCCCACATTACCCAGCACCCTCCAGAAGCCGGGGTTCAGGCCGGCTATCCTCCTGATGAGGTCATTCAGCCTGGTGGACTTGTAAAGCGCGTAGAACGGCTGCACGTCCCATCCCCTCTCGCCCAGCTTCAGCTGCTTCGCAGCAAGGTAGAAGGCTATCCACGCGGTCAGTAGGAGGCCAAGGGTCAGGGTCTGGTCAACCATGCAGCAGATATGGATGAGCCTTAAAATATAAGGCGACCGCACAGAGTTGACGAGATGGACGCCGCGGAGGTAACCTACAGCGAGGGTCGCTGGAGACTGCTGGATGAACTGAGGACCGAGGCGGCGGAGATGATGAAGCCCCTGGTTGAGGCTCACGTCGAGCCACTCGTGTACGGAAGCATCGCCAGAGGCGACGTCAAACGGGGCAGCGACATAGACATCTACGTGCCTTCGCCGCCGTCTCCCACCCTCATCGAGACCGCCCTAGAGAGAAGCGGCGTCAGGCTGACCCATATAGAGATCATCCAGGCAACTCCCAGCTACGCCGCCAAAGCCTACCTTTACACGGGGGACAGGAGAGGCTACAGCTACCCGCTGGTGGACCTGAAGCCAAACGAGGCCGAGTTCTACGCCTTCGCCGGCTCACTGAGCCATGGGGGTCTCACCCAGGGGTGGAGAGTACCCGGAGTAGACAAGAGGCTCATGCTCATAGAGCCCACAGCCGAGGGACACAGGGAGTCACCGGTTAAGGGCCAGGAAGGCCCTGTGGCGAGCAAGCTGGGCGTGGACATACGGATCGTTCTCGAGAGGGTGAGAACCCTCGAGCGACGCAGCAGGGTGGGCCGAACAGGAGTCTACCTGAAACGTGAGCTGTCCGGCGATGAGGACGTGTCCACCGTGTTCAACGAGCTGGCTAGCGGTAAACCGGCTCTGCGTAGAAGATTAAGAAAAAGAAAATAGGATTTAGCTTAGATCGCGGAACGACTTGACGTCAAGTCCACGGGGTATCCTGACACCCTCGGCCACCCGCTCACCTATGATGGTGTTGACGTTTTTCTCCTTGGCGGTGTCGATGAGCCTACCGGTCACGATGCCGTCGAAGACCACGACTGAGACGTCTTGGATGTCCTTGAGCTTGTCAACGAGTTCACTCACCGGTATTCGGCCCGCCTGGGAGCCGTCGCCCTTCAGCAGCACGGCCTCCAGGGTGCCTCTGAGCCCGTTCACGACGCCGACTAGCTCCTCCCTGGCCTTGGCCTCCTCGGGGGAAACCTTCTTGACCGGTGCCTCCTCGGGGAGCGCTTTCTTTGCCGGGGCCTCCTCAGGGGGCGCCCTCTTGGCTAACGTCTCCTCTAATGGCACCTTCTTAGCTAGGGCCTCCTGTATCTCTTCGGGGCTCAGCTCCTCAACCTCTTTGCCTCTGGGCGCCCTCGCCACGTAGGTGGGCTTGGCTACCTGAAGCAGCTCCTGTAGGATGAGGTCACCTCCGCGGTCCCCGTCCAGGAAGGCTATAACGTCTTTCTTCTGGGCTAGGTTCTTTATGGTGTTAGGGACCTTCACGCCCTCCAGGGCTATGACGCCTGTGACGCCGCTCCTGATGAGGTTGTTGACGTCGGCCCGGCCCTCCACCACGATGATCTCGTCGCTCTTGCTGATGTCCGGGGTGGCCGTGAGCCGCTCCCGTCCGTAGGGCACGGCTTTAACCTTCTTGTCCTCCCTCTGAACCTCGTCGAGAAGCTTCTCGATCTCCTGGCCTTCCTTAACGACCCAGCTCCTCATGAGCTCCTTGGCCCTCTGAACGATCTGGGACCGTTTCTCGACCCTGACGTCGGTTATCTGGTCTATCTTGACCGTGGACTCACAGGGTCCCACCCTGTCCACGGTCTCCATAGCGGCCGCTATGATGGCGGTCTCGGCCCTGTCCAAGCTGCTTGGGGCTACTATGGTTCCTGTGGTCTTGTCGTTGGCTGAGGACAGCTCTATGTCGATTCTCCCGATCTTGCCTGATTTCTGTAGCTCGCGTAGCTCGAACTCCTTGGGGAAGAGGCCCTCGGTCTGCCCGAAGATCGCCCCTATGACGTCGTGCTTCTCCACGACGCCGTCCACCTTGAAGCTGGCTTTTATGACGTATTTTGCGCCTGCAAATTTCTCTGTGTCTTTCACTCAGTATCCTCTCTGGTCTCTGTCTCTGTCACCCTTATCGCAGAGGCCTCCGCTCCTTCTGGGCCTACCCAGGGTGTGATAGAATCAAACCCTTGCTTCCTATACACGGACTGATTGCAGGGTAACCACAGGTTTCGCGGCTTCCCCTGCGAGTGAGAGTGATCCCTTTGATTTACGCGTCCCTGTTTTGACGCTCGTATTCTCTTCACCAGTCTCTAAATAAAAAGGTTCCCGAACAGGTTAATTTTAAGAAGCCGTGCACGCGCTCTAATACGAGGTTTAACAGTTGGGAGTGAAGGTTGCGATCAACGGTTTCGGTAGAACAGGGCGCCTCGCTCTAAGAGCCGCCATCGAGAGAGGGTCAAAGCTTGAGTTCGTCGCCGTTAACAGGGGCGACGCCGAGACCCTCAGCCACCTCCTGAAGTACGACAGCGTTCATGGTAGAGCCCCCTTCAACGTGGAGACCGAGGGAGATAACATGGTGGTGAACGGGAAACCCATCAGGGTGCTCTACGAAAGCGACGCTGAGAAGCTGCCGTGGAAAGAGATGGGAGTGGACCTGGTGCTGGAGTGCAGCGACATGTACAAGGACAGGGATGGAGCCAGCAAGCACCTTAAGGCGGGGGCGAAGAAGGTCCTGATCTCCACGCCGGCGAAGAAGCCCGACCTTACGGTGGTCCTGGGGGTCAACGACCACCTCTACGACAAGAAGAAGCACAACATAGTCTCCAACGCCTCGTGCACCACGAACTGCCTGGCGCCTGTGGCCAAGGTGCTTAACGACAGCTTCGGGATAGTCAACGGCTACATGTCCACCATTCACGCATACACCAACACTCAGGTGGTGCTGGATAAGAGCGTTAAGGACCTGAGGAGGGCTAGGGCGGCCGCCCTAAGCATAATACCCACCACGACGGGTGTGACCAAGGCCATAGGGGAGGTTCTCCCCGAGCTGGATGGAAAGCTGGACGGCATGGCCTTCAGGGTGCCCACGCCGGACGTGAGCGTTGTTGACCTCGTGGCGAACCTGGAGAAGCAGGCGTCTGTAGAGGAGATCAACGCGGCGTTCAAGAAGGCGTCGGAGGGCAAACTCAAAGGCATACTGGGCTACAGCGACGAGCCCCTGGTGTCCGTGGACTATATCCACAGCCCGTACTCGGCTATCCTGGACAGCCTTGAGACGAGGAGCATGGGTAAGACAGCTAAGGTGATGGCTTGGTACGACAACGAGTGGGGCTACTGCTGCCGGCTGGTGGATGTAGCTGAGAGGATGCTCTAGGCACGCCAACCATTTTTATAATATAGAGGATTTGGATTATCCTTCGTTTTCCTGGGGTATCACGGTTAGCAGCGCCTCATAGGTCCTGGGCCATGGACGGCGTCTCCAGCATCCTTGGGGCTTGGGCACATATTTTTCAAGGATTCCCACACCAAATTTGATACCCCCCTACCTTTTTTCACAGCGGGCCCTCCTCTCGGCGCAGCGCGAACCAAATCCTTATACCGTCCTACATGGTATAAGGCGAAAAAAAATTTCGTCTTTATATCTGTGTTTTTCCTCGGTGAACAGCCTCACTACGTTTCGGTGATGAGTCCAAGCTTCGCCGTCTACTCGTTTATTGTTTGTTTTTTCAACCAATAAAAGGGATCCCCCTACGTTTTTTCACGTAGCAGGTATGCTTTTGCGAGTACACCGGCATCGCTTGTAGCCTTCGGAACCCGGCGCCCACAGAAAACGAGGTTTCTCGAAATCCTCTATATTTACCTGGTTACGGTGAGCTGCTTCATCCGCTCGTAGTTCTCGGGCTTCCTCTCGAAGTACTCTGCCACTGGCTCAAGCAGCTTGATCATGGACTCGGCGACGCCTTTCTTCAGGTCCAGGGGGTGAAGCTCCCCCCTGCTGTAGGCTTCTGCGAGCTCCTCAAAGCCTTGGAAGGTGATGTCCCCCCCGTACTTCCTGGGTCTTTGGATCTCTAGCTTGTCCAGATAGGGGAACACCACCATCCTGGCGTGGTCCAGGACCGGGTTGCCCGTGACAACCTTCTCTGGACAGAAAGCGTCGTGGTACTTCTCCCTGATCTCCTTGGGCGTGTCGTTCACCCATATCGCGCCCTTGGAGACGCTCTTGCTCATCTTGTGCCTGATGCTCTCGTTGATGCCCTGGTCCTCGTCGAAGCTGCCGTCCAGCTCGGCCAGTTGGAGGCCTGGCAGCAGGGAGTTATGGAGGCAGACGGGCACCTTGAAACCGAGCTTGGGGGCCACCTCGCGGGCAAGCATGTGCACCTTGCGTTGGTCCATGCCGGAGCAGGCGCAGTCCAAGTCCATCTGGAAGATGTCGCTTGCCTGCATGGCGGGGTAGAGGGCCCAAGCAGTCTCTACGTCAGAGGCGTCGGCGCTGCGGCCCATGATGGGCATGGCTCTGAGGGTTCGCCTGAGGCTGGTGGACTTCATCACGCGGACCACCTTCTCCCAGTAGTCCTTGGTGTCCACGATGTCGCTGGCCCAAAGGTACTCCACTTTGCCTTCGGGTAAGCCGAGGGCGGTGAAGCAGTCCTTGAAGTACTCGGCCGCGATAGCCAGGTTCTCCGCCTCTCCGCCCATCTTGTTGTTTATCCAGCCGTGCCACTCGGCCAAGTATATGATGAAGTGGAAGCCCGCATCCACGTAGTCACGCATCTTCTTGCCCACGATGAGGCCTGTGCCTGCGTGCATGATGCCGCTGGGCTCGAAGCCCACGTAGCCTCGCGGGTGATCGTTGGTTTCTAGTAGGCTGCGGAGCTCATCTGTCGTGATGATCTCCTGGAGGTTCTGGCTGACTAATCTGAAGCGGGTCTCTGTGTCCAAGTTAATTCGCTAAGTATCTCGTATCCATGGCATGGTTTTTAAGGGTTGAGGGCAGCCGCCGCTGCCCATGATGGCGTCAGTGGCTATTGATCGGCTCTGTCAAGTTTCTGAAGCTGGGTCAGCACCCTTTCTCGTATCTCAGTTGGCTCAGGTAGGTCGGCTACGATCTTGCCGTTCCTCAGCAGGGGTTTGAGCATGGGCTCCGTCTCTCCGCCGCATACTCTGCACTTCGGGGCTGGGTGGTTGGCGGGCTTGACCTCGTCCATGAGGCAATCCCTGCAGCGCCACACCTGCTTCCTGCCCCCGAGCTTCCCCCTCTTGGCGTGAGGCTTCCCATCGACTTCTACGATGTCCATGGCGAAGTCCAGGGTCGGTGCGCCGCTCACCCATGTGCCAACACCGAAGGCGTCGGCCCCTGCCTCGCTCAGCTCGGCCACGGTCTTCTCGTTAAGGCCGCCTGAGACGAATATCTTTACTCTCTGGTAGCCTCTGAGGTCTAGCTCCCAGCGCACCTCCTTGACGATCTTGGGGAAATCGCCCCGCCGACTCCCCGGTGTGTCCAGTCTCACCCCGCTGAGACGGTCCCTCAATGCCTCGGCGGCCATGATGGCCTCGGTTTTCTCGTCGTAGTAAGTGTCAGCCAGTATTATTCTAGGCGACTCGGGCTCTATAACCTCGTCGTAAGCCTTCCAAGCCTGCACCTGGTCACCGAAGACGATCATCAGCGCGTGGGGCATGGTTCCGGTAGGCTCTATGCCGCAGGCCTCGGCGCCCAGGATGCTGGAGACGCCGTCCATGCCCCCTATGTAGGCGGCCCGGTCCATGGCGGGCGCTAACACTGGATGGATGCGGCGTATGCCGAACGCGACGACGGGCTTCTCGCCGGCGGCCACGCGCACGTAGCCGGCCCTGCTTGCGACGGCCGACTCCTGGCATATGAAGCCCAGGAGGGGCGTCTCGTACTCGCAGAAGTCCATGTAGGTGCCCTCCACAGTCATCACCGGGCTCCTGTAGCCCAGGCTGTCCACGCTGTGGAAGATGCTGCCCTCAGGCATGCTGTACACGTCCACGGGCAGCCCCTCGAGGAGCCTGGCCACCTCCTCTACGCCGCAGAGGAGGCCCCATCTGTGGTTGTCCGGGGCGGAGCCTGTGGTCACCTCGGCCACGACGTGCACCCTGTCCTTGCCTTTAGCCTTCAGGACCTTTTTGGTGCGCTGGAAGTAGACGTCTGTGGTTCTCCCCTTCTTGATGTCCTCGTCCGTGGCTGTGTGGAACAGTTTCATTGTGAAGCCTCCAGCCGCTTTATCAACTTGTCCGAGCCTGCCACCTCGGCGCCGTATATGCGCTTCATGAACGCGAGGCTGTCAGCCTGCTCCTTGTTGGTCAACGCGTCCACGCAGTCCTCGGAGACGATGACCTTGTAGCCGCGGTAGTAGGCGTCCGCTGCCGTGTGCTGGATGCATATGTTTGTCAGCACACCCGTCAGTATGACCGCCTCGATCTTCAGCTCCCTGAGGAGCTCATCAAGCCCTGTGGCGTAGAAGGCGCTGTACCTGCGCTTGTATAGGTGGTAGTCCCCTGGCATAGGTTCGAGCTCCGATACGATCTCTGCCCCCGGGGTCCCGGCCTCGGCGTGGGCCCCCCAGACCTCGAACTCTAGGTCGAGCCCCGGCAGGTGGGCGTCGGTGACGTAGACTACCTTGGATCCTGCTTCATGCGCGGCATCCAGCAGCCGCTTTACCCGTGGCACCACGGCCTGGGCCCTGGAGTTACCCAGACGGCCCGTTACAAACTCCTCTATCAGGTCTATGACGAGGACGGCGGTCTTCATATCGTTTCACGTGACAGGTGTGCCGCCTCAGCTATACATTTTTCTTGTTTGGGGCCGCGCCTGTTCCCTGCAACAAACGTTCAGCCTCACTGAACCGGCGTCGCCGTACTCGGCTGAGCTCTCTCAATTGCAGTGAGCCTCGGCGCGGCGCCCCGCCCCGCCTGTACCGTGCGTGGGTAAACCACGAATCATCGCTGAGTCTCCGCGTGGTCCGTCTGCACGGCTGCGTCGTCGTAATCGACAGGGCAGACTGATCAACGAGCCGGGAGACTTATGCCTTTCCCATCCTGTATGGTACCCAAGTCTCGGATACGGGGTCGTGCTCCCATTTGCGCTCTTGTT
>JADDYB010000686.1_pt1 | contig 10785 bp, 8 predicted proteins | sample 8641941 | NCBI WGS metagenome assembly JADDYB01 (sample SAMN16275377, study PRJNA637457) | freshwater sediment metagenome | isolation source: Lake Kineret sediment | place: Israel: Lake Kineret | collected 2013 | reverse complement strand
TTGAACCGAGTTCAGGGTGACAATGACGGATGATGGCCTTGAAAGGTGTCTTGTAATCTGATAATTTAGGTGGTAAGATTATATAAATAAAACAGTTGTGCTTTCCTGCCTGCTATTTGGAGGCAGGTCCGGGTTAATGACCGGGGTGAAGGTTCATTTTTGAAAGACCAACAAGTCGTAGACTCGACTCTACGAGAGGAAACTGCTGAAAAGGTCATCTTTGATGATCTCCAAATAGCCAATGCCCTTTTCGGCGCCCACAGTGAAAATTTAAGACGCATTGCCCGAACCATCGGAGTGAAGATCAATGCTAAAGGCAATGTACTGAAGATCCAAGGGGAAGACCTGGATGTCGGTCTTTCAATACGCGTTCTGAACGACCTTTATGCCCTCCTAAAAAAAGGTTACCCTCTTTACCCAACTGATATTGATTATGCCATTCGAATGATCTCCGACGATCGGAATGTTAATCTTGAAGATATTTTCCTCGATACCGTTTATATCTCTTCCAGAAAGCGAGTGATCACACCCAAGAGTCTCGCTCAAAAACGTTATATCGACGCCATTCGGAAATACGATCTAGTGATTGGGATCGGTCCTGCTGGAACAGGAAAGACCTATCTGGCTATGGCCATGGCAGTGGCCAGTCTCATGAAGCAGGAGGTTGAGAGGATTGTCTTGACCCGCCCTGCTGTAGAAGCCGGCGAGAAGTTGGGATTTCTTCCTGGAGATATCTCCGAGAAGGTCAATCCCTATCTTCGCCCCCTTTACGATGCCTTACATGATATGATGGATTTTGAGCGGGCCTCCAAACTCGTGGAGAGGGGAGTGATCGAAGTGGCTCCCTTAGCCTTCATGAGGGGAAGAACTCTCAACGATTCCTTCGTCATCCTCGACGAGGCACAAAATACAGGGCCCGAACAGATGAAGATGTTTTTGACACGATTGGGTTACAGTTCCAAGGCCGTCATCACAGGGGATATCACCCAGGTGGACCTTCCAGAAAATAAGGTTTCGGGATTGATCGAAATCCAAGGCATCCTCAAAGGAATCGAAGGAATTGAATTTGTTTATTTCTCGGACAAGGATGTGGTCAGACATCCTCTGGTTCAGGAAATTATCAAGGCTTATGAAAGGGTGGAGGAAAGGCGCCATCGCCCAAAGGACTCTCTTTAACGACCCATGATAAAAGCCTCTATAAAAAAATTCATTCTTAATCTTCCTTTTCTCAAAACCCCCAATGGCCTGAGAGATCGCTCATGGCTGGAGAGGATCAAAACCCCTTCTTATCAGAAATGGTTTATCGGCATTGGAATCGCCATTATCCTTACCCTCCTTCTCTCCCCGAGTCTGACCCTCCGTCTTAAAGAATATAAAGCGGGGGACATCGCGACCAAGGAGATCAAATCCACCCAGGATCTTTTGGTCGAGGACAAAAAATCAACTCAAGAAAAACGTACTGAAGCAGAAAGATTGGTGCTCTCCATCTATGACTATGCTCCGGCTGTTTTGAGCGAGACTGAAAATCGGATCCGATCGACGTTTGAATCGCTGGCTGCCTCTTCCCAGAAAACGGAGAAAGAGGTTGACCAAAATGCTTTAAGGAAAAAGGAATGGGATACTTCTCTCCGTGTTCCCCTCAATCAAAAAGAATGGCAAATTCTGGAAAAGGAGCGCTTCAATCCTGCTATCGGAGAGGCCGCTTTGAAATTGATTGCTCCCATCATGAAAAAAGGGATCGTCAATGATAAAGAACTTCTTGATCCAGATGCGGAAAAAGGGATCGTCATCCGGAATATTCAGACCCGGGAGGAGAGAAAGACTTTTCCTCCTTTTAACTTTTTAGATTTTAAGGAGGCCAAGACAAAACTCCGGGCCCAGGCACCTCTCCTCCTTCCTGTCTTGGGAAAGGAAAAATCAGCGATTGTCCTGAAGATCGCAGAACACTTCTTGAGGTTAAATCTCACCTTTAATAAAGATGAAACCGAAGAGAAAAAAATAAATGCAAAAGAAAAGATCAATCCCGTCTATTTCCAGGTCAAGCGTGGAGAAGTCATTTTGAGGGCCGGGGATCGGGTGCAAGAAGAACATCTTTCAAAAATCGAGGCTCTCAAGAAAGCCCAAGAAAGAACCCATCTCCTGGCGATGATCATCGGCATGTGTCTTCTGACTTTCCTCATCCTGGCCAGCCTTTACCAATTCTCTACACAAAATATCCGAAAGATCGCCCTTTCGCAGAAAGATCTCCTTTTCTTCTCAACGACTTTGCTTGGGATCATTGCCTTCCTCAAACTCTTTCAAGTGATGATGGATGCTTTGGGAGGAGAGTTTTTTTCCATCCCTTCTTCTTCTTACCTCTATCTTTTCCCCATTGCCACCGGTGCCATGGTTGTTCGAATTGTCCTCAACTCAGAGGTGGCTATCGTTTTCTCCCTCCTGGCTAGTTATTTCGCAGCCGCCTTAATGGGAAACCAGCTCTTCTACTTCATTTTCACCTTTGTGGGGAGTGTCATCGGTGCTCATAAGGTGGCACAGTGTGAACAGAGGAGCATCCTCATCAAGGCTGGAATCACAGTGGGAGGAATCAATATCCTAATGATCCTCTCTTACAACCTGATTTCTGGAAATCCTTTCAAGATGACCCTTCTCTCTGATCTGATGATGGGCTTTTTAGGAGGTCTCCTCACTTCAGTCCTCGTCTTAGGGGTTGCCCCCATAATAGAAACCCTTTTTGGCTACACCACAGATATCAAACTGCTCGAATTGGCCAATATGGACCATCCTATCCTTAAGGACTTGATCCTTCAGGCTCCTGGCACCTATCACCACAGCATCATCGTCGGAAGTCTGGTGGAGGGTGCTGCCAAATCCATTGCGGCCAACCCCTTGTTGGCAAGGGTCAGTGCTTATTATCATGACGTTGGAAAGTTGAAAAAACCTCTCTACTTCATTGAAAACGTCGGAGGAGGAGAAAATAAACACGACCATCTCACTCCCACGATGTCGAGCCTCATCCTCATTTCCCATGTGAAGGATGGAGTGGAGATGGCTCGTGAAAATCGTTTGGGAGAACGAATCGGCCACATCATTCAACAACATCATGGGACGAGCCTGATTTCCTACTTCTATCAAAAAGCCAAGGAAAAAGAAAATCCGGAGATGGAGTCGATGAATGAGAGCGATTTCCGTTACCCCGGCCCCAAACCCCAGACCAAAGAAGCGGGGATTGTCCTGCTGGCCGATTCGGTAGAGGCGGCCTCTCGCGCCCTGACCGATCCCACGCCTTCTCGGATCAAGAGCCTAGTCCAACGGATTACGAACAACATCTTTTTGGATGGACAACTCGAAGAGTGTGAATTAACGCTGAAGGACCTTCAAAAAATCCAAGAGAGTTTTGATCGAATCTTAACAGCCATTTTTCACCAGAGAATTGATTATCCCATTTCAACAAGCTCGGAGTCACCTAAGAAGAGGAACGATGAAGATCTGGATTCGAAACCGGCAAAAACATATCCCCTTAAACTTAAGAAAAATAAGAAGGGTGGCCCAAAGGATATTGACCGAATTGGGGCTTCTTGAGGCGGAACTCAGTCTCCTGTTTGTCAATGATCTCCAAATTCAAGTGTTGAATCAGCGATACCTCCGTCGGGATAAACCGACCAATGTCCTGGCTTTCCCCATGAGGAAGGGAGAATTTTCGACTCTTCATCCCCATCTCCTCGGAGACTTAGTGATTTCGGTTGAGACGGCTAAGCGCCAATCAAATCGGTTCGGCCTTGACGAAATGGAAATGGTCATCCTCTTGATGGTCCATGGGGTCCTGCACTTGATTGGCTATGAGCATGAGGGGACGAAAAAAGGGGCCCGGGAGATGACCCTCAAACAGAAAGAACTCTTCCAACAGGTGATGAAGACCGGAAGACCGGAATGATGGAAGTATGGAATGATGCCTCAAACACATTTTATGCCCAACATTCCACTATCCCACTGTTCCAATGGGGTTAATTGAAGATCCAGAGTCTTCGAAGTCGGACAAACCGTTTGAGGAAGGCAAGTTCCTTAGGAGTCATCAAAGAGGGAGAAATTCTCTCCTTCAATTTTAGCAATCCCCCATAATCCACCCACCTGAGCAGAGGGAAAAGATACCGCCGGAGGAATCCTTTTTCTCTAAAAGCAAAACTGCTATTGAAGTCGATGAGGAAAGGTTCTCCTTTTTCAGAGACAAGGATATTCCCTTTATGCCTCAAATCCAAATGGACCACTCCCCTGCCATGAACCTCACCGAGCACTCTTTCTAAGTCAGAGAAGAATGAAGAAGGAAGGGGGTCTCCTCTCAGGATGGATCTTCCTGGGATGAACTCCATGGCAAATGCGAAGCGGTCAATTCGCTCGACAGGCTGAGGAACACCTTTCATCCCGGTGAGCCGGGAATAGATCTTCCATTCTTTATGAATTAACCAGAGTCCCAATGTCCATCGCAAAAGAAAATTTTTTCTTCGGACATCCTTCACCATCAGGGATCGACCTTCCACCTTAACCTGATTCAAGTCGGGTTTCCCAGCCTTTCCCTTGACAAGACAAATTGAGCGGTTAAGATCTTCCCGTTTCATAAAATGGCATTCTTTCCCAAACAAGGAATTTCAAATATCAAAATCCCTGCCTACCGGCAGGCAGGCAAATGCCAAATGAATGCCAAAATGACTCAATGTCAAAACTTTTTCTTTTTAATTGAATCTTGTCATTTAAGCTTAAGATTTCATTTGAACTTGATTCACCTTCGGTTCATCACTTCGTGCGACCTTTGACATTTGGCATTGCTTAAAAGATGAGACCCCAATAAGGACGGCTTAGGATCAGCACGATTCCGGCAAGGACGATGAGGAGAATTCCCTCCTCACTATTTTCAATAAGGCATCTGAATTGCCATGAGACTTTTTCATTCGAATAGGGAGTCCACCGGGGCAGGTAATCCGGAACCTTCTCGTCATAATCCTCAAATTGATTCCCAAAAATCTTCCTCAATCGATCTCCTTCTACCCTCTTCTTATAGGGGATATAATGGAAACAGAACATAAAGAAGGCTGCGGCCAGAAGATAAATGTTGTCCGCAAGGATACAAAAGCCGGCCGTAATGAAAATCGAACCAATGTAGAGTGGGTTTTTGACATAAGCATAAGGGCCTGTCACCGTCAGAACCTCGTTCTTTTGAAGATGACCTGCCGCCCAGATACGAATCCCTTCCCCTAAAAAGATCAAAATCATCCCAATCAAGATCCCGGGGAATTGGGGTTTCGCAAAGATCACCAACAAAAAAGCTCCTATGAAAAGTGGAATCCTTCGGACCTTTCTCAGCCAAGACTTCCTCTTATCGTCCATAACATCCTCTCTTCTTTTCTGAATCAAATAGAGAAAGAATTCAACTTAAATCCTCTCCTCGATCTCATAGTGGATGACGCGCCGTTTCATCCATCTCACGGCCAGCAGATCGATGAAAGATCGTACCATGCGATTACGAATATTGTATTTGGACTTGCCGAACTTCCTCGGATGGTGGGAAACGGGGACTTCAATGATCCGATACCCCTCCCTCTTGACCAGGGTGGAAAGAAATCGGTGCATTCCATTAAACACCGGTATATCTTGAATACACCCCTTCTTAAACGCCCGGAGAGTACACGCACTATCATGGATGTTCTCACCGCTCACCCAGTTTCGAACAGCGTTACCGATTTTAGAAGAGATTTTTTTCAGCCATGTATCTTCTCTTTTCTGGCGCCATCCTGTTACCATATCATAATGATTTAAATATTCTAACAACTGGGGAATATCAGCAGGATCATTTTGAAGGTCAGAATCTAAGGTGACAATTTTATCTCCTCGGGCCTCCTTCATCCCTGCCAAAAGGGCTGTGCTTAAACCACAATTTTCCTTAAAACGAAGGATTCTAAGAAAAGAATATTGAGAGGCTATTTCTCTTAGAATCCTTCGGCTTCCATCTGAACTTCCATCATCCACGAAGATCACCTCATAAGAGTGCCCAAGGCCCTTTAAAACCTCTACCAGCTTAGGGATTAAAAGGGGAAGGTTTTCCTCCTCATTATAGACAGGGACCACCACAGAGATCTCTATGGGTTCAGAATTTTTCATCCCCTTATAGTTCTCAGACATTATCGGTTGGAGACCAAGACAAAATCACCATCACCTATCTTACGTCGAACAATCAATTGGACCTCTGGTTTACCCTCTATGCGTTCAAATTTTAAAAAATCTCTGGATTTAAGCAGACAGAAGACTCTCTCCGGAGATCTCAAGAAGTTGGAGAGGACCTCTTCCTCCTCCAACACCCGGATGGGAACAATTCCTGTATAAAAATTAAAAGGACCCGGTTCAAAATCTCCATAGATGGCTAATTTTTCACCGGGTTGAATTCTTGAAGTGATCTCCTCACAAATGAAACGGGCTGATTTGTAAGGGTTCACAAGGGGAAACACAACCCTCAAAGCATAGAAAAATCCCCCTGCCATCAATCCAATGAGAAGGAAAAAAATGGCTCCGTAATACTTAAACCGATTGAACACAAATAGGCTCACTGCCACTCCAACCAAGAAAAAGGCAACCGGGAGGCTATAGGAAAAGTAAGAAGGAAATTTTGTTGAAATCACCCAAGGTAAGGCAACCCCGGCCACTAAAAACACTCCCATTAATCCATAAAGGGGAAAGGTGATCCATTCGTATCGAAAATATTTCATAGAAACGGAGATAAAATCCTCCCAAAGTTTCCCGATCATGAGCGATGCAGCCGGGAAGAGAGGGAGTAAGTAAAACCCTCTTTTCCCCTTGGACAGAGTGAAGAATAGGAAGATAAAGATGAACCAGATCATCAGAAAAAGAAATTCCTTCCTTTTCACCGTCATCGGTTTGGAAAAACCATAAACCATGGCCGCAGGAAGGAAAACAATCCAGGGTAAAAAGTCACCTGGAAAGTTGTAGAGATAGTAATAGATGGGTCGGATATGCGCTGATCCTTTTGCATAGCGATCAAAAGAGTGGTGCAACAGGGTGGCGCCGAGGTATTCTTTTCCTCCTTTCAGAACGGCAGGGAGATACCAGGCTAGGACGACGGCCATAAACAGGAGCATCCCGGGAAGGAGCCTCATCGCCTTGAACCCCTTCCAATCCTTTTGGACCAAAAGAAAAAGGAGAGTGACCAATAGGGGGAGGATAAATCCAACCGGTCCCTTGGCTAAAGTAGCCAAGGCCATTCCGATATAGTATCCATAAAAAGAGAAACCCTTCATTCCTTCTCGGGAAGCCTCTCCCTCTTGGCGACATTGATACCATTGGATAAAACAGAGTATCGAAGCTGTGGTAAAGAAGGTGAGAGTGGTATCGATATTGCCTCTTGTAGAAAGATAGGCAAATTGACTACTCGTGGCCAAGATGAGTCCGGCGAGAAATCCCGTGCGCGAAGAATAGAGTCTCTTCCCGATGAAAAAAGTGAGGAGCACGGTCAAGGTCCCGAAGAGGGCAGAAGGAAATCTGACTGAAAATGGGATAAACCCTTGCCAGAGAAAGGATGAAAAGGCAATGGCCCAGAAAAAGAGAGGGGGTTTATCCGTGTAGAGTGCCCCATTGCGATGCATCAGGATCCAGTCTCCCCCATTCACCATCTCTCTCGAAACCTCAGCATAGCGGGGTTCATCAGGATTCCAGAGATCCCATTGACCCAGATTTACAAAATAAATGGCAAAACAGAGTCCCACGAGAAGGGCGACCTGGGCCCATGGCTGAGGGATGATTTTGGAAAATCGTTGATTCATTCTATTTATCCTAACGCCTCAGTCACCACTCCCTGAGGCGAGACATAGACCAAGCCCCTCCGGCGGCTTTCATCCATCAACCTCTGAAGAAAAACCTTCTGACCCTTCACAAGGGGATTGAGACGTAGGTATTCTTTAAAAAACCTGAAGCGATCCACCTTCGTCATCACCTTCGGCGTGGAGGTGTTAAGTTGGAGAAAATTTCTAAATAATTTTTTTCGATTCACCTTCTCACCCATAAGAAGATCCTCGAAATCGAGAAGATGAAAATCCCATGTCTCCCCTCTTTCCGAGACGAGGATGTTACAGGTTTTCATATCTTTATGGTATACACTCATTCTATGAAGACCGTCAAGCCAACGGGCAAAGGTCTTAATAAAAACCCTCTTCTTATTTAAATCTTCAAACCCTTTCAAGATATACCGATCCATCTCCTGATCGTTTGTCAGGGCCTCCATGAATAAAATACTTTCTTTCAGTCCCATCCAATTTTTCCTCTCCACCAAGGCCAGAGGTTTAAGAGATGGCATGCCTCTCGCCCGCATGCCATTGGCGGCCATCCAAGACTTAAGCCCTTTCGAACGACGGAAATGCTCTTTCATCCGCCCCCAGAAATGAGGGTAGGAAAACTGTTTCAAACATATCTTTTCCCCTTGATCATTCAATATGGAAACGACCACCCCTGGGGAATATTTGATCAAGGAAAAGGGTTTTTCCCTCACCAGGCTTCGATGTTCTGCCAGCAGCCTTTTTAGACGATCCAGGGGAAAATCCCTTCGATGAAAATAACGAATCCCCTTCTCCTTCCGTACCGTAAACTCTGTGCTCTCCTTCAGACAACGCTTCGTTCTGCTTCGCCACTGCCTCTTCTGAAGACGATCCATCACAGGATAAATCTTTTGATGTAAAATTTGTCTTCTTTGAGAGTCGTCGAATCTTCCTCCAAAGTATTGGCCCATGAACTGGAGTTGTTCCTCTTCTCCCCATGTCGATCTTAAAGAATGAAAGAGGTGCGATAAATTCCATAACCTCTGGTTCAGGGAGAGGGACCTTATGATTTTGGCATGATGTAAATCTGTAAGAACCAGAGAGTCTCCCTCCCACAAAAAATTACCTGCATGAAGGTCTTGATGAAATAATCCCGAATCCTGAAACTGCTTCACGGTCATCGCCAATTCGTTAATGGACCGAGATGTTTTTGATTTGGCAACCTCCTCAATGAATGAAACCCCTGTCCCGATTGCCTCGGCGAGGTAATAACTTTCCCTGACCAACCCTTTCCGGATCCTTTCCATCCAGCCCAAGGGTTTAGGGATGTTGAGGCTCCTCCCTTCTAATCGGGAAGTGATGAGGAATTCTTTCTGTGCTTTGGAAGGTAAAAAAAGATATTTCAAACCCTCTGCCCAGCCTTTTGTCTTATCTCTCTTTAAAAAAACCCTTCTTCCATTGGGAAGGGATAGGAGTGCTGCCCACCTCCAGGTTGAATCTTTGATGACCTCCCCTCCCATTTCCTGGGCCGATGAGATGGGATCGTCAAAAAAAGTGGAGGGAAGATCATTCAATACTTCCCCTCTCACCCAGCCCTTGATCTCACCTCTCGATACTTTCTTAAGGATTGAAGTCCCCATTTACTCCGTTAGCCGCTTATGAATAAAATCGTGCGCAAAATTACAACGATGTCTACCACCTTCTTAACCTCAAACTCTAAACCCCAAATACTAAATCTTCACCCTATTAAGTAATGCTGTATGAAATTGATGACCTCCCTCTTCCGGAAAAGTCATGAAAATCAAACTAGAAATAACTCATCCCGTACTTAACAGGGCGGGTAAACCAAAAATCCAAATGTTCAAACCCAGGCTTTAGGTTCAGGGTTTTGTATGTCAAGATTGTTTTGGGTTTTATGCATTTTGAATTTATTTAGAGTTTAGAGTTTTGAATTTAGGATTTATCATAAAAATCTACTTCCTTTTTCCGAACTTAATCATTTCTTGGTAAAACCTTTCGACGGCCTCCACTTGTCGATCCAATTGGAAATCCCGATGGGCTTTCTGATAGGCCGCCTTGCCCAAGGTCTCCCTCATCTCTGGATGACGAAGCAATTGAAGGGCTGCACGAGCCAACTCTTCAGAGGTATCGTTCACCACCAAACCTGAAATGCCATCCTCCACCAATTCGGGAAGGATCCCCCGATTGGCCACGATGACTGGTTTACCCATGGCCATGGCCTCTCTCAAGGCTCGGGCTGTTCCATCAGAGCCTGCCATTAAGAAAACAAAGATGTCCATGCAGGCTAAAGTATCCAGATAGTCACTCGTCTGATATCCTCCGAGAACGACCCACTTTTCAACACCGAACCGTTTCATTGGCTGGACCACACTCTGCTCCATCTGACTCGATCGGCCAACCAAAAGAATCTTCACGTTTGGAAATTCTCTGGCAATGGTCTTCACCGCCTCTAAAAAGACAGCCGTCCTCCGGTATCTTTGATACCGGGCAACCATTCCGATTACGATCTCCTCCGGTCCAATTCCAAAGAGGGTTCTCATCTCTTTAAATTTCCTTTGTGGGTCGTACCGGTATAAATCCAAGGCCGGTGATATCTTCCCTACCCTCTCAAGAGGAAGCCCGAAGTGTTCCGAATCCTCTCTCCTCGCCCTCTCTGAAAAAGTAATCATTCCGTCTGTGAACTGAGAGATGAGAAAACGATTTCCCAAACTGGGCTTCAAGGGGTCCCTCTTGTGGTCGGTTCGAATGACGATCACAGGATGGCCTGATCTCCTCGCAGCGATTCCGCCTAACAGATGGCCATGAGAGTGGTGGACGTTTAGAAGATCGAACTTTTCCTCACGAAGATAGTGGGTGAGGTCTGAAATGTCACGCAGATGGGTCGGTAGAAAAGAGGGATGATAAACCTTTAACGAATGGTTTAGTTGAAATCGATCCGTGGCTCTTATCCCTTCAG
>JADDYB010000685.1_pt1 | contig 10791 bp, 10 predicted proteins | sample 8641941 | NCBI WGS metagenome assembly JADDYB01 (sample SAMN16275377, study PRJNA637457) | freshwater sediment metagenome | isolation source: Lake Kineret sediment | place: Israel: Lake Kineret | collected 2013 | reverse complement strand
TTCCTCGCGCGGAAATGCCAGCGCGGACCGACATCCGCGGCTACGACGGTTCAGACTTCGATGCCGTAGGCCTCGATCTTGTTGTAGAGCGTCTGGCGGCCGATGCCGAGGCGTTTGGCGGCTTCGAGTTTGTTGCCGCCGGTTTCCTTGAGCATCTGGATGATGGCGTTGCGCTCGACGCCTTCCAACAACGTAAAACTCGTCTCGCCCGTCCGGTCAACGTCCGTGGCCGCGGTGGAGACCGCGATCTCGGCCGCGGCCTGAGTCTGCTCTCCTTTTTGCCTCAGGGGTATCACCACGCTGAAGGTGGTGCCTACGCCCTCTTTGGTGCTGAAGGTGATTTCTCCGCCGTGGGCCTCGACCAGCCTCTTGCACACGGCGAGGCCGAGGCCCGTGCCCTTGGCCTTGGTCGTGAACAGCGGCTGGAATATCTTTTCCAGGTTCTCCTCACTTATACCTGGCCCCGTGTCGGAGACCGAGACCTTGGCCATGCCATTCACGGCGGAGCCCTCCACGATGATGAAGCCGCCGTCCGGCAACACCTGCACAGCGTTCGTCAGCAGGTTGGTGAAGACCCGCCTCAGCAGGCCGCCGTCGGCCAGGACGCTGCCCAGCGCCTGGTCGAAGTCCGTCGACACGTCTATGTTCTCGGGAAGAGTCAGGGTCGCTATGACTTCCTGGACCAGCTTCTCCAGGCTAACCTCCTCGTAGCTGACCTTGATGTCCTTCCTGGAGAAGTCCTGGAGGTCGGAGACGATCTTGTTCATGTAGACAGTCTGAGCCTTAAGCTTGTCCTCGATGAACTCCAGTTCCTTGACATCGACGTCGTCAACCCTGCCCCGGATGAGCTCTATCCTCTTCTTAAGCCTGGAGCTGAGTAAGTAAACGACCTGCAGCGGATTGCGGAGGTCGTGACCCACCATGGCCGAGGTCTCGCCTATGGTGGCCATGCGCTCACTCTCCTTCAGCCTCCGCTGGTAGTCGTTCAGCGTCTGGAGCATGTTGTCTATGTTAACTGATAGCGTCGCAAGCTCGTCGTCGCCCGGTATGACCAGGTTCCTCAGATCGATGGCGTGCGGATCTATCTCGTTCACCTCTGTGCTCAGCTTGAGGAGCGGCGACAGCACAAGCCTGTTCATGGTGATGATGGCTATGAAGGCGATGATGATCCCCACAAGTATGCTGGTCACCGCGAAGTAGGCCACCATCATCAGGCTGTGCATGTAGACATCTCTCTGTGACTCCACCTCCAGCAGAAGGACTGGGTCGCCGAAGACGTCGTACAGGAGCGAGTACCCTGAGATGACTTCGGAGCTCGGCCTCTCCACCACAACCGTCTCGCCGCTGGACAGCCTGGACACTACGCCGCTGAGCTCGGAGTCGCCTGCTAACCCGTTCAGGTCATGTATCTCCAGCGACAGAAATGTGGCCTCATTAAGCTTCTCCACCTCCAAGGCGTCCAAGAACCTCCCGCATATCAGGGTGCCCAATATGGGCCCCTTCTTCTCGCTTGTGAGTATCGGCCTCGAGGAGACCATGAAGAGCCCCTCAGGCGCGCTTAGAACGCCCGTCACCTTGTCGTCTATCCTCTCATGGAACTTCAGTGACTCGTCGCCCAATATGATCTCCATCACCGAGCTCGGGAAGGGCATGTCGCTTAGCCTCATAACGTCGAAAGCCTTGGAGTAGACCACCCTCCCGTCGTTGTCGACGAAGGCCAGGAAGCTGATCCTCGATTCGACGAAGTTAGAGCCCAGAAGCATGCTGTCTATGAAGTGTGTGATGTTACTCTGAATGAAGTAATATGAGTTGTCCCACGCCGCGAAGCCGTGGGTAACGTCGTCCAGCTCATTGATCCTCAGCGTGAGGGCGTTGACACCCATCCCCGCCTGCTTCTCGATGCTAGCGTCCTCCAGCTCTATGAATCCCTTCATAAGGAACATGTTCGTCGTGAAGAAGAGCATCAAGAAGACCAATATGTAACTTAAACCGAAGATCAGGAACATCTTCTGTCTGAGCTTCAACTCTTCTCCACCGTGAGAGGTTCATTACCCGTGACAGGGGCGTCCAGGACTCCCCTAACCATCGCCAACAAGGAGTCACACGTGACTGGCTTGACGAGAACGTCGCGCACGGCGTCGGTTTTCATCATCTCCTCCTTCGACAAACGGCAGCCAGTCAAGTAGAATATGACGGCTGAGCTGTTTAACCGTCTGAGCTCATCAGCCAACACGTCTCCTTTGATGTCGGAGAGCATGTAGTCCACGAACATTACGTCATAGCTGTTCGCCCTAGCCTTCTCTAAGGCCTCGCGGCCAGTAATGGAGGCCTCTACCCTGTACCCTTCATCCTCTAGCATCGCCCTGAAGAAGAAGAGGATGTCCTCATCGTCATCTATCAGTAGGATAGAGTGCATCTCGATTGTGATCCTGTTTCCCTAATTTTCAGACTATAAAATGAATATGGAGACCAATTCTAACAACGCCCGGAGCGACTGGCCTTTAAAGATAAACTACACTATCGTTACAGTCGGCGTATTAACGTCTATGAGCTTACTCCTATACAGAACAGACCTGGCCGCGCTGAGTAGACAATCCGGGTCAACGGGCTTCATGAAGAACCTGATGTCCAGGCCCATGTTCAGTATACTCATTTTCGCCTCGTTACAGCCGCTGATGAACACGAGCTTCATGGAGCCGTTGGTCTCCAGCAGCCTCAGAGCCAACTCGTCTCCCCTCATGTAGGGGAGGGTGTAGTCGAGGATCACCAGGTTGAACCTCGTCTCTTCAGCTTTACGGATGGCCTCATTGGGGGTCGACACCGTCTCTATCCTGTACCCTTCGTACTCTAAGAGCAGTTTGTAGCACTCCAAGATGTCGGTGTCGTCGTCCACGATCAATATGTTGAAGTTACTGTTGGAACATGGGCTTTCATTTATCTCGGGATACGAAAAAGTATGTTTCTGATCTATATTATTCTCAGTTAGATTCCGAGATGCATGTTCCATTTCCGACAATGTGGTTAAGAAGATATACTAGATGTATAATAAGAACGCTGTGGAACATTATGGAACGTATTGGTTGCCACATATATAATATACAATCAATGGATTGATGTCAAAATCGACGGTTTAACGGTGCACCTAGAAAGATATGAATCGGCAGCATGTTTCCCTATAGACAAATTATATGTATAGTGTCTCAGATTCATTAAAGGTATAAATGAAAGCCGATACTTGATGCTCGATGCGCAGAATCCTGACGGCCCTCCTAGCGTCTGCCATGCTCACACTTCCGTTAGTCTGCGCTCAGTCGGAAATCCCAGGCATGACCCTCACTATCTACTCCAGCGGGGTCACAAGGGTGGAGTACTCAGTTGAGTCTGACCCCAACAGGGTGCGCGTCAGGGTGCAGCTGCCTGGGCCCCCCTTCATCAACATGGTGATAAGGGACGAGAGCGGGTACCCGCTGGGGTCGACGACATCGGGGCCCAACGTCACCGTGGACAGTATAGGGGCCCAGAGGCTCTTCTTCAACTACCTCACTGAAAGCCTCACGGGCCAAGATGGGCCTACGTGGTCCATCAACGTGACGTCCCCCGTAGGGACGCGTATATTGCTGCCGGAGGGCGCAGCCCTCTTCGACATGAGCGACATCCCTCTGGCCATCGGCGTGTACGGCGACAGCCAATACATGGATTTCAGCCCCGGCGACATATGGGTGTACTACATTGTGGGTATGCGCCAGCTGGAGGTGGAAACGAGGGACCAGATAAACAAGACAGGCTCCTACATTGCTGAAAAGGAGGTCGAGGGCTACATATTAACCGAGGCGAGGACAACGCTTGAGAGAGCACAATTGTCGTTCAGCCGCCGCGAGTACCTGACCTCCAAGAACGACGCCAACGACGCCCTCGGGATAGCCAAGATCACTGTGGAGCGGGCGGACCTGGCCGCCCAAGAGCTTGAGAATGCTAGAGAAGCGGTGAACCAGGCCAGGACCCAGGGCCGGTTGCAGGGGCTGAGTACGGCAGATTCGAGTCTGGCTGCAGCGGAGGAGCTGATGAGCTCCGGCATGTACGTAGATGCGAAAGCACAGGCGTCACAAGTTTACAGGGACGCCTTGACCGCAGTTAAACCCACCGATAACTCAATGCTTATTTACGGTGTTTTATTAATATTATTTGGTTTTGGCACGGTGTTTTTCTACGTGATCAAGGTCAAAAAAGCGCCAATTTAATAATATATATAAATACTATATAAATGGATGCTTTAAAACGATATATTTTCTGAATAAAATAGTTCCATATCATTCCACAGCGTTCTTATAATACATGTAACGCGGTATGGGATTCATATGTACCAGTGATGAGAGTGAAGATACTCGCCCTGTACTACTTGGGTTACTGCTCACCGCCCCGTTCACCCAGATGGCGTGAGCGGCATCGGTGGAGAGCGGCGCGGGCGAACCCAATAACCACAATAATCAAAAAATATCATCGTTCACCTGAGAAGGATTAGTGTGATGTGAGGATAAGATTATGGATAAAATGATTCTAAGAATCCGCTGTTTGAAAAGGACCATTGAAATAAAGGTATCAAATTCAGCAGACTCTTTCAAATGGGTCCGAACATGTGAGCGCGCGAATCTATTTTTCTTCTACTGCTTTACTGAGTAGGTCCTGAATCATGTGTGAGGTCTTCGTAAGATCGGGAATCATCTTCTTTATGGTCTCGATCTCCCTAACAGGATCCTTCGCAGTCTTTGGGGCATCCAGAAACACGATCTCCCTAATGCTCTCCCTTTTACCCTCATGAGTGCTCAAGCAATATGTAATCGTAAGATCTGTTACCATAGTTTTCCTCCACATCGTGGGGGTCTCCAAGACTACCTTACTGTCAGGATAAATCACATCGACGACATCAAAGAAGTGCTCATTTTCGTTTGTTTTATATTCAAAACCATATGTGATAACTTTAAATAATGGAAATTTGCTCGCGTTCTCAATTATTATCTTCTCGTAATTGTCTGTTCGAACATAGATGATGGGCTGAGCTGTCTTTTTAAGTATCTCGTATTGAAGGCTTGTATAATTCGATTGCTGATAAGCAAAATACACTAGGGCTAACGTAAAGGCGTACTCTATGATGATTCTAACATTATTAAATTCAATTAAGCCACTAAATCCGACTACCATTGATAAAATTAAGACACTAACAATTAACACCAAAGGTAGGCGTGAATTGCCATTCATGAACCTTATGGATACAAAACATATTATGAACATTTATGGAAAAATAATAGATATCTTTATTACGTAAGCGCAATTATTAAAAAAATCAACTTAGTTTCTTATTTCGAAATTTCCGAGGGGAGCCCTATAGAGATTGAAGTATTGTTCTATTGAAAATATCCCGCCTATACTGTTAGGCTCATGTATATGTATATGTATATGGTTCCCTATATAAGTAATTTATCAATGTCACATGAAAACCATGTTATCAATCTTTAAATAAGACTGCCGAAGGATACTCTGTGATTTAGAAAATGTCGACATGTATAAGCTGTGGACGTAAAGTCACGCCCGATGAGAAGGCCGTCAGGTTCCAGTGCCCGAGCTGCGGAGCCGTCACCCTCTGGCGCTGCGAGAAGTGCAGGCTCTTCGGCAGAAACTACAAGTGCCCGGCCTGCGGGTTCACGGGACCTTAGGCACTGAGCTTTTATCTGTCCAGCACCGGATTCAATCCATCTTCTGGAAGGTGCGACAGATTGGTTGACATAGATTTCGGGAAGTACCCCACCTACGACGAGCTGGAGGAGACCCTGGTCAAGCTCACCATGGAGTACCCGGGCCTCACCAGGCTCATCAGCATAGGCCAGAGCCCCCAGGGCAGGGAGCTGTGGACTGTGGAGGTCACCAACAAGGCGACGGGTCCAGCGGGGGAGAAGCCGGGCCTGTGGATCGACGGCAACACCCACAGCAGCGAGCCGGCGGGCACCAACGTTTGCCTCAAGACCATATGGTACCTGTGCAGCCGGTACGGGTGCGACGAGTTCGTCACGGAGCTCCTGGACAACAGGGTTATCTATGTGCTGCCACGGGTCAACCCTGACGGCGCCGAGGTGTTCCTCACAAAGCCCTACCACTACACGGCCGGCGGAATACTGAACCCCGAGTTCTGGGATGGGGAGGGCCACTATGAGGAGGATGTAGACGGGGACGGCCTCAGCGCCTTCATGAGGTGGGAGGACCCCAACGGGGACTGGAAGAAGAGCCGCAAGGACCCGCGGCTCATGATCAAGCGGGAGCCCGAGGACAAGCCTGAGGACGGCCCCTTCTACAAGGTTATGCGTGAGGGCCTCTTCCTCAAGTACAAGCCTGGGAAGGAGATCACAATGGCCCCCAGGATGTACCTGGGCGGAACAAACCGCAACTACCCGGCCTACTGGGCCCCCGGGGGTCTGCCCCTGGGCGGCGCAGGCCCCTTCCCCCTCTGGGAGAGGGAGCCCCGGGCAATAGCCGACTTCTGGGCCGACCACCCCAACCTGTCAGGGTGCCACACGTTCCACACCAGTGGCGGCCTGATACTCCGGGAGAGCAACGCCCACCCGGACGCATGGTTCCAGGAGCAGGGCCTGGAGGCCGACCTGGCGGCCTACAAGGAGATAGCCAGGATAGGGGAGGAGCTGACAGGGTACCCGGCCATCAGCATCTACGACGAGTTCACCTTCGAGGACGACCGCCCCTTCAGGCGGGGCTGCGCCACCAGCTTCTTCTACGAGCACCTGGGCGCCTTCGTTTTCAGCATAGAGCTGTGGGATTGGCCCTGGATGCTGGGCCTGGGCCACTTCAGGGAGAGGGGCGGAGTGGAGTTCGACTGGGCCAGGCTGGGAGAGGAAGACCAGCTCCGGGAACTCAAGTGGATCGATGAGAACAGCCCGGAGGGCTTCATAGAGTGGAGGCCCTGCGTGCACCCGCAGCTGGGACCCGTGGAGATAGGTGGAGTGGAGCGCAAGTACACCAGGAGGAACCCGCCGCCCGGCAAGTGGCTGGAGCAAGAGGTGGACAAGGCCATGATGTTCGCCCTTCGCCACGCTTCCCTCCTGCCGCTGCTCAGGATAACGGAGGCGCGGGCGGAGAAGGTCGCCCCCGGGATCTACAAGGTGAGCGCCCAGATAACCAACACCGGGTTCCTGCCCACGGAGGTCACAAAGATGGCGGTGAAGACCAAGACGGCGAAGCCGGTGATTGCCGAGATAAAGCTACCTGAGGGCGCGGAGCTGGTCACAGGCCACGAGAAGGTGGAGCTGGGCCACCTGGACGGCAGGTCAGCCAAGCTGCTCCTGCCCAGGGTCATAGGGGAGGAGGTGGTGGACAGGACCAGGCGCCAGGTGGAGTGGGTGGTGAAGACGGGCGATGAGCCTCTGGAGGCCACCGTGGTGGCCAGGTGCCCCAGGGCCGGTACCCACAGGGCCGAGGTAACGCTTCAATAGCCCGGGGGCGTATTCTCCACCATGAGCCGCAGCGAGTACACTCCCCGGGACCTTGCGATCTACGCAGCGGCCCTCATATTCTTCTACGCCCTCTTCCTTTGGGTGCCCAGCCGGTGGGCCGAGGTGCTCACGGCCCAGCCCAGCTCAGCCGTGATGAACACCCTGGGCATGGCCTCGTCCTACGGCGTTGAGGGGGGCGTCGTCTCCCTCTCTCTGGTCAGCGGCATCCGCCCAGTCCACGTCTATATCATCAGGGAGTGCAGCGCCATCCACGTCCTGGGCGTCATCCTGGGTCTCATATTTCCGCTCAAGGGCGCCCTGTGGACCAGGAAGGCTGAAGCCATAGCCCTGGGGGCGCTCCTCGTCTACGCCATGAACATAGCGAGGATCATACTAACGGTTGTACTGACGGGCTACGACGTGCCCCCATTCACCTGGTTCATAACGAACCCCACCGTGGAGACCTACCACTACCCAATCAGCTTCCTGTTCGGGGTCATCGGGATAGCGGCCACCATACTCGCGGTGGACAGGGCCGTGCTGCCCGAGCTAGGAGACTTCCTGGCGCAGCTGCCCGAAACCCTCACCTCAGCTCTGAGAAAACTGATAAACAGTTAGCTAAACGCAACCCGAAAAAACACACATTCTTCCACGCATCTGTCAAGCCACCTTCGAACAATGAACACTCCACGGACACCAGTCGCCGCCCCAGAACCCTGAAAAAGCCTCCAATTAGCAAAACAAGCCGAAAAACGGGAAATCATGGCGACGACGACTACACCCCCCTCCCCCGACATGCATACGCAAAGAAAAACAGGGGTACCTAACCACTAGGTACAAACCCGAACACCCCTAAAAACACAAAATACAAGCCGACTACAACAAGCCGCTACTTGAGGAGAGGCAGGTCTCCCGTCACCTTATCCACCCTCTGAGCCTGGTCAGGACCCACCCCGAGGCAGGTCGTCGTACCCGGCGCCACCTCCGTGTGCCCAGCGTCCTGGATCATAACATACACGATATCCAGCAGCTCCGCCTTCCTCATAAGCTCCCTGAGCTCCTCGAAGCTCTCAGCCTCCACAGCCACCTTCTTACCCCCCTCATCCCTCCAACGGGCCCACTGCTTTGTGTGCGTCTTCTTGGCCTGCTCGCTGCACGCCACCGCGGCGTGGCACGCCTGAGCGATCATCTTACCGACGCTCATACCCAGGTCCGTGCGCATCACTATGACCATCTTGTACTCGAAGGGGCTCTCGCCTGCCAACTAGGGCACCAGCCTGTCCCGGTCCCTGGGGAACATGCAGCACTCGCGGATGTTCTGCTGCCCCGTCACAGTCATGGTGAGCCTCTCCAAGCCGATGCTCCAACCCGCGTGTGGCGGAGCGCCGTACCGGAACGCCGAGATGTAGTACTCGAAGTTCTCAGGGTTCAGCCCCTTGCACCTGATCCTCTCCCTCAGAAGCTCCGGCAGGTGGATGCGCTGGGTGCCGCTGCTTATCTCTATGCCGCCGTACAGGCAGTCGAATGCCCTCACGATCTTGTCGCTGAAGTCGGCTGAGCCGTATGTCTCCTCCAGGTACCTGGCGTCCCGCTCAATATCCCTGTTGTAGGGCATGGCGTAGAACGCCTTCTGCGCCCCAGGCCAGTCCTTGAGGAAGAACGCCTCCTCGCCCACCAGCCCAGTCAGCTGCCGCTCCTGACCCTTAGTGAAGTCGTCCCCCCAGACGATGCTCTCCCCGGCGCCCTGCAACAGCTCAATCGCCTCGGTGTAGGTGACGCGCCTGAAGGGCGTCCTGGGAACCGCAAGCTCGCAGCATAGCAGCCTCAGCTGGTCTCCGCACGTCTCCATAACGGCCTCCAACATGTGGACCACGACCTGCTCCAGCACACTCATCACCGTCTCGTCGTCTGCGAAGACCTGCTCTATGTCCATCTGCCTGATCTCGTTCAGGTGTGTTGGCGTGTTGAACTTCTCGGCTCTCCAGATGGGTGTGATGGTGAACACCTTCTCGAAGCTGATGGCACACATCTGCTTGTAGAGTTGTGGGCTCTGAGCTAGGTACGCCATCTTCTCGAAGTAGGGTATGGCGAATAAGTCTGCACCGCCCTCAGAGGCCGACCCTATGACGCATGGGGGCTGGAATTCCATGTAGCCTCGGCTGCTCAGCCACTCTCTGAACGCCGTTACAAGGCTGTTCTGGACCCTGAAAATGGCGTTGGTTGTGGGGGCCCTGAAGTCCAGGAACCGCCAGTTGAGCCGAGTCTCAAGGTCGCTCTTTGAGTTCTCCATGATATCCACGGGGAGAGGCTGCTCCGAGTGGTTGACGACTTCGATGAACTCGGGCAAGAATTCCACACCCGCGTTAGCCACCTTGCTCTCCACGGCGGTGCCCTTGACGGCGATCACGTCCTCCCTGCCCAGGGTCAAGCCGAACATCTCGGGCTGACCTTGCTTAACGACGACCTGGATCTCCCCGGTCCTGTCCCTGAGCACTATGAACCTTATGTTCTTCAGGTCCCGGGTGCGGCTCACCCAGCCTGCGAGGGTTATGGTCTCTCCTACGTGGTCTTTCACTTCATCGATGTACGTGCGCTTAAACATGGCTACGTCCAGCTGTTTACGAGGCTAGAACTATGTAGGGTATAAAAAGTTTGGCGGTTAATAGGCATACTCCACTCGAAGATCCATGTTGCGGACCTTCTTCGCGACGGATGTGAGCGCCTGCAGCCGCTTCTTGCTGAGACGCTTGGCTCCCCTACCCTGCAATACCACGCGGGTCTCCGTGCTTCCGTCCGGTAACCAGATAATGTTGATGGTTACTATGTGCTGGCTTGCGAACAAGTCCTCCAGAAACTTGCGGTCCTTGGTCCCAGACTCTATGACGAGGACGCGTTTACCGAACTTGTCCCCCAGGTCGCGGACCAGTTTGGGGGCGGAGTTGAACTTCGCGCTGTCATTCTTCCCAACCACCAGCACCATGAATCCTCCGGCCTCCAGCACGTTCTCGAGCTTCACCTTCTGCAGGAACTGGTTCTGGTTCTCCATGCTCAGCAGAGTCTTGGCTACCTCAATGTACTGCTCGCTGACTTCCCCTGACTGCACCTTGGCCTGGCACTTTGAGCAGAGCATCCCGCTCTTCAGACAGAATTCACATAGCTGTATCTGCACGTCGATGGGTCCTCCGGCGCGTCGGAGGGGTCATCAGGAGACTCTGCCACGTTTCGTTTAAGCCTTGACGTATATGCCAATGGCGCTTACGTTGGATGTGCCCCTCTCCTCGCTCTGAACAAAAAAATA
>JADDYB010000684.1_pt1 | contig 10795 bp, 14 predicted proteins | sample 8641941 | NCBI WGS metagenome assembly JADDYB01 (sample SAMN16275377, study PRJNA637457) | freshwater sediment metagenome | isolation source: Lake Kineret sediment | place: Israel: Lake Kineret | collected 2013 | reverse complement strand
GTAAACGAAGGGATGTTTGTAGGTTTGACCTATGATATTATTCCCCAGTTGGGGTTGAATATTGAGGGGAGATTTATCGATGAGACAGGGGTTAATTTCAATGTGATATATAGATTCAAATAAAGAGCAACCATCCCTTCGTTTACTTTAAAAAGGCGCCTCTTCGTGAGGCGCTTTTTTTGTCATTGAGGAAACTAAACTCCTTCTAACTCTCGATATATTTTATTCGTCGTTGGGGTGGGGAGGCCCAATTTTTTCCCGAGATCGATAATCGTGCCACCGAAAAGTTCCAATTCACTTTTCCCCCTCTTCTGGTGGATGTCTCTCTGCAATGAGGTTTGTGTGTCGCGAGGAAACATCGTTGCTTTCTTGAGAGAAAGATCTACGATCCCCTCAGCCAATCCAATATTTTTCTTCAAGGAAATGGAATAAATTTCATTCATAATTCCGATGACCTCTTTTTTCAGCGGAGGCTCCTCCAAAATTTCTCCAAGAGTTCGATTATAGCGAGCCGAGATCAGGCCGAAACTGGCTATGAAAAGATACTTCTCCCAGATCGCCGGGTTGGCATCCTCTTTCCACTCATAAGGAATCGAAGACTTTTCAAACAATCCGAAAATTTCATGGGGGATGTGATCAGGATGATCCGGGTCTCTCCCAAAGATCATTCTCCCCGGATTTCCAATATGAACAACCACTCCTGGTTCTTCGACATAGGAGGAGAGGTACACACAGGCGGGGAGGATCATTCCGGTTTTGATTTTACTCCGGAGTCTTTCCTGAATGTCTGCGCCATTTAAAGGAGCTAAAATGACCGTGTTTTGTTTTATTTGATCTCTCATGGATGTTGCAACCGCCATGAGGTCGTATCCTTTAACGCAGATCAAAAAGAGGTCAATGGGGGGAAGGTCCTTCATGCTCTCCGCAGCCAGTGTTGGTCTGCAGGATATGCTTCCGAACTCAGAAGATTTAAGCACGAGTCCATTTTGTTTAATGGCCTCAAGATGCTTTCCGCGGGCTACAAAAAAGATATTCACAGAAGAATCAGGCTTTGAGGAAAAGGCATGGGCTAATTTCCCTCCAAAATAACCCCCAACACCCCCTACACCCATGACACAAACATTTAAACTGCTCATACGCTACCCCATTTCCTTTCGCAGAAGAATCTTTTCCAGACAAGACTCAAATCGCCGGTCATCTTCTAACTTCCTCTTCTTCGGACCTTTTGTTCTACCACCCCCCCGACGAAATTTCGCCTTGACCTCGCGCTCCTCCAATAAGAACCCGATCTTTTCTGGGGGAAACTCCCTGCCCATCGGGCTCAGACATACTGCTTTTTTCCCAAGCACCATCGCTGCCAATCCCCAATCACCCGTTAAAACGATATCTCCTGCTTCCGTTAGATTCATGATCTTCACATCCGCTTCCTGAAAACCGTCTCCCACCACAATAGGGTGATCCGACTCTATATCGTGATTGAAACTGGCCACGGTCCAAACCGGGACATCATATTTTTGTCCAAGCCTTATGCAGATCTGTAAAACAGACCTGGGGCAGGCATCCGCATCGACCAAAATCTTCATAGAATCCATTTTACCAAGAGAAAAGGAAAGAAGTCTGCATAAATTTATAAAATAAAAAGGGCAGAACCCAATGACTCTGCCCTTTCGATTTAGAAGAACACTCTCTTCTTATTTGCTCATTAGATATTCGTGGATCGAGTTGGCCGCCTTTCTTCCAGCACCCATCGCGAGAATAACAGTGGCTGATCCGGTCACGATATCGCCTCCTGCCCAAACTCCAGGTTTCGTGGTCTTTCCGGTTTCAAGGTCAGCAACAATATACCCTCTTTTATTAAGCTCCAGACCTTGCGTCTGTGTCGGAAGAAGTGGATTGGGACCTGCACCGATGGCCACCACCGCCAGATCGCACTCCAATTGAAATTCCGAACCTTTGATGGGAACCGGCCTTCGCCTTCCAGAATCATCGGGTTCTCCCAATTCCATCTTGAGACATTCGACACCGGTTACCCAACCATTATCATTTCCTAAAAATTTTGTGGGAGCTGTGAGGAGGTAGAATTGAACCCCTTCTTCCTCAGCATGGTGAACCTCCTCGATACGGGCTGGCATCTCATCCCTTGATCGGCGGTAGATGATTCGAACGGTATCTGCTCCTAATCGAAGGGCTGTCCTGGCTGAATCCATGGCCACATTCCCTGCTCCGAACACAGCCACATTCTTTCCGCGGGCGATCGGTGTATCATATTTGGGGAAGAGGTACGCCTTCATCAAATTGGAACGTGTCAGATATTCATTGGCTGAATAAATTCCACAAAAGTTCTCTCCGGGAACATTCAAGAACTGTGGAAGGCCTGCACCCAATCCCAAAAATACAGCGTTATATTCCTTAAGGAGTTCATCAACGGTCTCAATCCTTCCGATGACGCAATTACATTCTACTTTCACACCCAGCCTTTCCAAATAGTTGACTTCCGACTGAACAATGGCCTTGGGAAGACGAAATTCTGGAATACCATAGATCAAAACGCCACCCGTTTTATGGAGGGCTTCAAAAATCGTAACCTCATGTCCTTTAAGAATGAGATCCCCTGCCAGGGTCAAACCCGCTGGTCCTGATCCCACAACCGCCACTTTCTTACCGGTGGGTGGCGCCTTCTCAGGAATGGTAATCGTTCCTTTTGTCCTCTCCCAATCCGCAGCAAATCGCTCCAATCTGCCAATGGCAACGGGTTGGTCCTTCTTCCCAACGATGCACACTTTTTCACACTGATCCTCTTGAGGGCAGACGCGTCCGCAAACGGCAGGGAGACTATTGCGCTCTTTCAATTTCCGAGCCGAACCATCAAAATCCCCTTCATTGATGAGTTTGATAAAGGCCGGGATATCGATTTCTACCGGGCATCCCTCAATACATTTTGGTTTCTTACATTGAAGACAGCGATTCGACTCCAGCTGGGCCAATTCGGGCGTGTATCCAAAAGGAACCTCATCGAAATTCCTCGCCCTCACCTTGGGTTCCTGTTCAGGCATCTTTTGCCTTGGCACTTTTGGTTTTTTCTCTTTCTCTTCTTTCTCTGCCATCTCAACCCCCCTTATTTTCCTGCCACCGTAAATTGTTCCATGGACACCTTCTCTTCTGGAAGATAGGCCCTTTGCCTTTTCACCAGTTCATCATAGTCGACTTCATGGCCGTCGAATTCCGGCCCATCCACACAACAAAATTTTGTCTTGCCTGCCACTGTGACCCGGCAGGCCCCGCACATTCCTGTTGCATCCACCATGATGGGATTTAGACTCACCATCGTCTTGACCCCATATTCCTTTGTTAATTTGCACAAAAACTTCATCATAGGTACAGGACCAATCCCGACGATCAATTTCACGTCTTTTCTTTCATCTAAAATTTTGCGAAGAACATCGGTGACGAATCCATGAACACCATAAGTTCCATCATCGGTCGTCACCCTCAAATCGTGACTGGCTGCCTTCATCTCATCCTCCAAGATCAGGAGGTCTTTCGTTCGAGCACCAATGATGGCAATCACGTTGTTTCCTGCCTCTTTGTAGGCCTTGGTGATCGGGTACATCACAGCCACGCCTGTTCCACCACCCACGCAGATCACCGTTCCCAGATTTTCAACATGAGTCGGTTTTCCCAATGGCCCGATGATATCCTGGATGGAATCGCCTACATTAAGGGTTCTCAGGAGAGCCGTGGACTTTCCAACGACCTGGAAGATCAGGTCGATCAACCCTGTCGCCGGATCTGTCCCTCCCATGGTCAAAGGAATTCTCTCCCCGGTCTCATTGACCTTTAAGACGACAAACTGTCCCGGCTTTGCCTTCCGGGCAATGCGGGGTGCCTCGACTTTAAAATGGCACACCGTCTTCTCAGCCATTTCCCTTTTGTATGTGATCTTATGCAACCTTCTCCCCCTCCTTTCTGATAAATATTTCACAAAGTTCGCCCTATATATAAATGAAGTAAAAATAAATGTCAAACTTTTATTGCATCAAAAATTATTTTTTTTAGTGTATCCAGAGGAAGATCAGAAAAGTTAAATAAATCAAAAACATATAAAATTAACAGAGTTCAAGAAGAGAACTACGGTAAACGACCCTACGCTTTCTTGAGATGATTGGACTTTTTCAGAAATCTCAATAATTTAACTTGACAGATACTAAAATTTAGTCCATAAATACAAATAACTGAACTTTGTAAAAAGTTTTAGGAACCCCCAGAGGACCTTTAAAAAGTCGCGGGGGCTTAAATTTATGGAGGAGAAAAAAGATGAATGTGAAACTCTATGTGGGAAATCTCTCCTTCGGAGCTTCGGAAGAGGACCTGAAGAAACTTTTCTCTGAGGCAGGAGCAGTCCAGTCTGTAAAGATTGTTACCGATTCGTATTCAGGAAGGTCAAGAGGATTTGGTTTTGTGGAAATGTCCTCCGATGCGGAGGCGGAGAAGGCCATTTCCCTCATCAATGGAAAGACATTTATGGACCGGGCCTTGATCGTGAGTGAAGCCAGACCTCAGAAAAAAAAGGGCGGCGAGTTCAAGGGCAGAAGGGATCGAAACAGGTAACCCGATTGATGAAAGGTAAACCCCGTTAGAAATGATGGGATTTAGGGATTTTTTTAAAAGGTATTTCAATTCTGAATATTGTTCGTCTTATCTTTTAAAACGTGACTTTCGAACGGAGTAAAGGAGAAGTCGTTGGAAGTTAAGGTTCAAAACAACCAGATCGAGAATGCGATCAAAACCTTGAAGCGCCAACTTGCCAGGGATGGGATCTTGAAGGAATTGAAGAAAAGAAGATCCTACGAGAAACCTTCTGTGAAAAAGAAAAGAAAGCAGCAGGAGGCGAGGAGGAGAAGACAGAGAGCAGCTCGCAGATTCTCAAGATAAGGATATCGTCTCTTTTTTTTCAACAGGCTGACAGGAAAATTAAAGATTGATACTCGGTGTGTTCACAGCGATCCAGCGTTTTCCTTCTTCTGTTTGCAGAAGGCCTTTTCTGGAAAGCAGGGCGATCGCTTCTGAGGAAAATGCTCCCACGTCCTTAAAGTCAAGGATGACTTTTTGAATCTCGGCATTTAATACCCCCTTGAGCCTCTTGGTCAATTCCTTTGCCCCCCTCCGATCCATGGATCCTTCAAGTCTGACAAAAAGGGTTTTAAGCCGTTCATTATAAATAGAATAGAGCTCGAGCGTATCCGTTGCTTTTTGACCGATCAGAAGTTTCCCCTCGGCAATCTTCTCTCCGACCTGATGAATCAAGTCCCGAGTATTCTGGAGAGGAATGGTGTCATTCATCTTCTGCAAAATTCGCGAAAGGCTTGGGAGATACCCTTCGGGTGTCCTCTGGGCAATCCTACGATAGGCAACATTCGAAAGGGTCCGAGTGAAGAATCGTTGTTGCGGATGGAAAACCCTCTTAAAGATGGACCCCCAGGAATAGGCCTCTTTGCAGGCCCAATTAAATCCGCGCTGAAGCGTCTCTTCGGTCATCAACCTCGGCTTGAAAACGACGGTGGCTCCATTATATTGAGCCCAATCCCTATGAAGGAGCCTGTCCTCTGATTCCATCCGTTGAAATAACGGTGTCCCGGGCAAGGGGGTGAGAAGGAAGAAACTAGGCAGTTCAATTCGATTCCGTTCACAGAAACGAAGCGTCCTTTCAAAAACCCCTTCATCATCATGATCCAATCCAAAAATTAAACCTGCCACGATCATGATGTCATGGTCGTGAACGGCTTTCATGGCCTCCTCAAACTGGTGGACATGGTTAAAGGTCTTATTCACATCCTTCAAATTTTCTGGAGAAAGAGATTCCACCCCGATGAACAAAGTAACACACCCGCTCTCGGCAGCAAGTTTCAGAAGTTCGGGGTCCCGGGTCAGGGTCATACTGGCCTGGCTGGCCCATTTCTTTTTAAGTGGCTTTAATCGGGTGAAGAGCTCTTTGGCATAACGGCGATTCCCGGCGATATTGTCGTCGATGAAAACAAGAAAATCCCCTTCTAACCGCTTCACCTCTTCAATCACTTCAACCACCGGCCGGCAGCGGTAAGTCTTTCCAAAAAAATGCGTGACATGACAAAAATCACATTGGTGAGGGCAACCCCGTGTTGTTTGGACACAATTGATCGTCATGTAAGCATCTTTACGAAGGAGATCGAGTCTCGGAAAGGGGAGTCTTTCCATTGAGCAGAAAGCCTCCGCTTTATAGAAAGGTTTCAGACATCCGTTTTTAAAATCCTCGATCAATCCTTCCCAGACATTCTCCGCTTCACCGACCACCACCGCATCGACATGCTCCTTGGCTTCAAGGGGAAGGCTCGAGGCATGAGGCCCGCCCATGACAACAGGGACACCTCTCTGACGAAACTCCTCGGCGATCTGATAAGCCCTGGGGGCATGCATCAGCATTCCGGTCACGCCGACCAGATCCGCCTCCTCTTCAAAGTCGATGGGCTCAACATTTTCATCCGTGATCTTCACTTCAATATCTGGAGGGGTGAGTGCGGCCAGCATGGTCAGCGTGAGACGGGCAAACCAGATGTTCTTAATCACCTTCTGCGAATGGCTGATGTATGGGTGTTCATAGGCTGGATCGATCAATCGAATTTTCAAACAGGCTCTCCCAAGAAATGATCCCTTCAGCGCAGAACAGGTACCGAGAGGGGATAAATAATGGCGAGTGAATATGGTTTCTATTAAGGGAACTTATAACTTAATTGCGGGAGGATGTCAATGACTTTCTATGAGGTCTCTGAAAAACCATTAAAATATTTATCGGAGACCTCTGATTACACAGATTTCAAAAAGATTAAAAAGATTTTTTACAGAGTATCTCATCTGTGTAATCGTTACTTAATCTTTTTAATCAGAGAGCTCTGCATATTTTTAAATTTTTTTAAGAGCTCTCTCATTTTTATTCAGGGCTCTCCGACAGATTATAGTAATTTGCTTTACAGGAATCCCTTAAAAAGGTGAGAGATTCTCTGACTTCATTGAAGGATTTCTTCAAGGTTTCATACTTTCTCTCCAGATCCATATTCTGGCCGAGGGCCTCCTCCAATTTGGATTGGAGCTCTCGGTTCTCCTCAGAGAAAAGGGAGGCTTCTCTTTCTTTCAACTTTCCCTTGATTTCAACCACCTCGCTCTGTTCGATCTGGGATTTCAGATCACGAATTCGGTTTAAGGCTTCCTCCCTCTCCTGGGTTACCTTCGTCAGGGTTTCCCTCATGCCTCTCAATTCCTGTTGAAACTCTTTAATTCTCTCCAGGGCATCTGAATTCTCTTCTTGGAGATAGATTGATTCGGACTGGAATTCCTTGAGCCTCTGATGTTCTTTGCTCAGGACCTCCCATTGGCGCCGTAATTCTTGATTGTCTTGGCCCAACTGATGGATGGTCTTCTTGTAAGAACTCAGGTCCATCTCCAGGGCCTTCTTGGTCTGGGCCGAGGCGAGAAGCTGAGCATGAAGGTCTTCGATCAATTTCAGGACATCCAGGCTTTGTTCTGTCTCCATTCCTTTCTTGGGAGACTCGAAGATCACCTTTTTTTCCGTCAGCTTCTCCGGAGATCTTATTTCCGGTATGGGTTCGGGATGATCTTCTTGCAGGGGCTGGAATTCCTCCTCCAGAGGTGCAAGAAGGGGTTCTTCCAGCTTTCTGATCTTCGGCATCTTTTCGGCAACATTCGTATCGAATCCATCGGCCGGCATCGCCTGACTTCTTGGCTTCATCCTGTATCCTCCTCAGCCACTCGGCCTGTTCTTCCTCGCCCTCTCTGATAAAAGGGGAGGAGATCACTTGATTCGTTCTTTCATGTATTCATCCATCACCCTTAGCATCTCGACAATCTTTTCCACTTCCGCTTTGACCCGGTTCACCTCTTCCAGAATTCGATTGGCCTTCTTCAGATCAAATTCCAGGGCCGCCCGCACGGTCAAAGAGGAACGAAGTTCAGAATAAAGTGTATCGATTCGCTCTGTCAGATCATCCTTTTTGGATTCTTCCACGGGTTTCTTCAATGAAGAGATGGGTCTGGGTTCCGCAACATCCCAAGGCCTTTCAATCGGCTCTTTGTTCAGCGTGTTGGGGAATTTTTGTGCGACGTTGTTGGTGAATTCATCCGACATGATCAGCTCCTTTCAGTCCAAGTATTTCATCGATGAGGCTCTGGATATCCGCCGCACCTTTTGACGATTGGGCGAATAGAAAGATCGGAGTCCCTTGGCTGGTTGCCTCTGCAATCTTTGTATCCTGACGGATCACGGTGTTGATGAGGTATTTTCCGTAGTGGGTTTCCAGTGCCTTCTTCGAACGTCTGCAGATTCGATGGGACTCATTATAACGGTTCAGGAAGATAAAAATATTCTCAAAGACAAAAGAAAAATCTTCTTCGATGGTGGAGAGGGTTTCAAAGAGAATCTTGAGTCCATGATAGGAGAGAAAATCGGCCAAGACGGGGATGATGAGATCGTTGGAGGCGAGGATCGCATTGAGGTTTAAAAGCCCGATGCTGGGGGAGGCGTCCATCACAATCAGTTCGTAGTTCTTCTCCACAGAACTGAGGAGCCTCCTCAATCGGAACTCTCTTGAATTCATCGAAAAGAGAGAGAGCTCCACGGGTGAGAGATTGAGATTGGAGGGAATAATATCCAATGTGGGGAGATCCGTTTTAACGATGACCTTCTCAATCTCCTCTTTCTCGATCAAGGCGTTGAACACGGTCTTGGGAAACTGTTGACCGGCGAGGCCCAGGCATTGTGTCAGGTGGCCTTGGGGGTCCAAATCCATCAAGAGTGTCCGGACTCCCATCTGGGCAAGACGAAAACCATAAGAGGCGGAGATCGTGCTCTTCCCTGTTCCCCCTTTGAAGTTGAGGAAAAGCTGTTTCCGGATGGATTTGATGGGAGAAGGAAATCCCAGGTAGGTCCGATACTTGCTGACATCCTCAGGCTTATAGTAACGTTCCTGATTGGAATTCCTCTTTGCTTGAGGAAGAGTTCCTTTTGCCTCTTTTTCGATGAGCTCGTGTTTCGAAATTCCGAGAATCTTGGCAAAGGCCATCGGCGAATAGACCATATCTCCTAAAATCTGAGCCTTTTGAATAAGAGGCAACGAATGAGTTGTCATCGTACCTTTTTCTTTCTTCAAACTCGGTTCCTAAGAGAAGCCGTTCTCCTCTTCAAGGGTCTCGCCACAATTTTTTCTAAAGTCATTTTCGCCCATTTGCGAAGACCTGGGTCGGAATCAGTCATGGCCTCCATCAAGCGATTCTCACTCTCATCAGGATAAAGGGTGGCCAGGGAAAAGAGAGCCGCCCTTCTCACCATCGAATCCTGATCCCTTGACATCTCGATCAGGATCGGTAAGGCGCCCTCTATTTGAGTCCACCCCAATAGGGTGGCTACTTTCCGCCTCACCCAAGGGGATTCATCGCTCAAGAATTGAAGGAGGATGTTTAGATCGATTTTTTCCTGATATTGGAACATCCCTCGAAGCGCAGTGATCCTGACCTTCGGATCGCTGTCCTTCAGATATCTTTTTAACAAAGGGGAGACGATGGGACTTCTAAATTTAATAAGGGAACGGAGCGCCTCGGCTCTGACCTCTGGGTTTTGATCAGACAAAATTTCCTGTAGTAGAGACATGGGAATGGACGGATAAGATTTTTCTAAATAATATCTGACCGCCAGAATTCTCACCTTTGAATCAGGGTTTTTCAGATCCGCTTTGGCCTGTTTTAGAATGGCTTCAGATGAGAAGGTCTCTGGAATATTGTATTTTGGAGAAGAAGAGGGGGGACTCGACATTTCTCTGTCATCACGGGATGAAAAAGATTCATCATAGTCTGACTTTTCTAATCCTGTCGATTTTAAGTAATTCAATCGGAAACGATCTGCCACGTTACCTTTCCACTCCGACTCAGAGAGGTTTTAAAAGAGATTATCCTTTGAAATATTCTTTAAATTCGAATTTCAGTTGTTCAGAATATTTCTCCAATAGCATATCCAAAGCCTCCCTGACATAAACGGACTGGGGGACTTTGGTCTTCTCGGATAACCTCTTTAAAGCCTCCATCTGTTCATCTTTAATATAAATAGTCCGCGCAACCTTTTTCTGTGTCAAAAAAACCCCCTCTAAACAATTTCAAACACAATATAATACAATATGTTTATTGTGTCAATAAAAAAATTATTAAATTTCCCCTTTAATTTCAACACATTATAATTTTTCATAAGCTCCTCATTAATTGAGAAATCTTCTCTTGAATCCCTTTTATTTCTATCTGGATGGCCTCAATTCTATTTTTTAACTTTACCTTTTCACTATAATAGGGCGAGGCAACAGGAACCCATTTCCCTGTCCTTCGATCCCTGAAGGGCCGGTAATAGTAGTAGTCCTCTTTTTCATATTCCTCGATTCTTTTTAACCTCTCTTCGGATGACTTTAATTCTTCTTCCAGCTCAGAAATCTTTTTCTCCATGTTTTTCTTCATCTCAATTTTCTTCTCAATGTCTTCTAAATAATCCTTTATTTGGTCGGGCATTTCCTCCGGTTTCCCAGTTCTCTCACCCTCTTTCAATTTCTCTTCCTGGACCTCTATTTTCTCTGCCTGATCAGAATATGGTTTAGGAATCTTGGACTCATCGTCTGTAAAATGGATGGTCCCCTTTTCATCCGTCCACCGATAGACTTCTCCTGAAAATGAATAAGGGATGTGGAAAAAAAGTGTGAATAGAATGATCCACCAA
>JADDYB010000683.1_pt1 | contig 10797 bp, 9 predicted proteins | sample 8641941 | NCBI WGS metagenome assembly JADDYB01 (sample SAMN16275377, study PRJNA637457) | freshwater sediment metagenome | isolation source: Lake Kineret sediment | place: Israel: Lake Kineret | collected 2013 | reverse complement strand
GGTCGGGCTATGGAAATCGTGTACAACGAACCTGAGTTGATCCGCTACTTGACACTAGCTCTGGAGATGGATAGCCAGCATCCTGTGCTTATTGATAAATATTTCCAGGGTAAAGAAGTCGAGGTAGATGCCATTTGCGACGGGGAAAAGGTTCTTATTCCCGGCGTTATGGAGCATATTGAAAGAGCCGGTGTACATAGTGGTGATGCCTTGTCTATCTACCCGGGAATCAATCTCACTCAAGATGAAGTGAACGCAATGGTGGATTACACCATCAGAATTGGACCGGCTCTGGGAATTAAAGGGTTGATGAACGTCCAGATGGTAATCATGAGGGAAAATGGGCACTCAACAGTATATGTTTTTGAAGTGAATCCCCGAGCCAGCCGAACTGTGCCTTTTATCTCCAAAGTAACCGGCGTGCCCATGGTAAGAATTGCCACTAAGGTCATGGCTGGGATTAGCCTCAAGGAGCAAGGCTATGAAGGTGGGTTATGGAAGAGACAAAAGTTAGTAGGTATAAAGGCTCCCGTTTTCTCCATGTCTAAGTTAATTGGAGTAGATAGCTACCTCGGTCCTGAAATGAAATCCACAGGCGAGGTTATGGGGATTGACTACAATTATGAGGCAGCCCTGGTTAAGGCCCTTCTAGCTGCTGGATTGATGCTACCTCAAGGAGGTAGTGTACTACTTAGCATCGCTGACAAGGATAAAGCTGAAGCCGAGCCTCTGATTAAGCAATTGCATTCCCTTCACCACGAGCTCTACGCCACGGAGGGGACCGCAGAGACGATTGAATCTATGGGGCTCCAGGTAAAAATGGTGACCAAGAAGCTAAGCGAGGGACACCCTAACGTTATAGATGTTATTCAAGATAACTCTGTGAGCGGAGTGATTAATACTATCACCGGAGGGCGCATTCCACTAAAGGACGGGCTAAATATCAGGCGTGCTGCGGCAGAAAAGAGGATACCCTGCTTCACTTCATTAGATACTGCTCGGGTAGCTATAGGAGCGTTAGTAAATAGTAGGCAAATCTTCAATGTTCTACCACTCAGAGAGTATTTAAATAAATCAAAAGGTAAAAGTTAAAAATCAAAATTACAATTCAAAATGGAAAAAATTCCCTTTTGAATTTTTGTTCTGTCATTTTGCTTTTTTATCTTTGAACTTTGATATTGTTTGGGTTTTAGCATGAAACAAACCTTATGCACCATAACTTCTAATGTGGAGGTCATGCCTGGCATGCACCTCATGTGGATTGAAGCGCCAGATATAGCAGCGGCGGCTCAGCCGGGGCAATTCATCACAGTGCGGTGTGGAGATTTTACATTACGCCGCCCTTTCAGTATCCATCAAGTTGGGAGCAATAATGTCATTGCGAGTCCCGATGCAATTGGGACGAAGCAATCTCAAGTTGCCCTTCTATTCAAGGTAGCAGGCAAGGGCACTCTCTGGTTGTCACAGCGACAGAGGGGTGGCAAGTTAGACATTCTTGGGCCTTTAGGTAAGGGGTTTAGTGTTCCCCCGACAAAGTCGGGGCAATCTAAGAACTTGCTGTTGGTGGCTGGAGGAATTGGCATTGCTCCGCTTGTTTTCTTGATGCAGCATGCTTCATCTCAGCACCACATAACTTTAATTCATGGGGCGAGCACTGCTGCTCAGCTTTATCCCTTTTCTTCAGCGGGTAAGAATCGAAGCAAATTCTCACCTTTACCAAACGGAGTCCAATTGATTCCCGTTACCGAGGATGGCAGCATGGGCCAGAAAGGCATGGCCACGGATATTCTGCCCGATTTCATAGACCAGGCTGACCAGGTATATGCCTGTGGTCCAGTAGATATGTATAAGGCGATGGCCCTCTTCCTTAATTCATCCCCCTTGAAGGGAGAGGGAAAGACCATTGTAGGGGAGGGTCTTGTACCCTCCCACAATCTCAAACTAAGAAAATGCCAGGTTTCCCTTGAGGTGCGTATGGGGTGTGGATTTGGAGCTTGTTATGGCTGTACTATAAATACTAGGAAAGGCTTAAAACAGGTATGCCGTGATGGGCCTGTATTTAAGTTAGACGATATCATATGGCAAGAGGTAAGGATATGATCCCTCGCTCCGTCATTGCGAGCGAAGCGAAGCAATCTCCTTGGGAGGAGGTAAGGATATGACTGTAGTCACCAAAGACGTCACCCTTCAATCGAGAGGTAATTGCGACATCATCGATATAACCTCTGAAGTGGCCAAAAATATCGAGGAATCTGGGGTTAATAGCGGAATAGTCACTTTGTTTATAGTCGGTTCAACAGCCGGAATAACCACCATAGAGTATGAGCCAAATCTACTTTCTGATTTTAAGAACATGTGGGATAGGGTAATACCCCAGAATGTTCCTTATGAGCATAATAGAACTTGGGGGGATGGGAATGGCCATTCTCACGTGCGTGCTTCCATGCTCGGAGCTTCACTAACTATTCCTTTTGTGGACAAGAAACTGATTCTAGGCATCTGGCAGCAGATAATCTTCGTGGATTTCGATAATCGCCCCAGGTCCAGAAAGATTGCTATTCAGATATTGGGTGAATAAGCAAAGGACCAGATTCTCATTTTCATAAACTTAATAGACAGAGGCGATGCGGCAGAAATCCGGTTACACACTCTGACAGACTATTAACTCTTCCTTTTGTAATTGCCTGAATGCCTTGCTTCTCCTTGGCTGGGTTGTCAGTATGAATGAAAACTGCTAGATTTATGCTAATGTCATACCGTCGCATAGTGGCTAAATTCGGCACAAGCCTCCTTACCTCGGGCACCGACCATCTCGACTTGCAAGTTATGTCAAGTTTGGTAGAACAGATAGCCCGACTCCATGGCCAGGGAAATGAGATAGTAATAATCTCTTCCGGAGCTATTGCCTCGGGAAGACAGAAGCTTAAAAAAATTCCAGAACGTAAAAATACCCCTTTCAAACAGGTCCTGGCTTCGGTGGGTCAAAGCCACCTCATGTATACCTATGAACAACTTTTCAGCCAGTATGACATAACCGTAGCCCAGGCATTGCTCACGAAGGAAGATATCTCTGATCGTAGTGGCTATCTTAATGCTCGCAATACCTTGCTGGCCCTTATCGAGCTTGGCATAATCTGCATTGTGAATGAGAATGACGTTGTCGCCATTGACGAGATTGAAGGGCTCAAATTCGGGGATAACGATAATCTATCCGCCATGGTGGCTAACCTGGTTGATGCTGACCTTCTAGTACTGCTCACCGATATTGGAGGCTTATACACTGCCGACCCACATTACAATCCTGAGGCTCAACTTATTCGTCGAGTGGACAAGATTGACGCCGAAATCGAACGCATGGCTACAGATACCACCGGTCGCCAGGGAATTGGTGGCATGATGACCAAGATTGAAGCAGCTAGGCTAGCTACTTCTTCAGGAGTAAACGTGGTCATTGTTGATGGGCGCGAACCTGACATATTGCTGAGGATTAGCCAGGGAGAAGATTTAGGCACTCTCTTTCCTGCGCGGCTGAATAAGATGGAGAGTAAAAAAAGGTGGATGCTCAGCGGGCTGGCTTCCAAAGGCAAGGTCACCGTGGACAAAGGCGCTGCCTCAGCCCTCAAGGAGCATAATAAGAGCCTGCTCCCTGCGGGAGTTATCAGAGCGGAGGGCAAGTTCCAGCGCGGCGATATTGTAGATATCTTTGACGAGCAGGGCAAACACATTGGCTGTGGTATTTCCAACTATAGCTCTTCTGATTTAGCTATCATTGGAGGGAAGCACTCCGATAAAATCCCCAGCCTTCTTGGCTACGACTATGGCGACGAAATCGTTCACAGGAATAATATGGTAATATTGTGAATATTATGAAGATTTGAGAGACAACTGCCAAAGAATGCTTGTAGACAGTTGATACAGAGAATCGGAAAAATTTTCCAAAGAGAAGTATAAAAGGATAGTTGCTATGAAATCAGCAATAAAAGAACTGGAAGAAAAGGGGGAGGCAGCTAAGGCAGCGTCGAGGAAGCTAGCGTTTCTTTCTACGGAAGTTAAGAACAAAGCTTTGCTCAATATTGCTGAAGCTCTTATTGATATGCAGGATGAAATTCTGGCTGCCAATAAAGTTGATTATAACGAGGCCAAAGCCTCGGGGATGAATGAAGCCATGCTGGACAGACTTATGCTTTCGCCATCTCGCCTTGAGGGCATAGCTCAGGACACAAGAACGGTGGCAGCCCTGCCCGACCCCGTGGGCGAGGTATTCGAGATGCGCACCTTGCCCAACGGTTTACAGATAAGCAAGATGCGAGTCCCCTTGGGAGTAATTGGTGCAATATATGAGAGCCGCCCTAATGTTACCATAGATATATCAAGCCTGTGCCTTAAATCAGGAAATGCCGTCATCCTTCGGGGTGGCAAAGAGGCCATAAATTCCAACAAGGCCCTGGCAAAAGTAGCTCAGGAAGCTTGTAGCCAGGCTGGGGTGCCCGAAGGGGTCATCCAATTTCTTGAGTCCACAGAGCGGGCTCTGGTAAAGCACATGCTTAAGATGAAGGGAATAATCGACCTGATGATTCCCCGTGGCGGTGCCGACTTGATAAAGCTGGTCTCAGAAAATGCTGCTATGCCGGTAATTACAGGCGGCATCGGTGTCTGCCATACCTACGTGGACAAGAGTGCCGATGTAAATAAGGCAGTCGCCATCGCCTATAACGCCAAAGTCCAGCGTCCCACCGTGTGCAATGCCCTTGATTGCATCCTGGTTCATATTCAAATTGCCCCAGCTTATCTGCCGGCTATTGCCCAAGAGTGGACTAAAGCCGGGGTGGAAATGCACTGCGACAGGCGAGCCCTGGCTATACTTAAGCCCATTCCGTCCCTGAAGCTAGTCCCGGCTGTCGATGAGGACTGGGGGAAGGAATACCTCTCGCTAAAAGCGGCTATCAAGGTGGTTGATTCTCTGGACGAAGCTTTAGAGCACATTGAGAAATATGGCTCGGGGCACTCCGAAGCTATCGTCGCCGAAGACCGTTCGGCAGCAACACGCTTTCTCGACGAAGTGGATGCTGCCTGTGTTTATGCCAATGCCAGCACTCGTTTCACCGATGGGGGGCAATTTGGTTTAGGTGCTGAGATAGGCATAAGCACACAGAAATTTCACGCCCGTGGTCCTATGGCTTTGAAAGAGCTGACCAGCTATAAGTGGATTGTCCAGGGCAACGGCCAGGTCCGGCCTTAGCCTTCGTGTTACTAAGATAGAAGCTTCACGAGACCGAGCTGTGGATTCTCAGGAGTTCGGCTCGGGAGAGCCAAACCGCCTTAACCTTCACGGTTTTACGAGAGGTGGTATGCCTCCTGAGCCAGGGGATATGATGGGTCTGCATTAGTGCGGTGATGTGGAGTCGGGCCAGTTTTATCCTCAAGGTGTTCGGCAAATCGATGACCTGGAATCCCAACCTTCCAGCATGAGCATGAAAAGCAGTCCAGCCATACACTGCAACGATGCCACCATATTTCCCATCGGCTACTTCTGTGGCCAGGAGTTGCAAGCCGTCTTTGAAGTAGTAGATGACCCCCAGTGGGAAGCTCTTCATCACTGACCCTGAGCTTGACTGCAGTCTCTGAGTAAACCAAGCGTTATTCAAGTGCAGTTTAATGACAGGGTCGCCAGGCCTAATCTCACAACCGTCCTCCAGCTTGATAGAACAGCCCTTGTGACGTCTTACCTCAATGCAGATGATGCTATTTCTTTCGAGAGGCTTGATACCGAGGACTGTTGCGTGAACTTTGGTTATGATGGGCAACAGAGCCCGTATAATAGCTACTAGAAGAGATGCCATATATCGCCTGAAAACTTATCCTGACTGCTTAATCACACTGCCCCTGCAGGCATAACTTAGCGCAACGCTTAGCAATCCGATCACCCATGATGGGCGGCTACTGCGCTGGACGAATTCACGTTGGAGATTATGTTTTTCCACTTCCCCATGTGACGGGAGCGGTCTTCCAGCGTGGTCACCAGTTCAACACGAATAGAAGGGTGATCAACGCCCAGAGTATGTAACTTCCGTGCCATTTGTTCCCGGACGCTACTAGCTACGTGTCCATTCCCTTCCTCGAACATCAGCCGCAAGCAGATGCCGTCCGGTTCATGGACCACCTGGTACTGCCGTATATCCGCAAAGCTTTCCAGAACATTCCAAAAATGGACAGGATGAACGGCAACCTGTCTCCCCCCTCGACCCCGAAGGTAGAGAACATCGTCATTCCTGCCATTGATGGCAAGAATACGTCGGAATGGCTGGCCACATGGACACGGCTCTGGAGCCAGAACCATCATGTCAGATATTTCGTAGCGGATGATAGGCTGGGTGAAGCCAAAGAGACTGGTGAATAGAATTTTGTGTCCTAGAGTCCCGTCAGGCACAGGGCGGTTGTCCTCATCTGCTACTTCAACAATGCCTAAATCTTCGAAGATGTGCATACCCTGGCCAGGGTTGCACTCCATAGCGCGGAGTCCCTCCTGAGTGCCATAGATGTCAAAGACAGAACTTTTTTGCCAAGCAGCCTGGAGTTGCTTCCTCAATTCGCTGGTCAGCGGTTCACCGCCACCAGCGATAATAGAGGGATTGATATGCAAGCGCCCTTGAAGCTGCTCTGTCACGAGCAACCCTAGCATGGATGGAAAACCACGAAGGATGTGGGATTGAATCGAATTTAACCGCTGGACCAGCTCTTCTATAGGAGCAGTAGCCGGTAGCACGTGATAACGGTAAAGGCCGATATCCATGCTCAGGGGGAGGCGATAACTATCATGCAGAGGGCTAGGAGAGCCAATGGTAACAATCGTGGGGCGTCTCATTGAGAAGGGAACAACTCCCATCATGGCGGCAATCCGCATGCTTGCCGCCTCCTGCATACTCCATTCTTTGCGATCGAATACCACCACCGTTTTATGCCCGGAGCTCCCTGCCGTAGTAAGTACACGATACTTGCCCAGGTAATACTCGTCCCCGGAAACGTGGGACATATATTTCTGTAGTTGGGAAAGGCGCAACCGGGGATCAGTGACAATTTGGTCGAAGTGTTTCATGTAGGTCTTTTTGTCCATGATAGGGAAGTCTTGGAGACTATAGGGTTGACTCATCTGGTGTGTGGTACATAACTCGCGGTAAAAGGGAGACCGTTGAGTTACCCAATCAAGAAGCCTGGCTAGTCGGCGCTGCTGTAACTCTTCAAGCTTGGCGCGGGACCAGCACTCATGTTTGATTAACGCCTGCCGATAAGCGATGGCTCGGGCGAGGTCTCCCAAGCGATGCAGCGTATGCGGCTCCTTCATTCAGCGTTATCCTCGAACTACCTTCAAGAGCCATGTCACCTCCGTTGTTTCCCAAGCGCCCATCGGTTTCAGGTAATCCTCGGTTTTTTAAAAACTACATCGTTATACTAGGTATTTTGCATTATAAACTGGGCAGTAGTTATTGTCAAGTGTGTGACGAATTTTTTTCACTGATAAACATTGTTACCAGGATAATGGTTTACTGGAGTAGTAGTTTGGGCAAAATAGTAAGTCTTCTCTTTAGCTCTTTTTATCATTGTGAGAAGCGCCTAAGCCGAAGCCCTGGGCATACGGAAGGAAAAGCGACCAAAGAATCTTGTAGCGCTAGCACTGGTCAGGTAGTGACTTAGCTCGAAAGAGGGAATAGTCAATTAATCTGGAGAAATCAGCTCAATCTCAAAGAGCTTAGGCCACAACTTTCCGGTCACAAACAAGCGATCACTATTTGCATCATACGCAATGCCGTTGAGAACATCGACCGGCTCACTAAGGTCTTCCGTAGTTAGGAGCCCTCCCAGCTCTACCCACCCAATCACTCGACCTGTCCCAGGTGCAATCCTTGCAACCCGGTCCGTTTGCCAGACATTGGCATAGATTTCCCCCTGGACGTATTCCAATTCATTGAGTCTGGTTACGGGACCATCATTGTCAAATACCCCAAGCTGACCGATTTTCTCAAAGGTCTGGGGGTCTAAAAAATGCAATGTTGACGTACCATCGCTCATTATTAAGCGCTCTCCATCATGCGTAATGCCCCAGCCTTCAGTTGAATAATTGAACTCCTGTAGTAGCTCAAAACTGTTCTTATCATAGACAAACCCGATATTGGATTGCCAGGTTAACTGGATGATCTTGTCTCCATAAATGGTTATGCCTTCACCGAAAAACTGAGCTGATAGCTCACGAATTTGTAAGATATCTCCGGTTTCCAATTCCACTCTGCGCAATGTGGAGTTTCCAAAACGCCCTGTACCCTCATATAGAACACCATCTTCAAAAACTAATCCTTGGGTGAAAGCACCGCGGTCATGGGGGTAGATATTGATTATATTATATGTATAGACTGGAATGACATCAGAATTACCAGGAAATAAACACCCCGGAAGATTTAAGAAAGCGAAAACAAGAGCTGCTCCTAGCAATAACAGGAGCCCCACGATGAATATCCTGAAGAGACGGTTCATGAATATTACCTTACTCACGATCTACAATATTATAAAGGTGGGGTTTCCGTTTAAGATAAGGTTTTAAAGGTCTGTCTCTGTATTTTGAACAGCCTGTCTATCCCTTCCTTTCCATTAGTTAAGGCGATTTGGTGTCTGTCAGGTTCAGAAACAGCAAACTTGTTCCAGAACAGGATTCGAGGCTGATTCATTTGCCTCCTACCCCTCGATAACCTCTTTGGTGCTGGGAATCCGGCCTAGGATGCGCTCGTCAATGCGGGTGGCTGAGTCTAGGGCTCGGCCCAGGGCTTTGAATAGGGCTTCGGCTTTGTGGTGGTCATTGATGCCGCTGAGCACTTTGGTGTGGAGGTTAATTTTGGCTTCTGCGGCGAGGGAGACCAGGAAATGGCGGACTAAATCCGCATCCAGGTCGCCTATATTGGCTTCGTCGAAGCCTGCCTCAATTACACTGTAGACTCTGCCCCCGATATCCACCGCTACCTCTGCCAGAGCTTCATCCATGGGCACGATAGCATGTGCCATACGAACAATGCCTTGCTTTTTCCCCAGTGCCTGGTTAAAAGCTTTGCCCAGCGAAATAGCCACATCCTCGACCACATGGTGCTGGTCGGGACCCGAGGCTGAGATTTTTATGTCAAATACTCCATGCTGGGCTAGCTGGCTAAGAAGGTGGTCGAACATCCTTATGCCGGTGGTGATTTGAAATTGTCCGCTGCCGTCAATGTTGAGTTCCACCCTGACGGTCGTCTCAGCAGTCTCACGAACTACTTTTGATTTTCTCTCAGTCATATTTAACCTCCAATATTTTATTCCACCTGATCCTTTGCTTCACTCAGGACAAGCCTTAATCATCTCCCTTCGAGGGAGAGGAAAATGGTTGGGATTGTTTCGCCTTCCTTTCATCACGAGATTGCTTCCTCTTCGTTTTACTCAGAGTCGCAATGACAGGTAGGGTTCTAAGTGCCTCCATTAAGGCATCGGTATCCTCAGGTCGGCCCACGCTGATTCGCAGGTAGTCTTTTAGTCTAGGAGTATCAAAATAGCGAACAAAGATGCCTTTCTTGCGTAGCTGTTGCCAGATTTCTTTGGCCTTTCCTTCGGGCAGAGAACAGAGGATAAAGTTTCCCTGGGAGGGGTAAGGCTTTAGCCAATCCAGTTCCTTCAGTTTGCCGAACAATCGCTGCCGTTCCGTGACTATTTTGGTAACGTTACTGCGAAGATACTCTATATCTGCCAGGGAAGCTAGCACCGCAGCCTGGGCTGCGGCATTGGCGTTATAGGGTTGCTTAATTTTCATCAGATAATCGGCAATTTCCACGGGGGAAAAGCCGTAACCTATCCTTAAGCCGGCTAGCCCGGCCCATTTGCTGAAGGTGCGCAAGACTATCAGGTTAGGGCAAGATGGCACCAGGTTAGCCACGGTCATATTACTGAATTCAAAATAGGCTTCGTCCACGACAACAATTATCCCCGTCTCAACAAGCTCCATAATTTCCTTCTCGGTGGTGCTGCTGCCCGTGGGATTATTGGGCGAGGCGACAAAGATGACCTTTGTTCTTCTAGTTAATGCCTTCTTTATACCAGCCATATCGAGGGTAAAAACTTTGGTCCGGGGCACATCCACTACCCGACCTCCACAAATATCGGTGCTAAAGGGATACATGCCGAATGTCGGTGGACAATTGATAACCTCGTCTCCGGGTTTGAGGAAAAGCCTGAGGACAAGGTCAATAAGGTCATCACTGCCCATGCCGCAAACAATGTGCTGGCATCCCAAGCCGGTATATTCTTCTAAAGCCTTCCGCAGTTCCCTTTGCTCCGGGTCAGGGTAATTATGATAATAGGGATAAGTGGCCAGAGCTTGATAGACCTTGGGGGAACAGCCATAAGGATTCTCGTTACCATCGAGCTTTATTACTTTACTCAAAGGCAATTCGGCTCGCTGGCTCAATACTTCTGTAGGCTCGATAGGTGTATAGCTCTTCATGGTCACGAGCTCAGGCCTGATAAGTTTTTTTATATCCATTTTAAATTTTCACCCTCACCCTGGCCTTCTCTTCGAGGGAGAGGAAAATCTTCGTGATTGCTTCGCTGCGCTCGCAATGATACGGTAAGCTACAGCCCGGGCGTGGGCATCGAGCCCTTCCGCTTCAGCTATGACCACGGCAGCTTGACTCAGTTCTCGCATGGTGGGCTTGTCCAGGGCGATGATATTGGTAACCTTCAGGAAGTCCACAACGCTCAGAGGAGAACCGAACCGAGCGCTGCCTCCGG
>JADDYB010000682.1_pt1 | contig 10797 bp, 7 predicted proteins | sample 8641941 | NCBI WGS metagenome assembly JADDYB01 (sample SAMN16275377, study PRJNA637457) | freshwater sediment metagenome | isolation source: Lake Kineret sediment | place: Israel: Lake Kineret | collected 2013 | reverse complement strand
GGTGCTCGCTACTACGATCCTGAAATAGGTCGATTCCTGACGAGAGACCAGACCCCCGGGAGCACCAATAACCCCAAGACACTGAATAGATACACCTACTGCGCCAATAACCCCTTGAAGTTTATTGATCCTGATGGTCGTGAATATATCAAGCGGGAGTGGGTTCAAGATGTTCACTCAACTATTAATTATGAAGGAACAGCAATGGAAATGGCACTCTGGTTGCAGGAAAGAGCAATCAGAATGATGTCAAAGTGGGGTGGATTTGTAAAAAATCATCCTTTGGCTAACAGTAACCTTGGCACGGCTGCTTGCATGGTTGTAGGACTCCTAGTTGCTGGACCGTTAGGGGCTGTTCTTGGTGGTCTTCTTGGGTTCGCGTTCAATCAGCTCAGTGAAGATGCAAAGTTCTACAATGAATTGTGGAACAACGATACAGAGTTCAGAGAATTGTTCGCCAGAGCAGAGTACTGGGCAAATCTATTGGAGATGGGTGCAGATTGCGGCGAAGAAGCATTCAATGCTTTTCTTGATCTGAATGTCTATATGCTTCAGGCTCGATATGGTGATGACTGGTGGAAATATGCCGATACCACCCTTCTGATATGGTATAATATGAGGGAAAAGATGAGACAGGACCAGTCTAACAGCTCTTCAGGACAATCCGGTAGTAGTAGCGTACCCGGATCTAGTGAATCTTCAGGAAGCGGGTCAGGAGGTGGTTCTTCTCCACATGCGAAGTCATGGTAAGGCAAAGGAGGTTACAAGATGAACGAAAAGAAGAAAGAACAGCCAAGGAGGATACTGCACTTTCACTGGCAAGGCTTTCCTGAAAAGAAACGGTACCTACCAGTCCTACTCCGTCTTCTGTTAATAGCCTTTATTTGTTATACTGCTGCTCTTGGAACATACTGGTTCTCCTACCAAACATATCCAGTATTCTTGTTGTTATTATTTTTGATTTTATGCTTATTAGTATTCGCTATTGAGAAGTGTGTGGCAAAAGACAACAAGATACTTATAGTTTTACTGTTTTTAGCTTTGCTGCTGGGCACATTGATTATATTTATGATGTTGCAGAAAACGATCTCTTCTACAAGCTCAGTTCCTACACTTCTTGTTCAAGATGATCCAGCATGAATCAGCATTGAATAGATTTATATAGAGACACTGTAACAGTAGTTTGAATCTTCAACTCGAGAAGACCACACTTACATACAAACGAGGAGAAAACTTCTCGTAAGAGTAGAAGACCTCAATAAAGCTGTTGAGGACCTCGAGAGACGTGCCCCGTACTGTGAAGACCACAAAGATGCCACCAACCTGGTGACAGATGCTTCTGGACTGGTGAGGAATGCATCAGGATTGGTCAGGGACGCTTCTGGACTGGTGAGGAAAGGAAGTGTTCTCTGAAAGTCAATTTTTTTTTCTTTTTTTAAAAAGAGGGATATCCATGTCGTACGAAAGATATGTTTGCTCAGGGAAGTGCTGCTCGCATCCCATTCAGCTCTTGAAACGGGCTGGTAATCCAAACCCTTTGCCTGAAATAGGATGCGGTGATGACACTGCTCAGTGGGTCAGAGTAGAAGAGGATGCGTGATACCATGCTCAACTACTTCAACTTGAACAAGAGAGCTCGCAGAAAACGTGAGTCTGATCAGAACTTGTCACGCGACTGTGAGAGTCAAGACAGAGTGGTACGTATTCCTGCACTTCGGCAGGTTATCATGTACTGCAGCACTCTCCTTGGCGTCTTATTCAGCACTGCAGTGCACCACTTTGGAACGGGAGATCTGAAGCTCACTCTCACGTACGGGGAGGTCATAGTCAGTGGAGTCATTGCCTTAATGATCATCCCTGTGATCTACGAGAAGCTAGAGCTGGACGTTAAGGCTCCCTTCATCGTTCAGATCGGGCTCTTTGTCCAGAACGGTGTGTTCTGGCAGGTTTTGATTGAGTCTTTAGGGGGGGTTTTACCATGAATCCTTCCATTCTTTCTGAGTCCACGGAGATCTGGAGAGCCTGTGAGTATATGTTCACCATAGAAGTGGAAGGTAACGATTACGACTACAGCTTCTCCCAGTGCACGATAAAGACGTGTATCCACCCTGACTGGAAATGCCCTTGTGATGATGTCAAAAATCTAAGAAATCAACAGAGGACGGTCAGATGAAGAAGCAATACACCCACGTCACGGCAGCAATATCTCCCGAAGAGCTGGAGGAATTCGAGAAGAAGCTGCAGAAGATAAAGGACCACTACGGCATTGAAAGCTCGAGCACCATTATCCAAAAAATCATCAGTGAGTGGGAGGAACTTTACCTGAAGGCCCAGAAATATGATCAGGTAAGAGATATGATTCTTCAGTTTGAAATGTTGAATAAATATAGGAAGGGAGAGCTCGCCTATGCTGAAGGAGATGAAAGATCACTCTTCTGAAATCGTGGAAACTGTATCCATAGATTTTAGAACAGCCAAAAATATTAACAATGACTTTGTAGATATACTGAGGGCTCTCACGGAGCTGAACATGCGTACTGAAGTGGGAAAGGAAGTCAAAGAGAGATTTCTGGGAGTTGTAACATACGAACTGGAGAAACTGGAGGCTTCTAAGATAGTTTTGTAAAGCGGGTTCTATGTCTTTTGGAATTCGCAATTGAAACCCTTACTTTCTTGATCTAAATTCTGTCGAACATGTACGGAGAAAAATGGCTCTATTTCACCCCCAATATTCATCAACTACCTTATTGTGATGAACCGTTATGGTAAAAATAGGTAGATTTGTATTCAAAAAATTCCTTCCTCCACCAGAAAAGGTAGGGGTAGGAGTTCAATGGCTGGAATTCACACGAATAGATGGGAAAAAGCACGATAAAGCGGATATTGCAGAACTTATGGCTATTATTGAAGAAAATAGGCCAGAATCTGATAAAATTTCTTACATTAACGTTGGAGACTCCTCCAATTATGCACATAGCACGGGAATGTTACCAGCAACAGAAAATAGCTGGATAATTGAAGGCATTATATTGGCGCTTAAGGGCGGTACACAGAACGATGCATTAGAGTATATCAAACAGATAGCTGATCGAGTTCAGAGGTAATGTGCCTTTATTTCCGAAAGGTGAACAAGATGAAATGACGACCTTCCAAGCTCTTGGCTTATTTCAGAAACGGTACTCTGCTATGTATAAAGAGGGCAGTTCGTTGAAATAGGGTCAACTATTCCGTGAAATCGTTCTGGATGCGAGTTATGGTTGATGATAATTAAGAAATCAAAGTCATCTACCTGAGAAAGTCCTCAACAGAAATACTTTCTCTTTTCCTATGCAGGTGCATTCCTGTGTCAACCTACAAACAGGCTCCCACCGATTTGGGGTGCGGGTGGTCATTAGACTTCCCCTGGATAGAAGTTGAACAGCAGCAGCCCGGGAAGTACATGCATGGAAAAAATGGAACACAGACAGAGACGAAATTTGTCAATGGTGTGTGGGAAGACCGTGAAAAGGGATTTGTCGTCTACAAGAATGCAGATGGTACCTACACGAAATACCGTAAAGACGGCGTACGAGAGGAGTACGACAATGGAGGGCGCATCACTTCCATGGTTGGCATGAATGGGAATGTTGTCACGTTTACCTACGGACAGATCGGGTACACAGAGACAGGTCCAAAGTATGGGTTAATTCGTATCACAGACACGGTGGGGAGAACAGTGAATTTCTCCTATTCTGGTGCGAAGTTGATGAGTCTATCTGATGGTGTTCGCACCATTACCTATAGTTATGCAGGTGATAAGCTCGTTTCTGTGACAGATCCTCTGGGACGGGTGACGACATACGATTACATGGCGGGGAACAGCTTCTTGATCACGGGCGTTCACTATCCATCGGGTGGATTTTCTATCTACGAGTACACGAGTATTGCACCCGAAAGAGCGAAGTTAGCTCCCTACAAATCTTCACAAACTGAAAATGGCGTGCCTATCTACTATGTCTACAAAGTGGATTCCCCTGATACGGTGGCCTGGACCTCACCCAAAGATTTGTACACCGTGACCTCTCAAGGAGGGAGACCCTGCGTTCTGCAGAGAGATGATGGCAGTTTAGTCATGTATTTTAAAGATACCTACGTCTGGACAGAGGAGCAATGTGAATGGGTTGGCTGCCCGAGTGACTGTGAATACGTTTGTAACACGATCACCCACACCGAATATTGGTTAAAACGCTCGGTGAGTCAAGATCAGAAGAACTGGTCTGCCCCTCAAAATGTTATTCAGGTCAAGAACACGACAGGAAATCCTGTTGTCATTGAGAAGCGTGATGGTTCTTATATCATGTACTACCTGGACACCTACGTCTGGAGTGAGCAGAACTGCTACTGGGACAGAATAAAGAAAGAGTACGTCTGTGAGACGATAACCCACACAGAATACTGGATTTACCGGAGGACGAGCTCTGATGGGATAACCTGGGGAGCACCAGTGAAGTTTGTGCAGACCTCACTGGGTGTCCGTAACATTTCGGCAATCCAGAAACAGGATGGTACCTTTTTGTTATGCTATACAGATAAGGTGGGGACTTCCTATTACATTCGCCAGATAACCTCTACGGACGGGTTAACCTGGAGTACACCCTCCAATGTTATCCAGGTTGACAGTACCACTGGGAATCCCGCCTTGATTCAGAAAGACACGGGTGAAATCTACCTCGCCTACCGAAAGGGGAACAACTACGTGTACGTCCAATCCAACACAGGTCAGGGATGGTCTTCACCCGTCCAGACAACAGCTCAAGCTCTGGGTGATCCTGCCCTCATGAAGACTGCCTCTGAAATAGTTCTGATCTACAAGGGGACAGACGAGCACTGCTACCGCATCTCCAGTGCCAATGGTCAGACCTGGTCTTCTCCTTCCCAGATTGCCCCCAACAAGATAGTTTCTGATCCCTCTACCGTGGATAGGAAAGACCTCTTCTACAGGGTGAGTGCCCAGTACCTATCAGCCTCAGAGCTGGATTTAGTGAGGATAGTAGAGTTTTCCTACGAGGGAGAGTACAATCTACCCTTTTCTTCAAATGTCATCGTAAGGGACTCCCAGACCGTCCACTCATCGATGCATTTTACCTACGATTCACAGGGAAGAACTGCAGAGAGAGTGGCCAGGGACAAAAATGGGGTACAGACTGAGAAGATAGTCTACACCTACGACACTGGAGACAGAATACTCCAGCAAAGTGTCTATGCTGGTAATTCACAGGAGATATCCTACAGTACGACGTTCGGGTATGACAACTGGGGAAATGTCACCTATTCGAAAGACCCTGAGGGAGCAGAGCACTTCTACTCTTACGCGAACACGAGCAGCGGAAATCAGTTCACTGATTCCAAGGGTGCACCCATGAATCTCTTCAGTAACGCATTCTACAGCAACACGATCCCTTCACACTGCCACTCACTCGTCGTGGGAGATGCTTCGAGCAACAGGGGGAAGGTCAAAGAGACCTATTACCGTTACGACATAAAGGGCAACCTCACGGAAACCAAAATCCTCTTCCCCACCCGGGACTACGCCATCTTCTCTGGTACCTTTGACGAGGGCAGCCAGACCACCTTCACCTTCGACCTTTCTGGTGTCACGCTCTCTTCTGGCATTCTGGTGATCACGAGCATTCCTGTTTCGACTTTAGAAACACTGCACGAAATCCATTCGCGGGGAGGGAAGGGATGGCACAAAACGGGTGATTGGCAGGAAGAATCTTTTTACGCAGACTACACTCACTGCGCGGGCGATGATTGTTATGATGGCGAAACAGAAATTGGACCCTTTGAGCACTACCCCGGGACACCGAACTTCGTGGGGACCACGACCTGGGTAGAAGACAACGTCCAGTATGTCCAGGCCAATTATTCAGCACTCGTCAATGAGTGTCCCGAAAAGGTGGAATACAACCTCAACAGTGGTATATGGACGCAGATCACTGCCAACCTGGGTACCAATACCACTTCCATCACCATTCCCTTGGAACAGTTCATCCAGGGTGTGAACACGGTACAATTCCGTGACTCTAACACGTACTCCACGAAATTTGAGTGGACCTTATACATGAACCAGGGTGCGACACCCCAGGAGTATATTACCAGGTATTCTTATGACTCCTATGGTAACCTCACCTCAATAATAGATGCAGAAGGTCACACCAAAACGTATTCGTATTCAGCAAACTACCAGTATGCCTACTTAACGTCTATTACCGATGCCCTTGGGAACACAACCTCCCTATCCTATGACTTTTCAACAGGATTAGCCATGACCATTACCACCCCGAATGGAAATACCTCTACCTATCAGTATGATCTTCCGGGGAGAGTCACCAGGAAGGTGAATCCTGATTTATCTCAAAAAGAAGTAGTCTATGATGACCTCAATAACTGTGTTACCATCTACGATGAATTGGATCATTTTGCCAAAAAATACTACGATGGACTGGACCGATTGAACAAAGTAGAATGGTACAGAAATGGGCAAGTTTACGCTGCAGAAACCTACACCTATGATTATCTGAACAACCTACTTGCCAAAACAGATCCGGGTGGTCATGTGTATGGATATGAATATGATTCAAGAGGTCGGACTGTAAGAACAATCAATCCATGCGGCAACTCCAGCATTATGGAATTTGACGACGCAAATGCTCGAGTGAAACGCACTGATGAAAATGGCCACTGTAAGGAATACCAATATGACTGGGCAAAGAGGTTAATAGCAGTTAAAGAATACACAGATCCTGTAACCTTCTATCTCACACACTATGAATATGACCAGGCAGGTAACCTCACTAAGATAACCAATGCCAATGACGAAGAAACTCTTTTCACCTACGATACTCCTTTTGGACCTACTCTTATCACGTATCCAGATGGAACGATGTGTCATCTAACGTATGACAGCGTGGGCACTCTCCTTACTGAGACTGACGGCAGAGGTACAACCACATACGGTTACGATGCTGCCTACAGGAGGATTCAAATCCAATATGCAGACCAGAGCACGGTGCAGTTCACGTATGATCCTAATGGTAATCAGTTATCCACTGTTAATGACTTCAGCACAACAGCCTACACGTATGATAATCGAAATCAGTTGATCTCAATGACCCAAACTATTGATGGAGTCAATTACACTCTTTCTTATGATTATGATGCTGCTGGGCGATTACTCTCATTAACCTACCCAGATGGAACAGTGATTACCAGAACGTATGACGATCTAAATCGCTTGACCTCTGTTGGGATGTATGCTCAATGTGAGTATTCGGTGGATTCCACATTTGAGACTGTAATGTATGGTAATGGTGTGGTGACCACCTATGACTACGATCCTTGCCATCACCCTCTTTCTGTTGCAGTAGAGAAAAGTGGGGAAGAGCTGCTGCATCTGGAATATACCTATGATTTTGTTGGAAATGTCGTGCAGTTGACAAAAACCTGGTCAGACCCCTTCACCCAGTCACCCCAGACTGTTACAGAGTCTTATGGGTATGATGCGTTGGATCGATTACTATCAGCGTCTGCAGTCAATGAGTTTGGCACTGTATCTTTCACCTATGATCCTGTTGGAAACAGGGTACAACAGGTACTCAATGGAGAACAAACACAGTACACCTATCTCCCCTATGACAAGTTAGCTACTGCAGGTGAATGGACGTTTACTTACGATACAAACGGTAATACACTGTCCAAGACGAGTGAGACTGCTGAATGGTCGTACCAGTATGATGTGGTGGATCGTCTCACAGAAGTCCTGCACAATACCCAGGTTATTGCAACTTATGTTTACAATGGAAATAGTCAGAGAATTAAGAAAACAGAATGGAATCCAGACTCCCAGCAGTATGAAACCACAGTCTATTTATACGCACAGGGAAACGTTTATTATGAAAAGAACGTTACTACAGGTCATGATGCCCTCTACCTATATGGACCCACAGGTAGAATAGCGAAAAAGGTAGGTGACGAAACCATGTACTACCATACTGACCACTTGGGTTCGACGAGGCTGTTAACAGATCAAGCAGGTAACCCTGTCACAGCTGTTGAGTATTCTCCCTTTGGAACTCCAGAACAGTCGGGTGGAAAAGAAAGATACCTCTTCACAGGGCAGGAGATGGATTCCACTGGTCTCTACTACTGCAAGGCCCGTTACTATGACCCAGAGACAGGACGATTCCTGACACGAGACAGCTCTTCAGGCGACTACAGACGGCCTCGGAGCCTGAACAAATACGTGTACTGTTTGAATAACCCATTAAGGTATTCAGACCCCTCTGGAAATAAAGCTGTCCCTGTTGATGAAGATGTAGAAGACATAATAGCAGAAAACAACGCAGGATCCTCTGAACCTCCACCAAGCGAAGAGAAGCAGTCATCATGTACAACAAGTGCCTGCCAGCTTGCGTATGATATATCAAGGGCACTAGCATATCAGTTGCACACAAAGTTCGTGGATAAAAGTTATCTCGTGTCGCAGTCTCTCATGTGGGAATTGGAGTCAATTCTTGCCAATGAAGAGGACAGGAAGGAATTTGAGAATGGATGGAAAGAAGGATTTATTGATGGATGTGATGATGTCTCTTCCCCCAAGACTGCCCAAGAAAACAGTGAGAAGTTCAAGGCAGAACTGGAAGACGACGTACAATGCCTGGTGGACCACATCGGCAATGAACTCGTCGTTTCCGGGTTGGTGGGCATGGTTCCAACACCGACGGTCAAATTACCAGCAGAGACAATTCAAGCCGTCATCTACGTTGCCAGAGAAAACTACAGACTTGAAATCTCCAAAGAGTATGATAATTTCCCCCCAACTGATTTCGAGCAGTACTGCTGTGAAGAGGAGAGGAGCCTATGTGCTGGAACCTCTCTTCTCTGTATCTTCATTGGATTAGGCATCTTAATGATCCCTATGCACCATAAAAGAAGGAGATCGCCATGAAATCACATCATGCCACAGTTGTCCTTGTTTTCACTTTTTTCTTTCTTTCAAGCTGCGTTATTATGGGGTATGCAAGGCACTTTATGTACGAAGAGGCAGTACAAGAATTTGTAGCACACCAAACATCCCTCAGAGGCGAAGGCATGCAAAAGCCCATGGGGTGGGAAACCCATGAATATTTAGGCTCTCCAGAAGGAGCTTCTATGGTGGCTGACCCTGTTTTCCAAGATGAAATTTACTCTTTATTTGACACATGGCTCGAGTACTCGACTGAATACGGAATTGAAGTTCTTCCATCCATTCTTGAGGAAACTGATAACGATAAATGGAATTTATGGGATGCTTACAAAAAAGTGACTATCTTTAATTATTCACGAACGATTCTTTGGTCAGCAAGTAATATGTTCATTCAATTGGCTCCTAGCAGCGAGGACGATTGGGGTGGTTCTTTAGCTGAATCGATTGTCTCATGGGAATCAGCAGGGGGGATGCGTGAGGGAAACTGGATGGAGGTCTACAAAAAATCTCCAGAGTATGAGGCGTGGCTCAGCACAATCTTTGGTGAGATTGCAGACCCCCGAGGGAGACGGCAAGAAGATTACAATCCAGTGAGCATGGAAGATCGATACAGAGACACCACACGAGTGGTGGAACTTCCCCTCTGCAGTAGTCTCCTCCAGAAAGATATGCTGGAAATAGATCGAAAAATGACGGAGGTAGCATATAAACGATATGTCATCCATACAGCTGAAAAAGACATTATTCGAACAAATATGGATGCATGGATCGTCAAATTTGGATCATCCAACTTCAACTATACAGCAACTGCAGATTATACTCTCGCATCTATTTTACGGATGCGCTGGTTCCCTTTAAGAGATCTTGTCATTGATACGTGCATTATTATGAGCTTTTCTGTTCTATCTACATTCTTCACGGTGAAAAAGATACTACCCAGAGTTGAAGCATACAGGAATGAGAGGAAGATCAAAGACTGGTAGACGTGGCCTATGAATGATATGCTGAACATCTAACAGTAAAAGACATTGTTCGAACTGGTATCGATTCAGGGATTATTGAACTTACAGGAGACTATCTTGATTGTACAGCCAAGAATAGTTATGATTTTTCATATCTTCTGGAAAATTGAGGTCTAAGACTAGACCAGATCTAATCATGTCTGGAAAACGGCTATTTATCCTACTCTTCCGATGCCTTTATGACCTCACTTGATTGACTCGATTAAAAACAGGAAATTGATAGAAAATCTAAAGGACAAGCTGCAGAATACAGAACCGGAAGAAAAACTGCAGAATACAGAATCAAAGAGGGATAATTGGCAGGAATCGTTCTTTATATTCGCAGTAATTACCATTCTTCTGTTTATTGTGTTGATATGGAGATTCCATAAGCATCCAGACACAATGAGAAGAATCAAAGATTTGCGTAAAGTGGATGGACAGGACCTTGTGCTATGTCTATTGTATGCAGTGGCTTTTGTAATAACTTTCGGGTCATATTGGGTACATGCTCATGCAGAAGAGGATATCCTATCAGCGTCTCTGATGGGCGTCTCAATAGGAATCGTTCTTTTTTGGCCTTCTTACATAGGTCTCTATGTAATTCTGAGATTTCTGGGAGAAAGAAGTAGGAAAGATTCCCTACTTGTGCATCCAGACATATACTTCACTGAAAATGAGACCTACTACCGTTACGACGTCAAGGGTAACCTCACGGAAACCAAACTCTTATTCCCCACCCGTAACTACGCCATCTTCTCTGGTACCTTTGACGAAGGCAGCCAGACC
>JADDYB010000681.1_pt1 | contig 10811 bp, 11 predicted proteins | sample 8641941 | NCBI WGS metagenome assembly JADDYB01 (sample SAMN16275377, study PRJNA637457) | freshwater sediment metagenome | isolation source: Lake Kineret sediment | place: Israel: Lake Kineret | collected 2013 | reverse complement strand
AAGAATCTTCTCTTACAGCTAGATTTCTATGGAAGATGGGATTCAGGTGGGTAGAATTAAAGTGAGTTGATTAGAGTAAAATAATTTAATGCTATATTATCCGCAAAAATTACTGATATAGCTACATAACTCTTTGCTATTCAACAGGTATGATATACTTTTACATTTCATAAACCAATCAAAAACAACTACATATGGCTGAGAACTTAGATAGTCCGTCATTTGGAAATTTTAGTATCCAAGACACAATGGAAATGGGACTGGGTAGCCAGGAGCTGATGAATGATTTGATGTCTCCCGAAACCTCCACAAGCAATCCTGATGATATTCAAGAGATTGTAAAAGAGGCAACACCCCCTGAAGCACCAAAGGTACCAGATGTACCTAAGGGTAAGGAAATTGTCCCAAAGGCAGATGGTGAAGAACTTACAGGTCAAGACTTGATTTCTAGCTTCCTAGGAGATAATACAGAAGAAGAAACACAAGAGCCTGAAACTCAAGAAGTTGCAAAACCAAAGAAAGCTGCCAAACTTGAACAAGCCCCTGCTGCTACAACAGAAGAGGAAGCACCAGCGGAAGAAGAACAAGTGAGCCAGTTTACAGCTCTCTCAAGAGACCTGTTTAAACTAGGCGTATTTTCCAAAGATGAAGAAGAAGAAGATGTTGCTATTGACACTCCTGAAGCTTTCTTAGAAAGATTCCAGAATGAGAAGAAGAAAGGAGCAATTGAGATGGTGAACAGCTTCATTGGTCAATTTGGAGAAGACTATCAACAAGCATTCGATGCTATATTCGTAAAGGGTGTTAATCCCAAAGAGTATTTCGGAACTTATAATAATGTAGTGAGCTTTGCTGAAATGGACCTGTCACAGGAAAACAACCAGGTGTCAGTGATTAAGCAAGCGTTAGCTGATCAAGGGTTTGAGCCAGATGATATTAACACAGAAGTGGAAAGGCTCAAAAACTACGGAGATTTGGAATCTGTGGCTACAAAGCACCACAAGGTGTTAGTAAAGAAAGAAGCTCAGAAGCTAGCTCAAATGGAGCAAAAAGCTGAGGTGGAGCTACAACAGAAACAAGCAGTTAAAAATCAATACATTAATAATGTTCAGCAAGTGCTACAAGACAAGCTGAAATCAAAGGAGTTCGATGGTATTCCCATCAATCCCAAACTAGCTAGCGAACTACAAGACTTCCTACTGGTGGATAAGTATAAGACAGCATCTGGAGAAACTCTCACAGATTTTGATCGTACCATCCTGGAATTGAAGAGGCCTGAGAACCATGCAACTAAAGTGAAGGTTGCTCTCCTCCTTAAAATCCTAGAGAAAGACCCAACGCTTTCCACTATTCAAAGAACAGGCGTTACAAAAAAATCTAACGAACTGTTTGGGGAGGTAGCTAGACAAGTGACAAAGGCCAAGAGTACAACATCTGCTCAACAGCCCAAGACAAATTCATGGTTCTTATAATTTTCACTAAAATAAAAGGATAACAAAATGGCAATTCAAACAATCCCAGGTTTAACTGGCTTTACCTACGCTCGTGTAGCCTCTATGGACAAGCGTGCTGTTGGTAAGTTGACAGATGCAAACCACCTGGAATCATTCCACTCTACAGAGCCTGCTGACTATGATAAGAAGATCATCAGTCTTTACACACAGAGCTCTTTGTACAGCAATGACTTCCTGGACATGATCAACAAAAGCACGCCTTATTACATTGATAATAATAGCGATGCTTGGAAATGGCAAGTAGCTGTTCCCTACAAATTCCCTAAAATCATCGATGTACCTACATCAACTCAAGAGTTGACTAAGCCTGGTATCGATGGTCAAGAGTTCCAATTGGTACTTGACACAAACGAGTTCTCTAAGAACGCTATCGTTTCTGTTGGTTCTCGCCAGTATGGTCCTCGTTTCTATGTTGTAAAAGATCCAGTTCCTTGGAACATGGGATTCTTGTACAGCTTCACTCTTGTGAGTGACAACCCCACTGTAGACTTTGTAAGTTCTACATTCCTTCAGTATGGTATTGAGCTTGAGCTAGTAGATGCTGCAATCGGTGAATTCGATCAGGATTTATTAGGTCTTCCTCGTTTGGGAGAGCAAATCACTATGTTTGAATCTTTAGGTTCTGCATATGGTTTTGAGCACAAAATCACTGAATGGGCTGATGACAAGATGATGCGTGATTCTTCAGGTCGTCCTTTGGACATCCTGGTGTATGCACCTCAGCGTAGAAATCAGCTACCTCTCACTCGTAATGATGTTAAGTGGGAGCCATTTATCGAGTTCTGGATGCGTAAGAGTATGCTTGAGTTGAAAGTTAAGCGTATGATTTGGTCTCGTCCAGGTACTGTTAAGACTAATGGATCTAAGCAAGAATTAAAGCGTACATCTGCTGGTGTTTATCATCGTATGCGTAACAACGGTAACCTGGTTCAATACAACCGTGGTGAGTTTTCTGCCAACCTGATTCGTTCTGTGTTTGGTGACCTGTTCTATCGTCGTGTGGATGTTAAAGATCGTCGTGTTAAAATGTACACTAATGAGGCTGGTTTTGACGTATTCCAACAAGCTTTGAAGACAGACGCTTTGAACAGTGGTTTGACATTCATGGCTGATAGCGGAAATCGTTACATGCAAGGAGAAGGACAACACATCACGTACAACTTTGCATTCGATGCAATGGTTACACGTGAAACAGGACGTGTTGAACTCATCCACTTGAAAGAACTAGATCTTCCTCAAACTAACCTAGAATTTGGACAGAACAAGAAGAGCACACCAGTATTTATGGTATTTGATGTGTCTCCAATGTCTGACGGTTCTTTGGTTAACAACATCCGTGAGGTGCGTATGAAGGGTGCTCCTTCTATGACTTGGGGATATATCGATGGAACTCGTCACCACTTAGGCTTTGCTAAGTCTCAGGGTATGAGCTCTGCGAACAAATTCCCAGGATACGAAATCTGGATGAAGGATCGTTGTGATGTATTCATTGAAGACTTGTCTCGTACAGTGTTGATTGAAGAAATCCCACAATTCTAATAAGACTACAGCTAAGGCTGTTCTTATAACCTACCGAGAAGAGATTGCTCCCCCACTTTCAGGGTGGGGGTGCTCTTCTCAAATTACAGAGATGGGGATTGGAGTGTCTCCCAATCGCTATGAGGTTCGGTCCTTACATCTCTGCAAATAAACCAAATAAAACAACTACATATGGGCAAGATTGGAAAAATCTCAACATTAAAGAAGGATTATAACAATTCTCAATTGCAGACAATGCAAGGTGGTCTTTCACTTAAAGGCCTAACACGTATTCCTGGTACAGGGGTTTTTAAATATCCCTACAAGGAACTTGATGGACAGTATAGAACAGGACTTGATCCTAATGCTGCTTACATCCGCAGAATCCAAGATCCTCTAGAAAGAGAAATGGAAGTTGAACGTGTAACAACGCTAAGAAAGAAACTTGAGGCTGCTTTGGGAGATATTGATCTAGGTCCTCGTTCTAATTTCTGGAACTATGGACTATCCACTTCTTCAAATGATGCATTGCACGTACAGCCTGTAAAACTAGTAGATGGAGATAACTATTTCGATCTCTCTATCCCTTTACAGGAAATAGCTTTCTCTTGGCTCCGTGTTCACCCAACAATTGCTTCCAGCTATCAGGCATGGGAGAGAGGTGAATTCCCTGCTGACACACAGTTCTATGTGGCTGATGATGAAATCGAGAATGCTGTACTATTCAAGAAGAAACAACTTATCAACAAGGCTATTGTCAAGTTTGACAGTATGACTCCTGATAAGAAGAAGAAGGTGGCACGTTTGTTGGGACTGCCTGTTACAGACAACACAACAGAGGAAGCTGTGTATAACCAAGTGGATAACCTGTTGAAACAGACAGAGTTTAAAGCTGGTAAATACCAAGGACTCTCTCCTGTGGAAGTGTTTAACAGATATGCAGACATGAAAGAAAACTTGCTCCATATTAAAGACTTGGTTAAACAAGCTCTCACTCACTCAATATATAGACTCAAACCTAGCGGAAAGATTTATGAAGGTGAGTTTGAGGTGGCCAAGGATGAAGATGATTTAATTAAAGTGCTAGCTGACGATGATAATCAGGATATGCTCCTAACTCTCGAAGGCAAGCTAAAAACTAAGAAACTGGCCTCAGTATGATACCTGTAGATAGTTTATTGTATAAAATCGATCAACGACTAAATAAACTATCAACCAACGTTCATCAGCAAATCAACCTCGAAGATAAGATCTTGGCTCTTAATGAGGCACAGATCAAGCTGATAAAGCAGAAGGTTGATGGTTTTAGTGTAATGAGTGGAATGGGTCTAGATGCTTTTAAGAAGCGTTATGAAGACCTGCAAAGCTTAGTAGTCACTTATAATAACCAACCTCTCACTCTCACTCTCAAGAACGCTGAACTAAATCAATGGTTTGCTAATCTACACCTACTTGTTCCTAAGTATATGTTCTACATTGATAGTTATATACTGGCTGACAAAGGGGTTTGCAAGGATAGAAAAATCTGGATTAACAGAGATTTGGCTAAACATGGTGACCTTCAGTTTATTCTGAACAATGACCACTACAGGCCTTCTTTTGAATATCAAGAGACATTCAACTTCCTTTCGACAGATGAAATATCCATCTTTACAGATGGTACATTCACTCCGAGCAAGATATATATGTCTTACATGAGATATCCTAAGTATATCAATAAGACAGGATATGTAATGCTAGATGGCCAACCATCATTTGATGAAGACTGTGAACTTGAACTATATCTAGAAGATGAACTACTAGATTTGACAGTGCAGAACTTAGCTATGTACACTGAGAATCAATCTGCTGTACAAAGCTCCATACTAAGAATTCAGACAAACGAATAGATTTTTCTTAACATTTAAAATAAAACAAAATGGCCGATTTTTCATTAACTACGCTCTTCGTGGTTCCTGTTGGCTCAACGATTGCCAATAGCGGTTCTACGCAAGATCTAACACCAGGCAAAGTTGGTTTCTTCAAGAGTGACTATACAGTTGCCACTGCTGCCAACATCGCTGCCTCTCCCTACTTCTATGTAGCACAAGGTCGTACAAACACTTATCTGCAAGGCTCTAAGCGTTCAGATAAAATCAAAGGTTGCCCTACAGCAAACTGTAATTCTAACGTTACAGAATTCTACAAGGTGACTGGTTGCCCTACAGCCGCTACACAGGTGACTGATGTATCTGGATGGAATGTACAGTGTGGTGACATTGTTACCCTTACACTTCGTGCACATTCTAGCTACATTGACACTTTGTACTTTAACGGTTTCACTCGTAGTGTAACTGTACAAGCTCCTTGTTGCGATTGTGGTGGAGATCCTTGCACAATTGTAGATGTACCTGCTCTTATCGATCAGTTCATCTATCAGCTTGAACTCCAGGCTCCTGGTAACAACCCAGACAACATTTCTTTCAACACATTCTATCAGTTCCAACGTATTGGAAATGATCAGAATGCAATCCTTCGCATCACTGGTAAGCCTCTAACTAAGTATGGCCAGCCTTGTGATGTTGCAGCATTCCCTTGGGAGTATGACCGTATGTGGTTCCGTACATTCGTGTACAATGGTCCTGCAACTACAGCTGACTTCATCGTTGCTGATGCTTGTAACATTGTAGCTGATGCTATTATCATTCAGCGTGCTTCTTACCCAAGCGGTACATCTGGAGAGATTGCTCAATTAGAGAAGAACTTCTACAGCTATCAAGCTGGTTATTTGAAGCACCTTTACAGAATGGCTGGTTACAACGAAAACTTTGAGAGCTGGGTGAGTGATGGTACTAACTATGATACCTATTACATCCGCTTCAATGAGTATAACAAGTCTGAATATCAGTGGGGTGACTACATTATGGAAGATAGCACAGTGATCATTGCTGTTGAGAATGGTTCTGCAGCTGCCACTGATGTAAGCGCTATTCTCACTGCTGCTCTTGGTACAATTCCTGGTGACAATTCATGTGTAACCACCACATCTACCACCACTACGATTTGGCCAACTACTACTACAACATCTACCCTGATTCCGTAATAGTAGAGAAAACAATATCATATTAACCTAAGCCAGAGGTGAGAGGATTAAAACTCAGATCCTCTGGCTTATTTATTTAAACAACATGGCCTTACAATTAGATATACTGGTGGTGCCTACATACAACACCCTTACACTGGGTATTGCAGATGCATCCATCTATCCCACTAATCCCCCTGTTGTTTCCTCTCCCACTATTGAGATTACAGTTCCTGGTTTTGATGTGGTTAGTCTTCCGTTCAATGTTAATGACTTTAACATATTCAACTCCCTATCTCTTGGCTTAACAGCATTTGGTGAGCCTCTTCTTCCTCTCCCTGATGGTGTATATAAATTAAAATACACTGTAGCTCCTGCTTACGAAAACTTTGTTGAGAAAACAATTATTCGTGTAGAGGTGTTACAAGAGAAGTTTGATGAGGCCTTTATGAAGCTAGATATGATGGAGTGTGATAGAGCTATTAAAACTCAACAGAAGGTTAATTTAAACACTATATATTTCTTCATCCAAGGCGCTATTGCTGCTGCAAACAACTGTGCTGTGGCTGAAGCAAATAAATTATACAATCAGGCAAACATGATGTTGAACAATTTCATCAAGAATAATTGTGGGTGCTCTGGAACCAACTACGTATTAAACTTCCAATGATATGGCAAACTGCAGAAACTGCGGAGCTAAATTTGGCTGTGGATGTCAACTAATAAATGGACTCTGTGCAGCCTGTCACGCACAACTTAACAAAGTAAAAGAAAGCTTTAAACATGTTATCTCCAAGATTAACAGATTGTGTAGCCTGTAGTACCATCCCAGCACTACTGAATGATATTGATTGCAAGTTGAAAAAGCTAGCAAGCAATCTATACAATAATGTTGTGTTCTCTTTAAACCAACCTGTCCCAGCTGGAGCTATTCTAGACCTACTAAACTATAAACGTATTCTTACGTACAAGTTTTGTAATCCAGATTATGCTAGTTGTTTCACGGTGGAGATGATTGCTAGTAGAGTTAAACTGTTGATAAGCAAATGATTTGGGGAGCAGTTTGTGACTGTTGCATTGAAGAGATGGTAACTTATTACTATCCCAACAACTGTGTCCCTCCCAATCCTGTGCCTACCACCAGCACCACTAGTACTACCACCACAATGTATGTTGATTCGTTTTTGAACAAATTAAAATCAAAATAGATGTCTACTAAGAACTGTTCTAATTGTTTTAACGGCTGTGCTGAAATAGTTTCAGACCAGTGCGTACGATATACAGGAGTGGATGTTCCTCTCTTAGGTATTCAAAATGGAGACTCTCTATCTTATGTAGAGCAAGCTCTCATCACCTTTCTCACTGCTGCTTTAGATGGTACAGGAATTAAGCCCACCATTGATCCAGAAATCATCTGTGAGTTAGTTCAACAATATCTTCCTGATTGTGAAGATCTTAACGCTACAAATCTTTTCATTGCGCTCATCAAGGCTGCTTGTGATTTACAAGAGCAAATAGATGCTATTGTAGCTGATATAGCTGTAATTGAAGCTCCTTACACAGTGGACTGTCTAGATGGTGTAACACCTACATCTGGAACACATAATATTCTTCAGGCTGTTATTACAAAGCTCTGCACATTAGTGGATGACTTTGATGCCTTTGTACTAGATGTTGAGACCAACTATGTAAAGAAGTCAGAACTCTGTGCTCTTGTAGCAGCTTGTACACCAGCCCCTGTAGTGCAATATAAAGACAGAATGGTGCCTTACACAGTGGTGGAATATTATGGATCTCTATCCAACTTTGATGGTGCTGGTATAGGTGTACCTGCTAACGGGTTTGAAGACATCTATCTATGTAATGGTGCTAATGGCACACCTGATAAACGTGGAAGAATCCCTGTAGGAGCTATCCAAGCTGTACCAGGTGGTGGAGCTCTCAACCCTGCTGTTGATCCAAGCATTGCTGGTAACCCCAACTATGCTCTAAACACAACAACAGGAGCTAACACCATTACACTTACATCAGCCCAGATTCCTTCTCACACGCACACAGCTGTCACTACATTTGTAGATCCTGGACATAATCACCTATTAGTAGGTGCTATTGCTAGTGGTTCTTCTGCTCCAGATCCTACATCCTCTACATTTATTGATTTCAGACATGATTTAGAAACTGATCTTTCTTATAGAATGACAGGTAGTAATAATGTTCCTACGATTGGAAAAAGCGAAACAAAAACTACAGGAATCTTTGTAGGTGTAGCTAATGACCCAACAGGTGGTGGTCAGTCTCACAATAACATTCCTCCTGTGCTTGCGTGTTACTATATCATGTACATCCCATAAAACTATTATAAATGGCTTGTTTACCAGGAATGCCTTGCTTTGGGCCCACTAAAGGCCCTGTATACCCAGAGGGGATGGGTCCTTGCACTACACCATGTATTGATGCTGAATACGTTATATACGATGGACCCAACCTCCCTTGTTCTGGTGTAAACACTGGCACAAACCTTCAGGACGCTCTTCAGGAAATAGACCAGAGGATTTGCCCTGAGACTATTGCTGCTGCTGTTCTTTTGCTCTTCAGAATCAACCCAACATTCAATGTTCAGTTTTGTGAACTTGTAAATGGTTGCTTACCAACCACTACAACAACTACCACTCTACCGTGATTGTAACAATAACATTAACATCTGCTGGACCTGATACAGGACCTTTCAATCTCTACTCAGATGTAGATGGGTTTGTATCAGCATTTGAAACAGGTGTTTCTAAAGCAGCTCTCTTAGCTGGATATACAACATCTTTGGTTCCAAATGGGACCACTATTATACGAGTGCTGTCAGTTAATGATCTTTGCACAGATTTTGTAGATATTGTAATTAGTGGAGAGTGTACAACCACTACCACCACTTCTAGCTCATCCACCACAACTACCACCACAGTTGCTCCTCCTGAGTGTCTGTGTTATCACATTCTGAACGAAACTGGTGGTCCTCTAGATTACACTTATATCGAGTGTGGAAATGTGGAACCTGATACATATTCTCTGGGTGCTGGTTTAAATACACAAGTGTGCTCACCTGCTGTCCCAACAGGATTTTCTCTCACTATATATGCTTGTACATCAACTACCACCTGCACAAGCAGCGGTGAGTGTGAGGGCTGTTCTTAGTATATCATATTATTAAAAAACCCTGTTTGTTGGTTTTCAGGGTGATCTCCCTGGGGTTTCTACCCTGGGGAGTTTTTTATTTATAACCGATTTAGTTAGCCTTGTTAACAGAAAAGGTTAAAATAATTTGGAAAATATTAAAAACTTTCGTACCTTTATGGCAATTTTAACTAAACAAAACCATAAATGCTTGAAAATCAATCACTTCTGCAACAGCTGGAGCAGATGCTCCACTGGAAGAAAAGCAAAAAGTTCTATGCAGACAAACTACAAATCACTGAAAATGAGGTGGATGAGTTGATGAAAGAGCTGCGAGAATCGACAAGTGCTAGAGATGAGGCTGAAGTGGGAAACTATATTGGAGACTTGGAAGATCACATAGTGAGGTTTTTTGAGGATATACAGAAGGGAACAGGTGAGGTGGTGGTTAATACCAAAGAAGAGATTAAGAGTTTAGAAGAGCTGATTGAGAAATGCAAGATTGATACAGACAAGTGGGAGATAACTAAATACGTCCAAAACTACTGGGGAAATGCTGACCAACCACACTATCAAGTGAAAGCCTGGTTGGGCAAGAAAAAAGATGAGCAAGTGTTCCAAGACTCATTTGTTTCCTTCCTAAGCACCTATACACCTAGTGCTCCTCAGATAGTAGCTCGCAAAGTTGAGCAAGATAGACCAGAAGCTTGTCTAGTTATAAACAAACAAGATTCCCATCTAAACAAGTTGGACATAGGAGGAAAGAATGATATTGATGATAGGTTTGATGACTATGCACAAAAACTAGAAATTATTCTACATCAAGCATCTCTTTCTAACCATCTGACAGATATTAAATACATCATTGGGTCTGACGAGTTTAATAGTGAGTTTACAAACACCACTACAAAAGGCACTCCTCAGCAGAACATTCTCTCCTATCACCAGTCTTTTCAAAAGATTTGTGACCACGAGGTGAATGTTATAAACATGCTTCTTGAGCATTGTGAATCAGTGGATGTGATATTTGTAGCTGGTAATCACGATGAGTTTGTAGGATGGCATTTGGCTAGCTGGTTAGAAACTTATTACAGAAAGGAAGACCGTGTGTTCTTTGAGATATCTCCTAGGTATAGAAAATATATCAGTTATGGCACATCAGCCATGATGTTCAACCATGGAGATGCTCTGAAGCCCGCCAAACTAGCTGGTTTGTTTCCCATGGAATATAAACAGGACTGGTCAGAACATGATCACTTCTACATCTTCACAGGGGATAAACATCATGAAATGAGCCTAGATTTTAATGGCATCAAGTTCTACCAGCTCCCTGCTTTCTCAACAGCCAAAAGCTCTTGGGATGACAAGAATGGATATACAATATCCAAGGGTGAGATTACGGGATTCCTCATAGACTACCATGATGGAATGACCAATATATTCAAACAGTATTTATAATGCCCACGTTAAGAAAATTAGTTTCAGATGCGCGCTCTATGCACAAGCTGCTCTCTACAGACAGCTTGATCACAGATAGAGCTATTGCTTCTGAAATA
>JADDYB010000680.1_pt1 | contig 10824 bp, 6 predicted proteins | sample 8641941 | NCBI WGS metagenome assembly JADDYB01 (sample SAMN16275377, study PRJNA637457) | freshwater sediment metagenome | isolation source: Lake Kineret sediment | place: Israel: Lake Kineret | collected 2013 | reverse complement strand
AACTCAACGAAAAAAGAAGAAAAGGTGCATAACTGCTATTCAGGAAGAAAAGCTTTTCCTTTGTTATGGAGGAGGAGGTATCGAATGATATCTCCTTTTTTGTTTTCTAGGAAGGCTTGTCAGAGGACTATCCAGTGCCCTCTCAGCAGATATGCAGGAAGGAGAGAAGATGGAGCCTGCTTCAGACTCTAATTTATCTGTCCCCCAAAGGGGGATGAGGAGAGCCTCGCAGCTTTACTTATTTTCCCTCCAAATAGAAGGGGAAAAGAGTGAAGAGGCGAAAGAGGTTATTCCTCAAGTTTGGGAAGGAGTTTCAGAAAAGGAATGGAATGATTGGAGGTGGCAGCTTCGACATCGAATTACCAGTCTTGAACAACTTAAAGAGATCATCGATTTGACCCCTGAAGAGATGGAGGGGATCAAACATTCGAAAGGAAGATTAGCCTTAGCCGTTACCCCTTATTTCGCAAGTCTGATGGACCCAGTCAATCCCAATTGCCCCATCCGTAGACAGGCGATCCCTCGAATCGAGGAAATCCATCTATCGAAAAATGAAATGGTAGATCCATTGGGAGAGGATAAACATTCCCCTGTACCGGGTCTTGTCCATCGCTACCCGGATCGAGTGCTTTTACTCGTCACCGATCAATGTGCCGTCTATTGCCGATACTGCACGAGGAGACGATTGGTGGGAAGCAATGAGAGGTCTATCACCCAAGGAAATTTTGAGGAGGTCCTCAAGTATTTGAGGGGCCATCGAAAGGTCCGAGATGTCCTCTTATCAGGAGGGGATCCACTCCTCCTGGAAAATGAAAGGTTGGAGGAGATGTTGAGCCGATTGAGGGCGATCCCCCATATTGAACTCCTCCGGATTGGGACGAGAGTTCCGGTGACCCTTCCCCAGAGGATTACCGGAGGGTTGGTGAGGATGTTGAAGAAATATCATCCTCTCATGATCTCTATCCATTTTACCCATCCGAAGGAAATCACCGATCAGGTGAAAAGGGCTTGTAGTGAACTGGCAGATGGAGGGATCCCTTTGGGAAGCCAGACGGTCCTTCTAAAAGGCATCAACGATAAGCCCTACATCATGAAAAAGTTGGTTCAGGAGCTCCTCAAGATTCGGGTCCGGCCGTATTATATTTATCAGTGCGACCTGGCTATGGGAACGGAGCATTTCCGGACCTCTGTGGCCACAGGGATTCAAATCATGGAAAAATTGCGCGGTCACACCACGGGTTATGCTGTTCCCACTTATGTCGTCGATACACCGGGGGGAGGAGGAAAGATCCCATTGCAACCTGATTATGTGGTCTCAAAGGGCAGGGGAAAGATCGTCTTGAGAAATTATGAGGGGAAGGTCTTTGAGTACCCAGAACCCAACATCATTGAATTCAAAAAAACGAGGTCTGTGGGTGAGGAGAAGGCTGTTCCGAAGAAGGTGATCGCTTAAGTGTGAGGAGAGGAGGAGAGGATCTGTGGTAAAGGTCGTGATCTTGTACAATCTTTTTGAACGGCTCCAGAAAGGGGAGGAAAAGGATATCCTGGCAGAGGGAGCCATCATCGAGGAGATCGAGGCTGTAGAAAATGCAGTTCGAGCTCTGGGGCATCAATGTATTGTGATGGCTGTTCGTGAAGAGATTTTTCCTGTCATTCACTGGTTGAAGGAATACCAGCCCGATGTGGTCTTCAACTTATGTGAAAGCGTTTATGGAAATAGTTGCTGGGAGATGAATGTCCCCGCTTTGCTGGATCTCTTTCGAATTCCCTATACTGGATCCTCTCCACTGACGCTAGGGTTGTGTCAAGACAAAGGGAAGGTGAAAGACATCCTTCAGTCTCAAGGCATTTTGACCCCTCGATATAAAATCTTCGAGCGGACAGTAGGCCCTGTGAAAGGAAATATCTTTCCAATCATCGTCAAACCCCTTCACGAAGATGGAAGTCTAGGGATATCGAGAGAAAGTGTGGTGTTTGACGATGAGTCCTTGAGCAAGCAGATTCAATATGTGATTGAACAATATCAACAACCCGCCTTGGTGGAGGAATTTATCGATGGCAGAGAGTTGAATGTGGGTTTGATGGAGACCAATGGGAAGGTGGGAGTCCTTCCCATCTCAGAAATCGACTACTCCGAGTTTCCAGAAGAGGTCCCCAAAATATGCGGATACGAAGCCAAATGGGTCACCGAGAGCCCCGAGTATCAAAAATCAAAACCGATCTGCCCTGCTCCCTTGGAATGGGTGATGAAAAAAAGGGTGGAACATATCGCGATCAAGGCTTTCAGACTATTTGAATGTCGGGATTATGCCAGGGTGGATATCCGCATTGACCGGGAAGGGAAAATCTATGTATTAGAGGTGAATCCAAACCCAGATATCTCCCCTCAATCCGGGATGACTAGAGCCCTTAAGGTTCAAGGGACCAATTATACAGAGTTCGTGAGAAACTTAGTCGAGAGAGCCCTTCAAAGAAAAGATGGGGAGATGGGGAGATAGGGGGATTTACCAAAGCATAAATAATATACTGAAATATTATTCACTTTATTTGCCAATGACCTCTTCCCCTTGTACTACTGACGTGTAGAATCTTGAGAGTTTATTAATCAAATTTTGCTGTCAGTTCACGATTCATCGTTCAAAGTTTTTGGTTGTGGTTGCGCCTCGCTCTATTATTTTGGCACTTCATCTTTCCATCAACCCATCTCGCCACCCATTATCTTAGAAGGGGAAAATGACAGTCCTTCCAAGGGTTATCTTGAAGAGAGGCAGAGAGAAGCCGGTGTTACGGGGACACCCGTGGGTTTTCTCTGGAGCAGTTGCAAAAATAGAGGGAGAGGTTTCTCCCGGAGATATCGGAGAGGTTTACTCCAAGGACGGTCATTTTTTAGGCATTGGGCATCTCAATCCCCGCTCCCAAATCATCCTCCGCATTCTGACACAAAAAAAGGAAGAATTAGGGAAAATATTTTTTAGAGAGCGGATCTCGAGAGCGGTTATTTTAAGAAATCAGTGGCTCAGAGGGAAAACCAATGCCTACCGGGTCATCAATGGAGAAGGGGATTACCTCCCAGGGGTGGTTGTGGACCGATATGGAGAGACTCTTGTTCTCCAATGTTTGACAGCAGGGATGGAGCGAATAAAAGACCCTTTTACTGAATGGCTGGTAAAAGAATTTCATCCCCAAAGTGTTTATGAGAGAAGTGATGGTGCCACGAGGAGTGAAGAGGGGTTGCCAGAGAGCAGAGGCCTTCTCTATGGGAAAGGTGTTCCAGAGTTTATTGAGATTGAAGAGTACGGTTGCCGTTTTAAAGTCAATGTGAAAAAGGGCCAAAAGACAGGTTTTTACTTAGATCAGAGAGAAAATCGTTTTTCTTTAAGAGACCTCTCAAAAGGAAAGAAAATGTTAGACTGTTTTTGCTATATGGGCGCTTTTTCTATTCATGGGGGATTAGGAGGTGCGAAAGAGGTTACCCTCATCGATTCCTCTGAGGAGGCTTTAGTGATGGCAGAGGAACATTTCGGTTTAAACCAATTAGAAAAGATTCCACATCGATTTATTCGGGGAGATGTCTTTGAGGTCATGAGAGGCCTAGGGCAAGGGTATGATATCGTTATTCTCGATCCCCCCCCTTTTGCTAAGAAGAAGGGGCATCTTCCAAGCGCTTCGAGGGGATATAAGGATCTCAATCTTTGGGCCTTTCGTTTGTTGAATCAAGGAGGTTATCTCCTCACCTTCTCCTGCTCTCACCATATGAGTTGGGATCTATTCCAGAAGATTATATTTTCTTCAGCATTGGATTCGGGGAGGAGCGTTCAACTCTTAGGCCGAATGGGGCACCCCTGGGATCATCCCATCAATTTAAGTCATCCTGAAGGAGAGTATCTGAAAGGGCTTATCTGTAAGGTGCTGTAAGTCCTTGACCAATCTATGGGTTTCAGTTAATATGTATCATTTCATTGAGGAGAAAAACAATTTGATCGACCTTTTGGGAGACCTGAAAAGAACAGATTATTGTGGAGATCTCAAGAAAAAGGATGCAGACCGCGAGGTCACCCTGTTAGGATGGGTTCAACGGAGAAGGGATCTTGGAGGCCTCATCTTTGTTGAATTGAGGGATCGACAGGGAATTGTACAGGTGGTCTTCAATCCGGAAATGAGTCCAGGAGCACACGAGAAAGCCCAATCCTTGAGAAGCGAGTATGTCATAGGTGTTCAGGGAACCGTGGTAATGAGGCCAGAAGGAACGGTCAATCCGAAATTAAATACAGGAGAGATTGAAGTCATTTCAAAAGAGTTAAAGATTCTCAATGTCTCCAAGACTCCTCCCTTCTTGATCGAGGGTGAGGAAGAGGTGGCGGAGAATACCCGTCTGAAATACCGATATCTGGACCTGAGGAGGCCAGGGCTACAGAGGAATTTGATCCTCCGTCATCAGGTGGCGAAAGAGGTTCGCAATTACTTCGATCAGTCAGGATTTTTAGAAGTTGAGACTCCCATGCTCACCAAGAGCACCCCTGAGGGGGCAAGAGATTTTTTGGTTCCCAGCCGGCTCACCCCAGGCCATTTTTATGCTCTGCCTCAGTCTCCTCAGTTGTTTAAACAGATTCTGATGGTCTCGGGGTTTGACCGATATTTTCAGATTGTGCGGTGCTTCCGGGATGAAGACCTCCGTTCGGATCGCCAACCTGAGTTCACACAAATTGATGTGGAAATGTCGTTCGTCACGGTTCAAGATATCCAGAGAACCATGGAAGGCCTGATGGCCCATATCTTTAAAGAGATCTTGGGGATCACGCTGGAACTTCCTTTTCCAATCTTGACCTATGATGAGGCGATGAATCGGTATGGAGTTGATAAGCCTGATATTCGATTTGGAATGGAATTGAGAGATGTGACTGAGCCATTGAGGGATTCCTCGTTTCAGGTGTTCAAGGATGCCATAGAGGGAAAGGGTGTCATCAAAGCGATCAGCGTGAAAGGAGGAAGTTCTTTTTCACGGAAGGAGATCGATGATCTCACACACTTCGTTCAGAACTTCGGTGCTAAGGGCTTGATCTCAGCAAAAGTCATCCCAAACGGATGGCAATCATCGATTCAGAAATTTATCACGGAGAAAGAGAGAAGGGCAGTAGATGGTGTTTTGAGTTCCACAGAGAATGATCTCCTTCTCTTCGTGGCAGGATCACCGAAAGTCGTCAATCAATCATTAGCTAACCTTCGCCTTCATCTCGGTGAAAGGTTAGGACTCATTCCCAAAGATCAATTCCAGTTTGTCTGGATCCTCGATTTTCCGCTTTTGGAGTATGATGAGGCGGAGGGACGTTTTGTGGCTGTTCATCACCCTTTTACTGCCCCCAAGGATGAAGACATCCCTAACTTAAAAAAGCATCCGGAATGGGTCAAGGCTAAGGCTTATGATCTGGTTTTGAATGGGTCAGAAATTGGGGGAGGGAGTATTCGAAATCATCTGAGAGAAGTTCAATCTCTCCTTTTTGAAAAATTGGGAATGGGAGAAGAGGAAGCCAGAGAAAGATTTGGATTTCTATTAGAGGCGCTCGAATATGGAACCCCACCTCACGGCGGGATTGCCTTTGGGTTCGATCGACTCATTATGATCCTCAGCCATTCGGAGTCCATACGTGATGTCATTGCCTTTCCAAAAACCCAGAAAGGCACCTGTTTAATGACCGATGCCCCTTCGAGAGTGGATTCCAACCAGTTGGAGGACCTGTGGATTAAGATAAAAGAGATAAAGGCTTAGTTAATTCAGTTAATTCAGGAATTGGGGAATTCCGATAAAATGGTCCGAGGCTTTAGGTTAAGGTTACGGGTACGAGGCCCGTTTGGTTTAGGGTCAGAGGGTTACGTGGATTTCTTAAAACAAACGACATAACTGAATGACGAAACGGGCATCGTTACCGTTGCCTAGAAACGAAACTCTTATTTTCTAACTAAGGAGAAGATATGACCATCGCCCGAAAGAAGAGGACATTTCAAAGCAAGCACGGCATAGAACAATTTCCTCTCCTGGATATCCAGGAGCCAAACCTCTATCGTCATACTTTTCCATACGATGAGGTTTGCCAGGTGGAATTCGATAACAAATTTGTCTTTACCGACCCCCCTGAAGAGATCTTCATCACGGATACGACTTTCCGGGACGGACAACAGGCGAGGCCACCCTATACGGTAGAGCAGATTGTAGACCTTTATGAAATGCTCCATAAATTAGGCGGCACGAATGGAGTGGTCCGACAATGTGAATTCTTTTTATACAGTGAGAAGGACAAAGAGGCGGTGAGAAAGTGTCAGGAGAGGAATTACCGATATCCTGAAATTACAGGATGGATTCGTGCGGTCAAGGAAGATTTTAAACTGGTGAAAGAGATGGGGTTGAAAGAAACAGGCATTCTCACCTCTGTCTCGGATTACCACATCTTTTTAAAACTAAAGAAGAACAGAAGGGTGGTGATGCGAGAGTACCTCTCCATCGTTTCTGCCGCACTGGATCTCGGGATTATCCCTCGATGTCATTTTGAGGATGTGACCCGGGCGGATATCTATGGATTCTGTGTTCCTTTTGCACAGGATATCATGCGTCTTTCTGAAGAAGTCAAACTTCCAGTCAAGATTCGACTCTGCGATACGTTGGGCTATGGAGTCCCCTATCCCAGTGCTGCGCTTCCCCGTTGCGTCCCTAAGATCATCCGAGCGATGATTGATGATGCGGGCGTACCCTCTGAATATCTGGAGTGGCATGGTCACAATGATTTCCATAAAGGATTCATCAATGCTACGACAGCATGGCTTTATGGATGTTCTGCTGCCAATGGGACACTTCTTGGTTTTGGGGAGCGAACTGGGAACTCTCCGATTGAAGGGTTGATCATCGAATATATCAGTTTGATGGGACATAACAATGGGATCGATACCACGATGATTACAGAAATCCGGAACTACTTAGAGCGAGCGGTGGGTATTCATATTCCTTCAAATATGCCCCTTGTGGGATCGAATTTCAATTCGACGAGTGCGGGAATCCATGCTGATGGGATTCTGAAAAACGAAGAGATCTACAATATTTTTAATACGGGTAAAATCCTCAATCGCCCCATCTCCATCTCGGTCAACGATAAGTCTGGATTGGCAGGGATTGCCCAGTGGATGAACTCCCATTTTGCCTTAACGGGTAAAAACCGTGTTGAGAAGACTCACCCAGGAGTGGCCAAAATCAATCGGTGGGTCACGAAACAATATGAGGAAGGAAGAACGACCTCCATTTCAGATCAGGAGATGGAGAAGGTGACCCGGAAATACCTTCCTGAAATCTTTGTTTCCGAGTTCGATATCCTCAAGGCAAGGGCCCATGAAATGGCTGCTCATATCATTGAACGTGTGATTGAGGAATCCGGAATGAAAGCTATGACTGCTGAACAGATGGAGCCCCTCTTACAATCTCTGGTGGATGAGCATCCTTATATACAGTTTGCTTATGTAGTGAATATGCATGGGACGAAGATTACACGGAATATCTGTCAGGCTGTGGATCAAGCCAAATATGAACGTGTGGGAATGGGAGAAACTTACTCGAACCGTTCTTGGTTTATCGAACCTTTGAGAGACGGCAAAATCCATGTCACAGACCTTTATTCTTCAAAAATTACGGGAGCTCTCTGCATCACTGTCTCCGGGCCGATCCGAAATGAGGTGGGGGAGATCAGAGGCATCCTTGGTCTGGATATCCGATTTGAGGATCTGACCAAGAGTGAGGAAGAATAAATTGAGAGAAAGGATCCAAGAAAAAGATGATTTTAACCGAAACGCTTACCAAGGCGATCAAGCTCTTTCCCGAGAAACACGCCATCGTGTGTGGGGAGAAGAGGTGGACCTACCAAGAGTTTGGCGACCGAATCAACCGTCTCTCTCATTCTCTAAAGGTTTTTGGGATTGGGAAGGACGATAAAGTCGCCATTCTCCATCCTAATTGTCACACCTTCTTAGAAGCCTACTACGCCATTCCACAGATCGGAGCAATCTCTGTTCCTATCAACCATAGACTTTCCTCCAGAGAAATCGCTTTCATCCTCCAGGATTCGGAATCGAAGATATTGATTGCCGATTCGATGTTTAAGAATCAGGTGGACGCGATAAGAGGAGAGATTCGAGGAATTGAAAAAATCATTTGGACGGGTAAGGGGAAAAGCAGTGAAGGCCATGGTGATTTAAATTATGAGAAAGTGCTGGAACAAACGGATTTCAAGACACTGCTCGAGCCCTCCATGAATGGCGAGGATGTCGCCCAGATCTACTATACGAGTGGAACCACAGGTCGTCCAAAAGGGGTCATGCTCTCTCATAAGAATGTGACCACCCATGCTCTCGGCACCATTGCAGAAATTCATCTTACAGATCAAGATGTGTGGATTCATGTGGCGCCACTTTTCCATCTTGCGGATGCTTGGGCGACTTGGGCTGTGACATGGGTGGGGGGGACCCATGTTTTGGTCAGGGAGTTCGATGCGAAGGTGGTTCTGGAAACCATTCAAAAAGAGAAAGTCACCCTCACGAATCTCATTCCCACTATGCTCAATTTGATGGTCAATCATCCTGAGGTAGGAAAATTTGATTACAGTAGTTTGAGAGTTCTTTTAAGTGGAGGAGCGCCCATTGCTCCAGAAGTGGTTCGAAAGATCGTTGAGACCTTCAAATGCGATTACATACAGACTTATGGCATGACGGAAACCAGTCCCTATTTGACACTTTCTATTTTAAAAAACCATTTAAAAAAATTATCCAATGAGGATCAACTTCGATTCAAGTCCAAGACAGGAAGAGAATTCATTGGTGTCGAATTGAAAGTGGTCAATGACCAGGGAAATGAAGTTAAAAAGGATGAAAAAGAGGTCGGAGAGATCATTGTCAAGGGAGATATTGTTACAAAAGGGTATTGGAAATTACCCGAAGAAACGAAGAAGTCAATTAAGGACGGCTGGCTTTATACCGGCGATATGGCCGTGATCGATGAAGAGGGATACGTCACAATCGTTGATCGAAAGAAGGATATGATCCTAACCGGTGGCGAGAACGTCTATTCAACAGAAGTTGAGAATGTCCTTTATATGCATCCAGCCATTTTAGAGTGTGCAGTTGTTGGAGTCCCTGATCAAAAATGGGGTGAAGCTGTAAAAGGAATCGTGGTATTAAAATCGGGTCAGAAGGCGACCGAGCAGGATATCGTCCAATTTTGTAAAGAGAAGATGACTCACTACAAAGCACCTAAATCAATCGATTTCATTGAAGCTCTTCCCAGAACCGGTTCCGGAAAGATACATAAAAAAGGTTTGAAGGATAAATACTGGGAAGGCTATGAGAAAAAAGTCCATTAGAAATTCAACTTGTAAATCCAATTGAATGCATATCAAATAATATCTAACCTCCGATAAATCTTAAAAGGGCAAATATTTTTCTTGACAAAAAATAATTTTAGATGTTAACGTTAACGCATATATTAATGAAAATTTTGTTTTTGATCTTAAAACTTACATTTGGTTAATGATTGACAATTTAAAATCATTATATATTAAAGGCATTTAAGGAAATGAAGCTATTAGAAAAGGAGGCAGGGAGATGGAAGGGATGGATAAGGTGGAGAGGAAGCCGATACGGATAACGGATACGACGTTTCGGGATGGGCATCAGTCGAGTTTAGCGACTCGGATGAGGACAGAGGATATGGTACCGATCGCCGAGGAATTGGACAAGGTGGGGTTTCATTCGGTGGAGATGTGGGGGGGGGCGACCTTTGATGTGACCCATCGGTTTTTGGGAGAAGATCCTTGGGAGAGGGTCAGGACGCTTAAGAAACTGATGCCCAAGACGCCCTTTCAGATGTTACTTCGGGGTCAGAATCTGGTGGCTTATCGGAATCATCCGGATGATCTGGTGGAGGCTTTTGTGGAGAAGTCAGCGGAGGTGGGGATTGAGATCTTTCGTTGTTTTGATGCGGTCAATGATGAGCGCAACTTTGAGACGGCCTTTAGGGTGATCAAGAGGGTAGGAAAGCATATTCAGGGGACGATCTGTTATTCTTTGACCGAGAGGAGGATGGGGGGTCCGGTTTATCATTTGAGTTACTATTTGGAGAAGGCGAGGGTGTTGGAGGGGATGGGGGCGGATTCGCTATGTATCAAGGATATGGCGGGGTTGTTGGCCCCTTATGATGTCTATGAGTTGGTCAAGGCTCTGAAGAAGACCGTCAAGATTCCCATTCAGCTTCATACGCATTATACCAGTGGGATGGCCTCGATGAGCTATCTGAAGGCCATTGAGGCGGGGGTAGACATTATTGATACGGCCTTAGCCCCCTTTGCGCTTCGCTCATCGCAGCCTGCGGTGGAGCCGATCGTGGTGGCCTTGGAGGGCACACCTTGGGATCCGAAGTTGGATCTGGCGAAACTGCTCAAATTGGGAGAGTATTTGGAAACCATTGCTCCCAAGTATCGTGACTTTTTAGATACCACGAAGATGGCAGTGATTGATACGAGTGTGCTCAGGCATCAGATTCCTGGGGGGATGATTTCGAACATGGTGAGTCAGCTCAAGCAGCAGAAGGCGCTTCATCGGATTGATGAGGTCTATGCGGAGTTGCCCCAGACGAGGAAGGATTTGGGTTATCCTCCACTGGTTACCCCCACTTCACAGATTGTAGGGGTTCAGGCGGTTCTGAATGTGTTATTTGGTCGGTATAAGATGGTCTCGATGGAGACGCAGGACTATGTGTATGGGCTTTATGGGAGGTCGCCGATACCTATTTCGGATGAG
>JADDYB010000679.1_pt1 | contig 10825 bp, 9 predicted proteins | sample 8641941 | NCBI WGS metagenome assembly JADDYB01 (sample SAMN16275377, study PRJNA637457) | freshwater sediment metagenome | isolation source: Lake Kineret sediment | place: Israel: Lake Kineret | collected 2013 | reverse complement strand
TACCCAATCGTCCTTTCTATATGATTGGCGGTCATGGACCATCTCCAGAACCGGAGTTCTTTTTAAAAAAGACGAAAGCAGATGCGGTCGTGATCGGCGAAGGTGAACTTACATCTGTTGATCTTTTGGATGCCTTAGAGAAAAATCGAGATTTATCGTCAGTTAATGGTATCGCCTACCTCAAGGAAGGAAAACTCGTTGTCACTAAGCCAAGGAATCTCATTAAAGATATTGATTCTATTGCATTTCCCGCATGGGATCTTTTTCCCATGGATTATTATGCTTTATTTAGGGAACCACGCATCGAAAACAACGAGCGGTGGTTTCCAGTTTTGAGCGGAAGAGGCTGTCCTTTTAAATGTAATTTCTGCTATAGAATGGATAAAGGAGTCCGAGTTAGGTCTCCCGAAAATATAATCGAAGAGATTAAAATTTTGAAGGGAAAATATAATATATCGTACGTTGGATTCAGTGACGAGCTCTTAATGGTTTCACGCAAAAGGACTCAGCATTTGTGTGAGGCGTTCATTAACGCAGATCTCGATATAAAGTGGTCCTGCAATGGCAGGCTAAACTTTGCCACTCCTGAGGTCGTTCGGCTTATGAGAAATGCAGGTTGCGTTTATATTAACTATGGTGTTGAGTGTGTAGATAATAAAATATTAAAGATAATGAATAAAAAATTGACCGCAGATCAAATTACGAAAGGAATTGAAGCCACCGTGAATGCCGACATTCATGCTGATATAAATATCATATTTGGCAATATTGGAGAAGATGCGAAGACGCTTCAGAAGAGCCTAGAATTCCTTCTGAAGCATGATGATCATACTAGACTTAGAACCATTCGCCCTGTTACTCCGTATCCAGGTTCACCGTTATACTATTATGCCATAGAAAAAGGCTTATTAAAGAATGCTGAAGATTTCTATGAAAATAAACATATAAACTCTGATTTATTGACAGTCAATTTTACAAACCTGTCAGATGAGGAATATTATAACTGCTTATTTAAAGCTAATGAAGCAATACTCAAAGCCTATTTTGATCATCAATTGCAAAGATATATTAAATTAACCAGAAAACTATATATTAATAGAGATAAAACTTTTCGTGGATATCGGCAGACCTAGTGTAGCAAACCCAATTTGCAGATTCGACAGATCAATATGGTGGCATATGGTTAAATGGCAAATGCGCATCTTGCGTCCCGTTGGATGTGATGGTTCAGACTGGCATGATCTCTTCAATGGCTTAGCATCAATTAACCAAGATGTTCATTACACTCCTGATTATGCCCGCATCTATGAGCTAACATACGGACAAGAAGTCTATCTGGCTGCTTATGGCAATGAGGATGATTATATCATCATGCCTTTCATGCTAAGGAATTTGACTTTGCTGCCATTTCTACAGGGTTGTGATTATGGGGATTCAATATTTGACATATCAAATCCATATGGATACGGCGGCCCGCTCGTCCGGTTGAGAGATGATCGATCGCGTCTAGAGCTTTATCAGGGATTTTTCAAGAAGTTTCATAACTATTGCAGCAATCATGGGGTAGTAAGCGAGTTTGCCAGTTTGCATCCACTTTTGAAAAATCATATCCCTCTCCAAGATGGACCTTGGGTAAGTCTGGTCAAACGCAAGCCCATTATCTACATCAACCTGCAGAAGGATAAGGATGCGCTCTGGAAGGGGCTCTCCAGGGGAAATCAGAGCAGCATAAACAAATCTCGACGGCTTGGCGTAGAGGTTGTAAGAGAGAAAGTCTCTGGAGTTCCTTTGGATGATTTCAAGCGGCTTTACATGGAGACTATGGCGCGCAACCAGGCCACTGAACGATGGTTATTTCCGGATAGCTACTTTTCGAGTTGCGCAGCATGTCTGGGTGAAGACAGGATTTCGCTCTTTTCGGCCAAGCTGGATGGCATAACCATCGCCCAATATCTGATAATCCATGCCCATCAGACGGTTTATTATCACTTTGGAGGGTCTTCGAAGGCCTACTTCGATATGCGTCCCAACAATTTGCTGATGTATGAGGTTGCTATGTGGGCCAAAGATCAAGGATATCGCTGGTTCCACCTTGGTGGGGGATACATGCCGGACGATAGCCTGTATCGTTTCAAGTCCGGTTTTTCCAAGGATAACGCATGGCTTTATACTTATGGTTTAGTGCATGATGAAGCCCGGTATGCTCGGCTCTGTGAGATGAGAGATGATTGGGACCTAGCCCATGGAATTATTAAAAGCGAAAACGATTTTTTCCCTGCCTATCGGAAATGAGAAGAGTTGAAGGGAGAACGGATGAGATTCGGGATCAGAGAGTTTGCATTCATGGATGAGGATCCATGTGTCGTCATTGCTGAGGTGGGCGTCAATCACAATGGGGACCCAGAGATTGCGCGGCGGCTGATTGATGCGGCAGCCAGCGCTAATGTTGACATAGTAAAATTCCAGTCCTTCAAATCGGAAAAAGAGATCAGCCGTTATGCACCAAAGGCTCCCTATCAGAAAGAGACGACTTCTTCTAAAGGCAACCAGCTCGATATGTGCAAGGCTCTGGAGCTGAGCGGCGATGTGCTTCTGGAGATGCAGGAGTACTGCGCCAGACGAAATGTCGGATTCCTCTGCACTGCCTTTGAATCGGATAGCGTGGATCTCTTGGTGGACAAGTTGGGCATTGACACCATAAAAATACCTTCTGGTGAAGTCACCAACATTCCCCTTCTGGAGTACATCGGTTCCAGATGCAGATCTGCAATCCTTTCCACTGGAGCCAGCACTCTGGCAGAAGTTGGATCTGCAGTTGAGGCTCTTCGTAGGGGTGGGTGCGAGGAGCTCTTATTGTTCCACTGTGTTACTAGCTATCCTGCAGAGGTCGCAGATGCGAATCTCAGGGCGATGGAGACCCTGAGGCGTGCCTTCTGTCTGCCCGTTGGATTCTCTGATCACACTCAAGGGATAAATGTGTCAATTGCTGCCGCGGCTCTTGGTGCCTCTGCCATAGAGAAACACTTCACATTGGACTGCAATATGCCAGGTCCAGACCATCGGGCCTCTATCGAGCCTGATGAGCTGGCAGAGATGGTCCGGGGCATCAGGCAGGCTCAGCTTGCCTTGGGCAGTACGATGAAGCAACCGCAGCAATGCGAGCTGCCTAACCTCTCCCTGGTTAGGAAAGGCCTGGTTGCATCTCGCCCTTTGAGGATAGGAGAGAAGCTGGATCGAAGCATGATAGAGATCAAGCGCCCGGCCATGGGAATCCAGCCTGCAGATCTGCCCAAAGTACTGGGAATGATACTCACGGCTGATGTGGAAGAGGATGCGCCAATTCGCTGGGATGATTTGAGGTAGCAGCTTAATGTACGATCATCTTGCTCCGCATTATAGAGAGTATTCCGAGACAAAGGCACCATACCTTGATTCAATCGACCGGATTGTTATTCAGAACATTCCAGACGGCGCTAAATCGCTGCTGGATGTCGGTGCAGGAGATGGCATAAGGGGAGTTGGCATCGCTAACTCCCGGAATATTCCTAAAATAGTGCTCTCTGAACCCAGCAAAGAGATGGCGGCTCTCTGTCGCAAGCTTCCAGTATCTGAAGTCTGGGAGCTGACAGCAGAGAAGCTGCCTGAGGCAGAGCAGCCTTTTGATGTCATAATTTGCTTATGGAATGTTCTGGGACACATGCCCGACCAAGCCACACGTCTTTTGTCTCTTCAAAGGATCGGTTGTATGCTATCTAAGGACGGCACGATATTTCTTGATGTGAACAACCGCTATAATGCTCGTTCTTATGGAATCCTCCCAACTCTGGAGAGGGTAATCTATGATGTGCTGCATCCATCTGAGACGAATGGCGATGTATCCTTTAACTGGCATATAGGCGGAAAGAACATCCCTTCTATGGGGCACCTATTTACTCCTGGAGAAGTGGCAGGCCTGATACGTGATGCCGGATTGAAGATAAAAAGGCGGCATATGGTGGACTATAGGACTGGGCAGGAGCGTCGATTTTCTTTAGAAGGACAGATGCTTTTTGAAGTTGTAAGGAGGGAGGAATCGTAAAGAGCTGGGACCCAGTTTGGGAAGAGATCTTTTCAAGACGACCTTGGGGAAAATATCCTCCAGAGGAGCTTGTCAGATTCGTTTCCCATAGCTTCGAAAAAGTCCCTGACCGTTCTAATGTGCGGATACTCGATCTGGGATGTGGTCCAGGGGCATGCAGCTGGTATCTTGCACGCGAGGGTTTCGCTGTATTCGGCATCGATGGATCTCCCACTGCCATCAGCCAGTCTCAGGAGAGGCTTAAGGATGAAGGACTTTGGGGTGATTTTCTGGTTGGAGATTTTACCGAGCTTCCATGGCCCAGCTCATATTTCGATGCAGTAATCGATGTCGTGTCTATGACCTGCAACAAGCTGACAGACAGCATGAAGATTATAAAGGAAGTTTATCGTGTATTGAGGCCTGGGGGACGATTTTTCTCAATCGCCTTCAAGAATGGCTGCTATGGCGATGGCCTAGGCAATCAAGTTGGCCCTCATACATTCAAGGACATAATGGAAGGACCGCTTGCAGGCCAAGGGATAATTCGATTCTCCCCAGAAGCGGAGGTTCGTCAGCTTTATGGTATATTTCATGAGTTGAATCTCGAATATAGTATCAGATCGATCGATAATATGGCGTATGAGGTTGCCCACTGGATTATCTCGTGCCAGAAGCCTTCGGAGAAATAATGATAGGGTATAAAGAAAAACCAAGTATCTCGCTGTCGGGACCAGATCTTGGTGATGCAGAGATAGCTGCCGTAAATGAAGTCTTGCGGTCACCATCCCTGAGCATGGGACCGTTCGTCGAGCGGTTTGAGTCAAGGCTGGCATCATATACAGATTCCGGATACGCAGTAGCTGTGAGCAGTGGAACTGCAGGTCTTCATCTGGCAGTTGTCGCTGCGGGCATAAAGGAGGGTGATGAGGTTATCACTACTCCTTTCAGCTTCGTATCCTCAGCTAATTGTATTCTGTATGAAGGCGGGAGCCCGGCATTTGTTGACATAGACCCGACCACCATGAACATCGATGTGGAGAAGATCGAAGAGGCCATCACCCCAAGAACGAAAGCTATTCTTCCGGTTCACGTTTTCGGCCTGCCATGTGATATGGATACCATTATGAAGGTCGCCCATGAGAACGATCTGCTAGTTATTGAGGACGCATGTGAGGCCATCGGTGCGGAGTGGTGCGGTCACAAAGCTGGAACTTTCGGAGAGTGTGGCGTCTTTGCCTTCTACCCTAATAAGCAGATGACCACTGGGGAAGGCGGGATGATCATAACCAATAGGGGCGACTGGGACGAGCTTTTCCGGAGCTTGCGCAACCAGGGCAGGGATAATGACGGCAACTGGCTCCGTCACATCCGGCTGGGCTATAACTACAGACTGGATGAGATGAGTGCTGCTCTTGGAGCCACGCAGATAGCTAGGATAGATGAGCTACTATCCCGACGTGAGGCTGTGGCTCAGATGTACAACGAGCGGCTGGAAGAGGTACCAGGGGTCGCCATCCCTTACAGCGACCCGCACGCTCGTAGAAGCTGGTTCGTTTACGTCATCAGGCTCGATCCGGCATTTGATCGAGATGCGATACTGACTGAGATGGAGCTGCGAGGGGTGCCCAGCAGACCATACTTCTCTCCTATTCATACTCAGCCGTTCTATGTGTCAAAGTTTGGCTATCGTTCGGGGGATCTTCCCATTACTGAGTCGATCTCACGCACTACCCTAGCGCTGCCTTTTCATAATGGATTATCTGAAGATCAAGTTGATTTCGTAGTTCAGACATTAAGTGAAGTGCTGGCTGCTCAGACGCTACATGCTTCATGAGGCGAGTGCAAAATGGAAAATCAGTTTTCAGGGAAGAAAATACTTGTGACTGGTGGTACGGGCTCCATTGGAAGTGAGATAGTGCGCCAGCTTTTAAAGTATGAGCCCGAAGTGGTCCGCATATTCAGCCGTGATGAGACAAAACAGTTCTTCCTGCATGAAGAACTTCAGGAGCACGGAAACGTGCGGTATCTCATTGGGGACGTCCGGGACAAAGATCGGCTGTCAACGGCCATGGAAGACGTTGATGTAGTTTTCCATGCAGCGGCGCTAAAGCATGTGCCCTCTTGCGAATATAATCCATTTGAGGCGGTCGAGACGAACATCCGTGGCACGCAGAACCTGATACGTGCAGCCGTCCAGAACGAAGTGGAAAGGGTTATTGCGATCAGCACGGATAAGGCTGTAAATCCTATCAACGTAATGGGTGCCACCAAATTAGTGGTCGAGCGATTGATCAGCTCAGCCCAGTTTTCTGTAGGCCTGCGCCCGACCAAGTTCGCCTGTGTCCGCTTTGGAAATGTGGTCGGTTCGCGTGGTTCAGTTATAGACCTGTTCCGTGAGCAGATCAAACGGAGAGGTCCGGTAACAGTCACAGATCCCGAGATGACCCGATTCTTGATGCTTATTCCCGAGGCGGTTGGATTAGTATTTCAGGCAATGTCCATGATGCAGGGTGGAGACCTCTTTATCTTGAAGATGCCTGTGGCCAGGCTGGGAGATCTAGTTCAGGTGGCTATCGAGGAGATGGCACCTCATTTGGGGCATCAACCTTCGGACATCGAGATCAAAAAGATCGGAAATCGACCTGGGGAGAAGATGAATGAAGAGCTCATGACATCTGAGGAGGCTCTGCGCGCCCAGGAGACCGATAGCATGTTTATTGTGGTCCCTCCCATTATGAATCCTTATGCTCCTTATGAGCCCCCCACCTATGATGGAGCATTGCCCGCTCTGAGACGCCCGTATTTGTCGAATGACCAGCAACCTATGACGATAAAGGAGATCCGGAGCATGCTCCGGTCGGCACATCTGTAAGGCGGTCCTGAAAAGGGGATTTAAATCAGATGACCAGAAGGTGCCTTGTTTCTGTCTACGGCCCGGGCAATGTAATTGCAGCGCTCTCGGCCGTCAAGTGGTATGGACTCCAACGATATGCAGATGAGAGGGCAGATGTCGTCACCATCGTCCATCATCCAGGCCTGCCGGACGATATGGCCAAGGAGGCTGGGATTGTCGTTGAACGCATGATATCCAGCCAGGGGTGGTCCAAGCCGACAATTTTGCTTGCCGAGGATATTGAGGAGATAACCCATGCAGGAAGATTGGCATCTTATAGAGAAATCCTGCAACGTTTCCGCCATAGGATTGGAGCGGATAATTTTGATGAGGTTTTCTATGCCCATGATGTAGTAGGCCCTGTTGCAGAATTAGCCATGAATGCATATCCAAAAGCGGAACATATTACCTTTGGTGACGCACTTGGATCAGTTTACGACAAGCAATATCATCTTGATCTGGCAAGCGGAACTTCATTTGTAACGCGGCAAGATTGCAGGCTGTCAAGAAAATATATTCATCCTATATATATAATTTATATGATTAAAGAGCAGCTGCGATTGATAGTGTTAGGAGGGCCAAAAAAAGTTCAGGCTACCAAGGCGGTGCTGATTTTGCCAATGGATCAAACGGGAAATTGCCTGGATGATAAAGAACTACTTGTCATTCCCAAAAAGATTGTTCTAGATATCATCTCTGGATGCAATAGTGCTATTCTTGAGCTATCACAATACAGCGAGACCTTAATGGAAGACGCGACCGATCCTAGCTTTCTCTTATTGTTAGAGAACATCTCTGATGGGGGTTTCATCTCCTTCGAGCGGGAAGTAGCCATGTACGAGGACATAATCCGGAGTAATATTCCGCCAGGTAGAACAATATTCATTAAAGCGCATCCCTTCTCCGTCGCAAACATCGATGAGGCAGTGTATCGACGTCTAAATTCGGACTATAATGCTCGAATAGTGTCATCAGAGTTTCGTCGTTATCCAATAGAATTGTGGAAGGTACTTGCTTCGAAATGTCAGGTAATTTCTATTTCTTACCCGAGTATCAGCCTTACGTTCTTGTATGATAGACCAGTGATTTATCCGATGGGGGCCTCCATGATCCAGACGTTTATCCCTGAGCGATACTGGGATTCTTATATGAACGCCGATATGCTCTATAAGGGCCAGTTGGCCAACTTATCTAATTGGGATGGTCAAGGCGTGCTATGGAGAGGCTCAATCTCATGAGAAGATTTCTACAAGATGCCCAAAGATTTTATCAGCAATTGGCCAAATATGGGAATCCACGCAGTCCATGGGAAATCTATAAAGATTATATCAAGATTCATCCTACAACATTAATCGATGAAGCTGCATTCGTCCGGATTTTCAATCCTCAAATCCCGTCTGACATATGCTTGAGCATAGGGGAAGAATGCCATATATTTTCGACATTCAGCTTGTTACTTTCTCAGGCCAAGATTCGCATTGGAAAGCGCTGTCAGCTAGGCGCTTCACAATTCATCTGTGCTGAATCAATTGATGTGGGAGACGATGTCATAATGGGATGGGGTGTTACTGTGATCGATAGTGATAACCATTCAATCAATTGGAATGATAGGAAGAATGATGTCAGAAGATGCAGAAAATCCTACTTAGAGACAAAAGGTTCCGATGTTGGTCGCTTTCATGATTGGAGCAAAGTGAAGATCAAGAAAGTGACTATTGGAGACAAATGCTGGATTGGATTCAATGCAATTATTTTAAAGGGAGTGACAATAGGAGAAGGTGCGGTTATAGGAGCAGGAAGCGTAGTAACAAGTGATGTAAAACCATGGCATGTTGGTGCAGGCAATCCTTTTAGTCATATTGGAAAAATTAATGGAAATGACGAAATCTGATTTGCCAAAGATAAGAAGGGGTTATACAACAGATACGGAATTGGATTCTCTCGAACTTAATTGGTGGAATAGCAATGCTGAGATTGTTTCTAAAGTGTGGGAGATGCATGAAGAGCTCTCAAACTCCATAAGGAAGAATTATCTGAAAAAAGCCAAAAGTTTTCTTTCAAATGACACTAAGTGTGCAAGAGCTTTGGAACTTGGCTGCGGATCTGGATGGGTAGGTCAATCCATTGCAGGACCAAGATTGAATATCATTGGCATTGATTTTTCCGAAAATCAAATAAAATTAGCAACGGCAAATGCAAAGCGAAGAGGCTTAGATGACTATTGTCAATATCAAGTTTCTAGTTCATTCAGTCGTTATAGAGATGGGATAGATGGTGTACTAATTCATTGCTTCTTGCATCATCTGAACGAAATGGAAATCGAAGAGATCTTAAATGCTCTCTCTAGCCTGAGAAAAGGCACAAGGATATGGATCTATGAACCTGCCTTCTACTCAAAGCAGAGACACTCTAATATGGAGAGTTTAAGCAGATCAACTAGAATTTGCAGGGATGTATCTTTAAGTATTCTCACATTTTTAACCAGAATTTACTCAAGATTTGACTTGATAGATAAAACCACATATGAAGAGTTTCTGGAATTGTGTCGTCAGGCAGATAAGAATGGATGGTACCTTTCACCTAAAGAGATTCCTTTTGATGTCGATGAATTTTCATCTCATTTGAAAAAACACTTTTATATAAAAAATCATTATTGGGGAAACATATATATAATCGGCTGGACCTTTGAGAGCAATCTACTGAAAAGCAAAATATTTAGGAATATCATTGCAGGAACCATTATTCCATTCTTCTCTTTTACCGATAATAGATTGTCTATGGAAGAGACGTTTCTAGAAGAGGCGATGGTAGCCCCAGTCTATGGATTTCATATATGGGAATGCATCCTATGATTTCAGCGCTGAATTTTATGGTTGTTACTAAGGGCGTGCCTTAATGCTCTGTCAACTAATAATGATGCAGAAGTTATCCGACACTTGACGCCAAAGCGATCTTGAATAGCTTATTTTATGCATGAAATTGTCGTATAATGCTGTTATTTGTGTTATAAATATTACTTTATGGGAAGAGTGATAATCATCTCCATTAAAACCGTCATTGTCACCGGCGCCTTAGGCTTTCTAGGTAGATATGTAGTCAAAGAGTTCTTCACTAAAGGTTGGCATGTTATTGGAATAGATCGTTGTGCAATTTCGCCAAACGAAGCACAAGCAATTGGACTCGTAGATCTTCACGCCATGGACTTGCCCTCTCAGGATTTTGAATCCATGCTTTCGAAAACGCAACCCGATTTGATAGTTCACGCCGCTGGACCTGCATCAGTTCCAGAATCCATGACTAATCCCATTAGCGATTTTCATGGTGCAGTTTATGTTTTCCTTAAGGTCCTAGACGCAGTTCGGCGCATGTCACCAGCATCTCGTGTGCTGTTCCTGTCTAGTGCAGCAGTCTATGGAAATCCACAGGATCTGCCTGTTCGAGAAGATGCACCATTGCGCCCTGTATCGCCCTACGGCTTTCATAAGCTGATATGCGAGAAGCTAATAGAGGAGTTCTATGAAGTCTATGGTGTCCGCAGTTGCTCGATGCGCATCTTCTCTGCATACGGTCCGGGACTTCGAAGACAAGTGCTTTGGGATATCTGCCAGAAGGCATTTCTTCAGGAGTCTATTCAGTTGCTGGGCACGGGCGAGGAAACACGCGATTTCGTCCATGCCCGCGATGTGGCCAGGGGCATAGGGATTGCAGCCGATCAGGGGTCCTTTAGGGCGGAAGCTTACAATCTGGCCTCTGGAGAAGAGACAAGAATAATTGACCTCGCAAATGCGCTTGTTTCGAGCTTGGGACGAACCAAAGACGTCGAATTTACAGGCCTGAGTAGACAAGGTGATCCTTTCCGCTGGCGTGCAGAT
>JADDYB010000678.1_pt1 | contig 10829 bp, 7 predicted proteins | sample 8641941 | NCBI WGS metagenome assembly JADDYB01 (sample SAMN16275377, study PRJNA637457) | freshwater sediment metagenome | isolation source: Lake Kineret sediment | place: Israel: Lake Kineret | collected 2013 | reverse complement strand
CTGGAGCTTACCCAGTTCGAGCCGTTGAAGTAGAGGATGTCACCCTGCTCTCCTGCTGGGTAAGCTCCAGGAGTCTGGGGCATGATCAGCACTGAATGCTCCTCATTGACACTGCCAGCTTCTAGAGCTATAGCCACTACAGGCTGACCAGCTACAGCAGTCACCAGATGGCCGTTTGCATCACAGGCTAAATCGTCGTTTGCAGAGACGCTTCCGCCGTAGACTGCTGGACTGATCCCCAGAGACATAATGGAGCCTACAACTCCATCTTCAGGATCGTCCTGAAGAATGCCAACACATCTGGCGCCAGCGGTTCCCTTGACAATCTCGCCGCTGGTGTTGAGCTTCACAGCATGGTACTGGGCGGATCTTAGATCTTCACCGGCTATCCGGGAGAAGGTGAAGATGGGAACTTCTGTAGCCATTTTCAAGCCCCTCCTGCAGCTGCTGCTCTTTCTGCTTCGTACTCTTCGTACATCTCAGGATACAGGTCCAGGACCTTTTCTATGGCCTCCTCGATAAGCAAAGGCTTGTCGCTCTTCTGGACCAGCCCCTGAGCCATAGTCAAGATCTTCTGATAGGTCGATCCGCCTGTGCCCTCTTGACCTCTGCCAATCTCATCCCAGGCAGTTGACTTTTCGATGAACTCGTCAGCCGCCTTTAGACATTTGTAAAGGTCCTTGAACTCATCCGGGTGAGACTCGCCCACAGCCATGAAGGCCTTGGCCATCTTCTCGACGGATAGACCCGGAATGTGAGGCAGTCCTTGGGCCTTGACGGTATAGGCTTTGGTCAGATTCTCCAACTGGAGGGACTTGGCCAGTTTTCCTGCCTCTCTGGCCTCGGTTCTGGAAGCCTGATTGTCAGCGAGAAGCTTATCGAAGAACCCCTTGAGCTCAGGGTCCATCTTCTCCATCTTCTGCTGCAGCCTAGGATAGCCGTATCCTTCGCTGTCGTCCCCATCTTCACAGCCTTCGTCATCGGACCCACCTTCACCGCTCCCCTGGCTGTCCTTCTTCTGTTTGGCAGGTTCCTTGAGCTTGACAGGCTCGGGATATCCGCAAGCCTTGCCAATTATAGTAAGGGCGTCAGCTGGCAGCTTGTCCTTGTAGCTCTTCAAGAACTTGCCCATGAAGGCCAGCACGTCTCCACCCTCGCCCTCGATCTGGGCTTCCTTGAGGATTTTCCCCACTTCCTCGTCGGGAGTCTCCAGAATCGATAGAACAACATCGCTCTTCATTCTGTCCTCTTTCACTAGTAGGTATTCCTTCCGATTCGCGCCCCTGGGCACGAAACTTATCTCCTCTATCTCATGCACCAACAGGTCGTGCTCTTCTGGCAATGCGAACGCCCCATATGCCAATTGAGAATGCTTTGTAGACGCCGCTCCTGATCTTGGCCCAGATGTCGTCGTCCAGGACCTTGACCAGGATCACCCACGATCCGGCCTTGACCAGTTGACCGTAAATCCAAGTGTCAACTTTGACGATCCATGAACGAACCAGCTGTGTGGCTACCTTGCGCCTGGTATGTCGATCTCGAAACTCTCTAACGTGAGCCTCGAAGTTGTGGGCCATTCTGGCGATCTCCTCTTTGGAGAGGACATCGCCTTGAGCGTCTGCTGTATCAGGTTCTGAGACTACGCCAAAAACAAGCCTCTGTTCCGCATCGGCCTTCAAAATCGTGACGTATCTCTGCTTCTTGAGAGGACAGTTTTGAATATTTAAGACCTTTGCCGGTGCCCCTGGCCTATCAGCCCAAACTAGCCACTCTTGGCCTTTTCCTTTTAGCTCCTGGGCTACATCGGCTAGCTTGTGGTTTGCTGTGTACGGCTCCTGAGACTCTGGCCTATTGATAATCCAAACTCTACTTGTCGAACTTCCGGCTTCTCCTCCTCCAGGCTTTGCCTTCCGGTCTCCTACAGGCGCATACTGCATCAATAGGCGGCCTTTCAGCTTTTGGCCGTGCATGAAGAGCTCTCGACCGTGCAATCGAGCGAAGGAGAAATCGTACTCCCCCGAGTCGAGCTGGAAGAACTTGGAGTACTTCTGGGATGTCGAGCCTACGTCGCCTGGCCCGGAGATCAAAGGCTTCTCCTCTGCGATTGTCAGCCATTCATGAGGCTGACGGAGCTTGAAGGCACCCTGCAGGCTGTCCTCAGGAGAGAGGTGCAAGATCCTGGACTCATTTTGGCCCAGCTCTTGGATCTCCTTTGTGCTCCCTTCAAAGATGGTGAAGCCCCAAAGCAGATGTTTGTCTATCTCAAAGCGAAGATCGCAGTGTACAGAATGATCGGTCTTGAGAAGCTCTTCATGGCTGAGGTTGAGTTCTTCCTTGTTTAGACCTCGCCAGTGTGCTTGAAGGACGAATCTTCCGCGACCCGATTTGGGGAACATCTGCTGCCAAGTTCTCTCGTATTCATGGGCGGCAATGTCCGATCGGGTGTCAATTCCATCTTGCTGTGTGCCCTCCTTCACCTTATGCATGATCTGCTTGATCTTTCGGGCTACCTCCCCAGTGTCTCCGTAGCGTTGGACGGCTGCCGGATGAGGCATAGAAGCATCTGATAGATCGTAAAGGACATCGGTGGCTTGCTTGCCCAGGGTGACTATGATCTTGGGGTCGATCCTGTCAAGCTCCTTCATTAGATGGGGGGTCCAGGCCTCGATCTCCTGCTCTGTTGGCTGTCTGGGCTGGCCTTTTTCGTAGAGGACCTGGGGGACCAGGTAAGTTATGGCCACGTCTTCTTTTTGCAGGCCAGCTGGCTGAAGGTAGAGCTTGTTGAAGACTTCACCCTGGGATCCAACTATCGGCTCGCCTCTAGCCCTCTCGCTCTCGTTAGGGGAGCTGGCTATGAAGACAATCTCAGCTCCAGGCTTTCCCCATGCAGGCACGTCCTCCTTGGTGACCTCCACCTTCAGGACGTGACCTCGCTTGGCCAGATCTACCGCCTGGGATACAGTGTAAGCATCCCTCGATGAATCTGTGCCTACCACTGTAGGTTTTCCCCATACTATTCCTACTACTCCTGGGCCTTTACGGAGGATTTGCAGCTCTTCGATTCGGACGTTTAAGGTCTGGCCCACTTGGGCGTCCAGCTGGGTTACAAACGTCTTCCCCAGCGCCAGGAAGTCTTGGCCATCAAGAGAACGCAATTGCGTTCTATCTGCCATCTCCGGCGGATCACGCAGACCGCAAAGATAAGAGAAGCCGTTCTTCTTCTCCTCCTTATTCAGAACTTGGACCTTGATCTCGAAGACCGTCTTGAACTTGGCCCAGTCGTCGGAGCCTCCGGGATGATAGGGCTTGGTGAGATCCTTTACCACCAAACCCTCGCTGGTGGGCTGGGATGCAGCCCAACGACCGATGATCTCCAGCTCCTTTTCGTTAGAGAACTGGCGAGGCTCGGAGCGCCCGAAATATGGAGACTTGAGGTCGTCTATCACGGCCTTTAGGATCGTCTGCCTCTCACCAAGCGGCCTTTGGCTTATGTCCTCGTCCAGATTGAGGCAGTCGAAGGCGAAGAATAGGGGATCAAAGCCAGGCTCGCCAGAGAGCATCTCCAAGAGCTGAGTTCTGGGAACAATCCGGCTACTTCCAATGGTAGCCAGCATCTCGCCGTCGAGGATGAGGCTCTTATAAGGCATTTTTTTGATGGCATCGACGAGCTTGGGGAGGTGTTCGGATCTGTTCTCTCCGGAGTCCTCAAACCAGATCGATACAGCATCCTCTTTCTTGGCGATGATGCACCTGAAGCCATCGAACTTGATCTCACCGGCCAGACGTGCTCCGCCATGGATCTTCTCCTGGCACCAGGGCCAAAGCTCCTTGGTGCTGAAAAATTCGGTCGTTCCGACCATCAAGGGCTTTTGGGGAGGAAATCTGTCTCCAGGCTCCACGGCCTTGACGATCCTCTTTTCCGGGCTCTCCCTGCGGAGGACGAGGGAATAAAGAGGTATATGATCCGAGTGGGGGCCTTGAGGGTTGTCGATGAAATGGAGATTGGCCAACTTGTTGGGGCTCACCACCTTTCTCAAGGGGAGCCAAACGTTGTCCGCCTGGACCAGGAAGTTCTCTCCTGCATCGTCCCTCCTGGCCCTCAAAAGCACGTCTATATCCCTGGGATCATCCTTTGATATGGCTGAACCCACCATACAGGCAAAATCCTTGACTAAGACGACCTCAGACGGCAAGCTTGAGAGAGCTTCAGCTAGGTTGAAAGGATCCAACTTATGGATGCTAGCTATGGCCTGGGCCAGGGGCTTTCTATCATCAATCTGCCAGCCTCTATTGTCGTACTCGTGGTGAACAAATACTGCGGCGTTGACGATATTCTCAATGGCTCGTCCCCTGGACTGGGCAGCACCAAACCACTGAGAGAGCCGAAGCCAAGCCAATCTCACCTCCTCATCAGGTGCAGTAGCCAATTTTTCAGGCGTCATCTCGGCCAGCTTCAAGACTGCACCTCCTCTTCTTCGGGCGCGTTCTCTTGAGAGTGCGTTTGCGTTTCAGGATAGGAGGGGGTGGTGGCGGAGGGGGAGGGAAGGATGACGTTCTTGGTTCTCAAGGGGAGGTCGGCCTTGCCTCGCAGGTGATTGTCCAATTCAATGTCTGCCTGCAGGACGGATACATTGTAGCCCAGCTTTTGCAGGTAATTTGCCAGCGCATCGAGATTGGGGACCTCCACCTGGCCGTGAGCTACTTCTGGCAGCTTATCCAGGTCTTCGAAGATCGAGGGATTAAGCTCGGCCAGCTCGAATACAGCATCGGTGTTGATCGTTCCTGCTATGTTGTCAAGAATGGCTGTAACCGACTGGGCAAAGAGCCTCGCCTTCGTCTCTGACAAAGCGTAGCTGCCCTGACGACCCTGGCCTAGTAGTAGGAAATCGCACATCAGGGAGGTAGTCATGGCTGTAGCCCAGCGGTTGATGATCAGGCTGGTGTTGAACTGGCGCATCCCGGATGAGGCCAAAAGCTTCAGCTCATAGACCCGGTTGCCCTTTGAGTCGCATTCAGAGGATAGTAGTAGCCCTTCAGCTTCGTCCCGGCGCACGTTGGTTAGAAACTGCATGAACTCGTCATGAGCGGCAACGTCCTCCTCGTTCTCCGGGTCCGGGTCGGCGATCTCTGGAGGGACGTAAAGGACTGGATAGCCTGCAAGATCCCTCTCCATTCCCATAGCCTCGATGTTCTCCATCTGGGTTTTGAAGTACCAGGCTCGATGGGCGTTTCGCAACAACGAGACGCCTTCGGGGTTGGACTTGGAAGAAGTGGTCTTGAAGTGCAGGCTCTTGGAGCGAGGTATGTTGTGCTCCTCGAAGTCGGGCGGCCCTTGCTGGATCATCCCCCGCAGAGTGTCGCTATTATCGTAGTAGTCCCAGGAGAACAAGGTGTTCTGAGCCCGAGGAGACCAGTTGGCCCAGCCTATATGGCCGTCATCGAACTTGCTGCGAAATCTGGGGCTTTTCTGGTGTGGGCCACGCCTGATCTTGAAGACCTTCTCCATCCAGGACCAGCCAAAGGGCACCATGGATAGGATCTCGGAGATGGTCATGGGCCAGGGAGTCGCCATGTCGAACATACAGGACTCAAGATACCTGGCCGCCTCCAGATGCTTCTTCGACTCTCCACCAGGTTTGGCAAACCACTTCACCTGGGAGCTGAGCATGTTGATGGCGAACAGCTCGCCGCCAATTATGGCGTCATTGGTGGCCATTCGTCTGTAGACTTCAGCCCCTTTGCTGCCCTGTAATGCCGGTTCCCACTCCTCAGAGATCCAGCCTCCGTAGCGGTTAAGACCAGTCCTGCCAATCTCGTTGAAGTTGACTCTAGTAGTCTTATCAAATTGCTTCAAAGCTGCCTCCCCTCCACTTCGATCTGTGTCTGGCCACTCCCGGCCTGGCCCTCTTAGCCACAGGACCAAAGCGGTTCAAAAGTTCCACACAACCGCAGACGCCGTCCACTATGTCGTCGTGTTTGCCCGCCGGAAAATTCACGAACTCAGAAATGGCGTCCTCTGCCCAGCTGGCATTTCTGACATAGTAGAGCTTGCCTGATGCTCCTCTGGCCGATACCAGCAAGGATCTGGAGACTTTGTCTGCGTCTACAGGCACGGGATAGATGGCAACACTGCGAAGCCTGCTGTCACGAACCAGCTCCTGGAATGACGACAATTGAAAGCCGTTGGATTCTACACCGGCCAGTTTCACCTTCTGAGCCAGAAGCTCCCCTACGATGTACTCATAAGCATCAGGCCACTCCCAGCGGCCTCGTAAGATGTTGAGGATGAAGACGTTTTGTTGTTTGTCGATCCCGCAGGTGGCGATCACTGTGAAATCTGCCCTGGTCTTCTTCGAGGCTGCCAGGTCGATGAAGGAGCCCACTTTTAGGCTTGATCTCTCGATGACCTGGAGCCGTGCCTCCACCTCTTCAGACATGGCCAATCGCCCTCAAGCCAGAACTTCAATGGGCTGGAAGTACTCTCGTCTGAAGAGCGAGCCAGATTTCAGAATGGGACTTTGCTGATACTCCGATTCCCAATCGTAGGGGCTGATGTCAGACTTGATGGAGAGCAATAGTTCAAGCGGATACTTCTCCGGCCACAATGCCTCGCCTGGCCTTCGGCCCAGCGGATCGTTCTCCAAGGCAATGGCCGGAAGCTTGTACTCCACCCAGGGTATGGCGTACTTGTCGCTTTCATCCACCTTTCTGGCCAGCATCCGGCCGGTTAGATCATCCAGGTTCCACCGGGTAGCCATGAGGATGACAACTCCATAAGGAGCCCAGGGAAGAGGATTTATCCGCTCTCTGGCCGTTCCCGTCCACCACTCCCAGGTCTTCTGGCGGTAGGTGGGAGACTCGGCCTGCTCTCTGTTCTTGACTGGATCATCGATTATGAAACAGTGGGCCGGATTTCCGGTAATGGCGCCGTTTGCACCAGTCGAGTTCATGCCTCCTCCAGCTGTCGTTTCCCAGGAGTTGGCAGCGGCCGAGTCGTCCGAGATCTGGACCCTCAGCTGGTCCTGGTTGGCCTGGATGGTGTTTCGAACCTTGCGACCCCATTTGGCGGCGTAGTCCGACTCGTAAGAGGCCAGGATGATGTGAAGCCAGGGGAAGAGGTCGAGCAACCAGCAGGGGAACCAGTGAGATACCAGCTCACTCTTTCCGTGCTGGGGTGGCATGGAGATTATCAGGCGCGGATACTTGCCTGCCACGGCTAAGGCCAAGATTATGGAGAGCTCCGCCAGGTGGCGGTACAATCTCCACGATCCCCGGCTGAGCCTCTCGGCAAAGGTTCCTGGCGTGCTCCTCCATGCGTTGAGCAAGATCGACTGCGAGGCGGAGGGCTGACTCGTCGGCAGCAGTGATGAGCTGTTCGGCAAAGTGGTACTCCTCGTAGATATGTTCCTCGTGAACGTCAATAGTCTGCTTTGGCTTGCCCAGGCTTCTGTCCAGGATCTCTCTGGCATAAGCCAGAATCAAATCAGGCCGGTCATCCGGCAGCCCCTCAAAGATCTTGACTAATCTCTCGGCCACTTTTGGGCAGAATTCTTCCAGCTTCAAGCGGGCTTTTCGGGTTGGCCTGTTAACGAAATCGGGGTGCCCAGGAAGGAACTGGCCCGTCTGCGGATCATGGCCAGAGCTGGCTTTTTTGGGCAGGCCGTCAGGAGCCGCTGTAGTGCGTTTTTCTCCACCATCATCATGTGGGCAGCCGGAAGATTCAGGCTTGGCACTATCTGCAGGCAGTTTGCCCTTCATGTAGCGCTGAAGAGATGATCTTGGCAGCCCTACCTTCTGGGCAGCTTTTGACTCGCTCATCCCACCAGCCATCAGCTCGGCTGCTCTTGCTACCTGCTGCCTGATGCGTTTGTAGTCCTTGCCTGGCTTGCCCATTTTCAGCCCAACTCACAGCCAAAATCTTTTCTATGACATTTTCTGATTATGAAATAGTAATGTCATAGAAATTTCCTCGATCCTGTAGGCTTAGCGGCTCGACCAGTACATACAGAGAAAGGTGAACGCCAGGGCCAGCAGGAGCAGGATCACCAAGAGCTTCACCAAATCGAAAGCATTCACCTCCTCAAAGTCACGATTCCAAGACCTTGCCGGTCTTCAAGCCAAAACAAAGGTGGATCTTAGCCTTCTTATTGGCTATCTCCGACTTGGCCTTCTGGATCCTCCGCCCCCGACCCTGAATGCTCCTTTGAGATTCCCCGTTCGTTTCAGCCCTCATAGATCTTGGCCCTAGTTAACTCCCCTACCCCTTCACATGCTTGACCAGGCTCCATAGGATGTCCTGAAGAACCCTTGCGGAGCCGTAGCTGGCAGCGCCCTGGAGCACGTCCTCTATCTCGTCAGCTGTCACCTGGTCGTCGTCTGTGACCTTGACCAGTTCTGCCAATCCTTCAGCAACGGCCTTTAGACCGGTCCTGAACCCTCCCCAGGCTGTCGGATTGGTAGTTTTGAGTCCCACTATGCCGGCGGTGATTATTCGTGCCCCGGCATCCTCAATTATTCCCATTTCTTGCTTCACCTCACTTTATCGTCCCCTGGGAGATCCCAGGGGCATTTCCGGGCCGAAGTCCAGGCTACATCAAAAAAGGAAGGGAAACTGCGTCTTGAGGGGGTCAAAATTCCCAGGCTTCGACTATCCGGTATTGTTTACGAGTTGAAAAGGTCTTGATGCTGCTATTTTGTCTGAAGTGCTGCTCTAAAGGCGCTGAAGTGTACCCCCGGTCCCCACAGGGTACGCCTTTTACAGACGCCGATCTTTCGCAGTATGCCTCGCTCTTTGAGTTTCACAGCCACCCCTTGAGAGGGCAGCCCCAAGCCCTCGTAATCGCTGCCTTGCTGAACCTTGGCCACGAACTCGCCCACATCGAGACCTCCTAGCTGGCCGAGAATGTCCTTTGGCCTCAATCTCTCGACCTCCTCAGCTCCTTTGCAGCCCAATCTTTGGTCACCCTTAACCTGGCATACCTATTGCGTTCCATATGTGTTCTCGATGCGTTCTTCAGGGCTTCGGCTCCACAATCCGAACAATGGGGCCATCCATTGCGATCGAAGGCTACAACTCCTCCGCATTCGCATTTCATTGGCCTCCATTGGCCATCTTTTAGAACCATCAGGACTCTTCCAGCCTTTCCGCCATGAAACTCCTTGGCAAACCTTGAACCTACAACACGAAAGGCGCTTCCTAGCGGTTTCAAAGTGGATAGCCTCCGCAAAATAGAGCCCTTGAGGAGGTCAAGGGGCTGCTCACGAGGTAGACGCCTTGAGCATTGGCCATTATCGAGAAGGACTGTCTATAAAAATGCTTTGATTTCATAGTAAAACCTCCTCGATGGTGACTACCACCGACCTGTTTTTTAAGCGCTCAAGGAGCCTGTTAGTATCCCCGACATCGGGATAGCCATCCAGACTTAGAGAAAAGTGAATGCTCCCCAACATCTGAAAAGATGTCATGAGGCGACCATCGAACTTCAAGCAGCCACCCCTTCCCCAAATTTCGGGCTTTTAAATTTAGCTATTGCTGACACGGCCTGCTTCACCTCACTACTTTCACAATCTTCGGAGAAGTGAAGTCCTTTTCCAGGTTCCAAGATTCTTCGAACCCATCAATTGGATTGGCCGAATATTCGATATCTACTTACCACTCCGATAAGTAGAGATCTTTTGGTTGACGACCGAGGACCCACCCACGCTCGTCGCTTCACCTCACCAAAAATAACCAGACGTAGCGGCATAAATACTTTTCCAATATATCGCGAGTTAGAGGGCTAAAAAGCATCACGATCGATGTTGGGTCGTGTACGCAGATCATTGAACAGGTATTCTGAATGTCATTAGCTCCTTGATGGTCCAGATATGATCAGTCAGTCCTTCTGCCATCGCAGGCGTTCTTTGCATCCATTTTTTTCTGCCCTGATCAACTCTTAGCCGAAGAGACTTGTGCGGCTTGGCAAAGTTATACCAAGCCTGGAAAAAGTCCAATGCATGAGTATGTCTGCCTAAGATCTTGCTGCAATTCATGCTCTTGCGCACAAATCGAGCTAAAGAATTGCGAATTGTGAGATTCAGGCGCTCGATATAGGCAGTATTAATCTTTCCTCCCGAATCAACACCGAGCAACTGCTTTATCTCATCTGGATCACCATAGACAATACTCTGTATTACCTCGACGAGCCGTCCGTTCTTTCTTTTCTTGCATACCTTTGCATACTTCAGGTTTGGATAAGGAACCAGTAATGGATCGGGTTTTCTTCCAATTCCGCAATAGACAGGCGTCTCTATAAAGCCGTAAACATTGAGCAGCCCTTCCTCAAAAGGGTCCCAGTTATCGGAAGTGAACACAGGAATAGGTGAATCAATTGCACGACGTCTTTCAATATCGCCAAATAATTCGATACAGTCACTAGCAGTTCTTTTTCCTTCGTGGTGGCTCAAGAAAAGCCGAGTGTCGGGTTTTATTGCCGTCAGGCTATACTAATCACCGTATTCTTTCAAATCGCTGATAGCGACGTTTTTCTCCTTTTTTTATAAATGACCAAATCTCATCAACCTGCACACGATCAAGGTGAAGTTCTTTCAAATAATAGTCTGTTACTTCTCTGCAATGCTTGCCTGCGAGATCTATCCATCTGCATATCGTGCTCTTATCGTGACCTGATGACCGCGCTACACCGCGAATACTCCCTTTTTCCGGAATTTCCGCCAGCGTTCGGCAGACTTCATCCATGGACGTATTAAGACCAAAGAATGGTGTTCCATGAGTCTCGCTGAAACAATGGCTGCAGGTCTTGCACTTGAGAAGAGATCTATTGTCCTTC
>JADDYB010000677.1_pt1 | contig 10832 bp, 10 predicted proteins | sample 8641941 | NCBI WGS metagenome assembly JADDYB01 (sample SAMN16275377, study PRJNA637457) | freshwater sediment metagenome | isolation source: Lake Kineret sediment | place: Israel: Lake Kineret | collected 2013 | reverse complement strand
CAAACTCTTGACCATCTCCCGTCACTTCGTATTTAGCATCCGTGAAGAGGAGAACTAGATCATACTTATCTCCCGGCACCATGCCCTCTCCTGATTTCTTGGCCTTAGCTTCAATATCCCAATCTTTGGCCGCATCCCGACTCATTGCCTGCAGGAACACCCCATAGGATTCATTATATCCGGCCTTGAGATCATTCCAGGAATCCCAACCTGAAAATTCAACATCCATTTCTTGTCCAGAAATTTTTGCCTCCCTTTCAACGTCAGTGATATTATCATCAGTTACCCCTTCAAGTACTGGCACAAAGGCTTCATTGGCCTGGAAGTTTTCCGCCTTCAGCCAGGCAGGGTCCATTCCCTTTATTCTGCTGGGCATATCCCCAACTGATCCGGCAAGCTCACCATTAGCATCTTCAACTGCGTAGGAGAGAGAATCGAGCTTATAGTACTTGGCTGCGCCCTTTCCAGATTTCTCGGCTTCCCTTGAAAGCTGGCTGCTTATGGATTCGTCACTTGAGCTCCAGTGAGGAATAGGGAAGTCTTTATCGGTGGCTGAGACCATAATGAATCCTGTGGGCTCGACCTGAAATTCATAATATGCAACCCCTTCAATATCTGGGCGATAAAAGGCAACGGATGCCTCTTTTAATTTCGCGTTCTCCCATCCAGGAACCATCTCACTTCCCCTCATCTCCTCCACTAACTGGGCAGCCCTCCTATACGCATCTAGAGGCACCTTAGTGAGCGGCATCTGATTGCCTAAAGTCTGAGATGGATAGGGTTGATCTATTGCCACTGTTTTGTCCGAAAGGCTACTTGGAACAATCAAGACCTCATCCGACTTCTTGATCTCAGCTTCATCAGCAGCTATGGATAATGCAAGTGAAAGCATCAAAAAAACTAGCAATAGCATCAAGTTTTTTTTAAACGAATATGCTCTTCTCATAAAATCCTCCTTAAGATATCATAATTCATCTTCAAACATGTTAATAGTTTCGGTACCGAAAATTTCTTTTAAATTCCTGGAATAGTTTCGTCTGGCTTGGATTAAGCGCAGCATTACGGAATATTGAGATAGAGCCAAAAGGACTTGTTCTAGATCATTCACATAAAAGCAAAATAGTGAGAGAACAAGAAAGATTGCACGAGACCTAAAATCTTACGCAAAGAGTTTAGCTCCAATTTGCCTTTCTTCCATCAATTTCGCTCCATGAGAGACGATGAATATCGATAGTGGTTCGATTCATGGCCGAGGTCCGGTAGTCAAATACAGGAAAATTCTCAGATATCCGATTGTTCTCGGTTTCAATAACTCACATACACGATGGCTGATTCATTTCGAGAAGGTATTAATGATGGAAAATCAATAGGCTTGTGAATGATTTGCCTTCGATGTGGCCGCTGCTGCATTGATCTAGATGTAGCCATAATAAATCCAAGATCGATCCGTCCAGATGGAACTGTTGACCCTAAAGATGGAGCATCGATGTTATTCAAACGCAAAGGCCAACTCTGCCCACATCTGGATTACCAAGAAGATAAAGCTCTCTGCAAAATTCACGAATTGCATTGCTATATAGGCACTCCTTGCCAGCAATTTGAGCAGATAGGATTTGCAGATGCCCTCTGCATGATGAGCGGCTATTTCCATTCAGCCCAGGTGAATTCGAGATTACAGGAGCATTCGAATGATCCTAAAAAAGATACCAAGTCTAATTGGGGAATCGGCCCAACAAATCCTTGAAATGACTGAGCAGGTTGGACATAGTTATCTAATCTATCGCATTGCTGCTTTGGGAAGCATATTTGGATTTGGCAGATTCTTGCTGAAAAGCAGATGGAACGTGACTTTTGTAGGATGAGGAGAGCATAAGCCATTTGCAGAGGAAAAGCAAAACTCTGAAATATAATGGATTTCTTGAGAGTGGCTAGGGCCTCCGAATAGAAGGAGATGCAAAGATTGAACGAATGCTCTGACGATCTAGTTGGAATAGACGCTCTTTCAGTTTACGTGCCCAAGCTTTGCCTGTCCGCTACAGGGGAGTTTGCAGCTTCCAGATCGATCGATCCAGACAAGTTAACCAAAGGAATAGGAATAGAGCGCATGGCAATTCCGGATGCTCATGAAGATGCGGCTACCATGGCTGCCATGTCAATAAAAGACTTAATGGAAAGAAACTGCTTGAAGCCGGACCACATAGGAAAGATTTACATAGGCACGGAGTCGGGAGTTGATGAGGCCAAGGCTATCGGAAGCTACGTTGTTGGCATGCTGGAAAATGTTTATGGCCAAGGCTCTCTTGAAGAGTGCTCAACAGTAGAATTCAAGTCGGCATGTATAGGCACCACCTACGCTCTAGAAAACCTCTGCAACTGGACTGCTCTAAACGATGATTCATGTATGGGCATAGCAGTTGCCTCCGATATTGCCAAATACGGACTTAATACCCCCGGAGAATACACCCAAGGTGCAGGATCCGTTTCCCTTCTGGTAAAGAAAAGGCCTCGTCTAATAGCAATTGATGGATTTGCCGGTTCCTTCTCCAAGGATGAGGATGACTTCTTCCGTCCTCTGGGTTCGACCACAGCAGTGGTTCGCGGCAAGAAGAGCAACCAATGCTATCTCATGGCAGTGGAACGAGCCTTTGCCTCTTACCAGAAAAAAGCTCTGCGCAGTGGAGCCGTTAAGCTAGAAAATGGCGATTGCCTTACCGATCATATTTCGCATCTATTATTCCACATTCCATATCCCAGGATGGCTGAATACGCTTCAGCCTCTATATTCATGCAGGAGTGGCAATGCCTGCCCAGATGGAAGGAGATTGAGGCGGAGATAGGAGAAGAACCGCAACTTGCTGATTTTAGCGATATGGACAAGTACCTCGCTGCAGATGCTGCCTTTAAAAGGGCTTTCTCCAATACCAGGGCTTTCCAGAGTGCCTTCAATGCCAAGGTAAAAGACACCACAACGATCTCTAGACAAGTGGGAAATATCTACACCGGTTCCCTTTACCTGGGGCTGGCCAGCCTGGCAGAATTGCGCAGACTGGTTCCTGGTGATAGAATTTGCTTTAGTTCTTATGGAAGCGGATGCTCGGCCATGGTCTTTTCTGGGACAGTTCAACCGGAGGCCGAAAATTTGCCTTCTGGAAATATCCTTCAGCTTCTAAATGAGAGAAAAGAGATTAGTTTAATAGACTACGAATTGCTTCATGAAAGAATAAGATCCAAAAGCGTTCAATGCCCCTCCCATGAGTTTGCTCTCATGAGCATTGATGAAGAAGGCTATCGACACTATGATTATGTACGCTAAAGCGACACTATGATTATGTACGCTAAAGCGACTCTAGCATTTGATCGTATTATCTTTACCAATAGCAAATATGAAGATAAATGCTTTCATCGGCAGCCCTAGAAAAGGGAGCAATACCGATCTTCTGATTGATCAGGTATTAAGAGGAGCTCAGACCAAAGGCCATGGGACCGAGAAGATTTACTTATACGACTATGAGATTTTGCCATGCATTGATTGCCGCGGATGCAAGAGAGATGATTTCACATGTGCCCTACAAGATGGAATGCAAGAGCTATATCCCAAGCTGGAAGCGGCTGATCTGATTGTCTTTGGGACTCCAGTTTACTGGTATGGTCCCACAGGAAAGATGAAGCTATTCATCGATAGACTGCGGCCATTTATTGCCAGCGGAAAACTAAATGGGAAGAGAGGAGTTGTGGTGGCGCCTTCGGAGGAGGGGGAGTCTTGTTGTCGTCCTCTAATGGAAATGTTCCTCAAGTCCTTTAATTATGTGGGAATGGACTTTGCAGGGAGCATTTTGGCCAAAGCCTACGAAAGAGGAGAAATTCTGGACAAAGCAGATGATTTGAGAAGAGCATACCAGCTGGGAAGGTCCTTATAAGCATAAAATTTAGGCTTCCTGAAAAAATGATATTCTTGCCGCTAGTGGTAATGATGAATTCCCTTTTCCCCCTTGAGGAAGGGAAAAAGCTCTCTGCTCAATCTCTGAACAGAGTCTGCTCCCGGCCTGGGCCAACCGACACTCCCGTGATATCCACTCCTAGAAGATCATCCAGTTTCTCAACATAGGCTTTGGCATTGGCAGGCAGATCCTGGTACGATTCTATTTTAGTGATATCATCGGTCCACCCTGCCATATCCTCATAAATCGGCTGACAACTTGATAGCTGGGCAGTGCTCTCCGGTGGATAACCCAAAGTCTCGCCAAATAGATCATATCCTACGCAGATCTTTATGGGATCTAAACCCGTGAGGACATCTAGCTTGGTCAAGGCCAGCTCTGTATAGCCATTCAGATAGCAGGCCTTCAGGGCTAAAACGGCATCAAACCATCCGCATCTTCTTGGCCGCCCTGTAGTAGTGCCATACTCTCTGCCCTTTTCCCTCAATTTCTCGCCTATTTCGTTCTTCAGCTCAGTGGGCAGGGGTCCTTCGCCTACCCTGGTAATATAGGCTTTAATGACACCCACTACATTGTCAACCATTACAGGTCCCACACCCAAGTTGGCGCATGCACTGCCAGCCGTAGTAAAGCTGGAGGTGACAAATTTTTGAGTGCCATGGATGACATCCAAAAATGCACCCTGCGCACCTTCTGCAAGGACCATCTTCTCTTCGTCCAGGGCAATGTTGAGCTCTCGGGATACATCAGTCATCTTGCCTTTAAGCCTCTTGGCAATCTCTAAGTACTCGTCAATGATAGGGCCGTATCTGACGATAGTGGGATCTCCCCCCATATCTGCAATGGCCTTCTCCTTGGCTGGGGCAATCTCTTCCAGCTTGCCTTCCAACAGAACGAGATCAATAAGATCTCCCATCTGCACTTCTTCCCGGGCGATTTTATCTATGTAGGCAAAACCTATTCCGCGATTGGTAGTCCCTATCTTTTCCGTTCTAGCCTTCTCCCTGAGGCCATCCAATTCTATATGATAGGGCATGATTATGGACGTCTTTGGATCTATCCCTAGGTCCAGCTTTATCCCTTCCGCTTCTAGAGCCTCTATCTCGCTCCACAAAACCCGAGGATTCATTACAACTCCCGGTCCGATCAGCAGCCTTTTCTCGAATAGGGCACCGCTGGGTACAAGATGAAGCTTGAAAGTCTTGCCCCCAACAACCACCGTATGTCCGGCGTTGTCTCCGCCCTGGAAGCGCACTACTATATCATAGTTCTCAGCCAAAAGATCGATTATCTTGCCCTTTCCTTCATCTCCAAACTGGGCCCCGGTGAGTATGGTAAACATACGGACACAGATTTTGCTGCAAACGTTAATAACCATTTTGATGGTCAGGTATCCATAAGATAGCTACTTATCAAGGATATAGCCAGCAATGGCCTTCGTCACATCAACTCCCAAGGCTTCGTAGATGCCTTTTCCAGAGGGGGTTCCATTGACTTCAATTACTTTTTGGCCTTCCTTTGTCTCTAATAGATCAACTCCGCAGTAGACGGCACCCACCGCACGACTAGCTTTGATAGCTTGCTCTTTTGTCTCCTCTGTAACCGGGCAGGGGATGGCCTTTCCCCCCCGAGCTAGATTGCTAATCCATTCTCCGGGCGGCGCTACTCTATAAATTGCACCCGCAACCTCATCCGCCACTACAAAAGCCCGGATGTCTCGGGGCTGCTCCAGGCTTATGAATTCTTGCAGGTAAACCATTCCCTGAACATCCAGGATTGACTGAAGAGCAGGCGCATCATTTTGTGTCAATAGAACAATTCCCTGGCCTTTGTATCCAAAGAGGGGTTTGGACACCACTTTGCCGCATTGGCTTAAAAATTCAATAGCATCAGACATGCTAGAAGTAACAACGGTTCTGGGAGTAGGCACGCTGGCGCGGTGTAAGGCCACAGAAGTGGCGAACTTGTTTGCAGCTCTTGCAATTGCCTCTGATGAGTTGATAACAGGTATACCCAAATCCTCCACAACGCGAAGCACCTCGAATCTAAAGGCCACATCATGGGCCTTACCCCTGCCCAGGTCTCTTACTACTAGTCCATCAAGCTCCGTAAGCATTTTCCCTCTGCTTGTTATATGGAGCCCGGAACTAGTGACGCCAATGGAAGCATAAAGATCTGAGAAGTTCAAGAAGTTCGCATCTGAACCCATTCGCACAAAGGATGAACGAAGCGACCTGGCTGTCCAATCATCAGGATCGGAGACAATTATTCCAAAATGCATGCGCTAATAATGGTATCGGTAATATTTCTCCTTTTTCGGCTGGACAAGACCAGCTGGACAAGGCCACAAAATTATTGGGTAGATATGGATGGCTTGATTGCTCGGTTCGCTCTTTCAGTCAAATAGCAACGGCTAATCCACTACAGGCTGTCGGAAATAGAATATGTAGAGCACGATTATGCTGCAATAATTATAGTGAATGCTTCCTCATCAGCCACAATATTCTCCCAGGGACGCTTATAGACTGCCGATATCGTCGTATTGCCAACGCGAATAGGCGTAAATATGAAGATCTGTTGGCCTCCGCTACCTACTAACCCTGGACGGCTCCCAATATAGCTTTCATTTTCCAGGGTTAGGTAGAGAGAATCAAAATCAACTGTCCAGCCATAGCCCGTGGTGGGATTTGATTCAAGAGTTATGTTAAGCGTCTGGTTTAATTTTGTCTGGATAATGTTTGTTTCTTCCACCCTTTCCCCCGCTATCACATAGATCTTAGATCTCTCCATAAGCGGGTGGTAATCGACGTTGCTTGCATCTATCATCTTTGGCTCATCGCCTATGCCATCGAGGTTCTTGTCAAATCCAGAATAGTCGCTCCAGTAGTTGCCCATATAGCCGCGGAAGACATGGCCATTATACTGATAATTTATGCTCTGAGTGGAGTTCCAGAAGTTGGAGCCCATAGAGCATATTCCATTGCTGTCAGCGAAGTCATTGAGGTAGATCTGATTGGCTTTTGAATTGACGATGAGAGTGCTGCAATCTTTGCCCCTGTCCTTATCTGGGGATGAAGCATGAGGAGCAATGAAATCAAAGCCCTTTAATGTGACTCCGTCAGCCGAAAATACAACAGCACTGCCGTTATCTTCCGCCAGAACCGGCCTTTTGCCATTGTAGATCAGACCATGAATACTCAACTCCCTGTCCAATACTAGCCCTTCATTAGAGTCCAAGCCATATGCTCTTATGGTATCCTCGAGCATGGCGGCATTTATGGCTGCCTGAATGGCTTTATAGTCGCAGCCATCAGGGCACACAGTGATATCCGCCTGGGACAATCCCGCTGCAGTTACCAAAATGGCAAAGACTGCAGCTGAAACGAGCATCTTTTCATGGCAAACCATCAAATCCCCTTTTTAAAAAGGACCATAAACTTCAAAAACTTTGTGCCGACACAAAACTTACATAATTAGTTTACGTTGCTTCATATCAAAACGAAATAGAGCAATATGCAACAATATATTTCGATGCATATATCGATACTGGTCCTACGCGACAGCATCAAGATATTGCCACTTTGGAGTTCTTTTCAAGCTAGCATGGCTTAAATCTTTAAATGTCAATCTACTGCATGATATAGTCATACAGGAAAAGATTATGCTTGACTGCAAAGACATCGGAGAGCGCCAGCTCATCAGGAGGATATCGGAGATCCTGGGAGGAATTGTAAACGACGACTGCGCAGTGATCGACGCGGGCAATGAGTATTTGGTGGCTACGACAGATTTGCTCCATGCAAAGTCGGATTTCCCGGAGATCATGACCCCCTGGCAGATCGGCTGGATGACTGTGGCCGTTAGCTTGAGCGATATAGCTGCCATGGGGGCCAGACCCGCCGGGATCCTAATTGCTGCAGGAATGCCTCAGAATGCAGATCTTTATTTCATCGATGAGCTTTTCTCCGGCTTTGGGGAGTGCGCCAATATCTACGAAACACAGGTCCTGGGCGGCGACCTGGACTCCATAGATGAGCTGACATTAACCGGATGTGCTTTTGGCTTTGTGGAGAAAGAGCTGATATTGCGGCGAAGCGGGGCGCAGCCTGGCGACCTGCTGTGCACCACTGGCTCTTTGGGTAGTGCAGGTGCCGGCCTGTGGGCCTGGAAGCAGGGCGATCTCAAGAACAAATTCGTGGAAAACCTGCTAGAACCGCAACCCAGGCTAAAAGAAGGCCGGGCTCTGGCTAAATCCAGATCGGTCAGCGCTATGATGGACAACAGCGATGGCCTAGCCTTATCGCTATTCGATCTGGCAGAAGTGAGCAGAGTTGGATTTATTGTCCAAGAGGAGGCATTGCCCATCGCAGAAGGCATCGAGGATATGGTGGGGCACCGCGAGGCTGTGGACCTGGTGCTGAGTGCTGGGGGGGACTTTGAGCTAGTGTTCACAGCGAAGCCGGAGAAGATCGAAGAGGCCAGGAAGGTATGCGAGCTAACGGTGATCGGATCGGTGGTTGAAGAGGGGATTTGGATGGAGGCTGGAGGCCAAAGGCGAAGGCTAGAACCGAAGGGATACGAGCATACGATTGTGAAAAGCAAATAGATGCTAACAAAGAAAAGAGAGCAAAGTCTAGTGCGCCATAACACAAGTTTTGAATAATAAGATATGGCATGCGATGCTATTTCCTTGGATTCCATTTTCTCGAAATTAATGGTATGGTGCACTAGTTACAAATCAGATATTGATAACTGACATTAAGCTTAGGACTGAGCCGATTCAATGAACAGGTCTTCAAATTTGACATCTCCAAATAATCCCTTGGCGGATAAGATATCATGGGGCTTTCCTGTTTTGGAGATAGTTCCATTTGCCATTACCACAATTCTATCTGCCAGCCGGGCGCACTGCAGCATGTTATGGCTGGCCATTATCACTGTGGTTCCGTTATTAGCCAGCCGCTTTATCAGCGAATCGATGTCCTGCGCACTCTTGGGGTCCAGATTGGCCGTTGGCTCGTCCAGCAAGAGCAGCTCTGGTTTGATCACTATTGCCCTAGCCAGGGCGATCCTCTGCATCTCGCCTCCTGAAAGGGTATTGGCATCCCTGGATTCATACCCCAAGAGGTCTACTTCTTTTAGCGCTCGCAGGACTTCAGCTTTGGCCTCTCCCTCGCCTCTGACCTTTAGACCGTAGCATACATTATCGTAGACGCTGGCCTTGAACATGACAGGTTTTTGAAAGACTATGGCCATCTTCCTTCGCATAGCGAGCTTCTCCTTAGAGGACAGGTGGCAGATATCCACTCCTTTGAAGAACACGTGCCCAGTAGTGGGTTGGTCCAAAAGGTCGATCATTCGCAGCAGAGTGGTCTTCCCGGAGCCGGTCGGCCCGATGAGAGCTAGGACTTCGCTCTCCGAAACGTCCAGATTTATATCCTTGAGCACTTCCGACCTTCCAAAACTCTTGCCCAAGCCCCTGATCTCTGCCAAAGCCATTTCATCTCCCCTGAATCCTTCCCAGCAGAAGGTTTACTCCCAGGGAGAGACTTATCAGTATTATCCCAAGCGCCATGGACAGTTCCAAGTCTCCCCTGGAGGTTTCCAGAGCAATGGCAGTAGTCAGGACTCTGGTGTACCATCTGATATTTCCGCCGATCATCATGGCTACACCCACCTCTGATAAGGCCCTCCCAAATGCCAGCAATATGGCAGCTATTATCGCTACCCTGGCCTCTTTTATGACTGTTAATATCACTTGAAGATCGGCAGCTCCTAAAGATACAGCAGTCTCCTTTATCTGCACGCTGACCCCTCTAAAGGCAGAAATAGTGAGCCCAATCAAGATGGGGGATATTAGAATGGTCTGGCCGATTATCATTCCTTCCGGCGTGAAGAGCAGCCCCAGGCTTCCTAGCGGTCCGGACCGGGAGAGGAAAAGAAAAACCAGCAATCCAACCGTCACCGTGGGAAGGCTGTAGAGAGTTTGGATAATATTTACCAGCGTTCCTTTCCCCGGAAATTTGTGAAACTCGATGAGACCGCCTAGAGGGATGCAAATCATAGAGGCTAAAAAAACGGAGGATAAAGATATGGTCAGAGATCGAGCGGTGATCTCTACCACCTCGGGATTGAGAGTGGCAATTAATAGTATTGCTCTGATTAAACCCGCCCAAATCTCGTCCAATTCATTTCACCTTTAGCCTTCAGGCCGCTGCGCAGGAGGCATTCGTTGGGACCGCGCACTCAGCCGATTTGCATCCTATCAGCTCGCAGTTGCCCATGGCAGGGAAGAAGAGTGGCTGGCCATACTTCTCCTTTCCAAAGTCTGCTATTAGCTGCTGTCCTTCATCAGAGACCAAATAGTCGATGAACTGGTTTGCCAACTCACAATTGACACCGGGGTGCTTCTTGGGATCTACAGCTATGGCCACGTACACATTCAATAAATTCGCGCCACCTTCTATGAGGGGCACCAAGGTCAAGTTGCCCTGATAAGCTTTAAAGGTGGACAAATCCGTCAAGGTGTAAGCCGATTTTTCGCTAGCGAGCAATAAAGTTGCGCCCATGGGGCTTCCTACATCCAGATACCAGTCTTTATTGGCAGAAGTGTTGATCTCGGAGGAGTAGTTGAAACCGGCTGCCTTCCAGATCCTCTGCTCTTGGGCATGGGTGCCGGAACCATCACCGCGAGATACAAATTTGATCTTGGACGGATCAGCTTTGCCCTTCTCCAAGATGGTCTTGAAGGCTTGAGAGGAATTGAGGCCCTTGATGCCTGCAGGATCATCTTTTGGGCCAACAATATTGTAGTAGTTATAGGCTATGCATCTTCGCTCCAGACCATGGCCATCATTGATGAACTTTAGCTCCCTAGGTTTGTCATGAATCAGA
>JADDYB010000676.1_pt1 | contig 10859 bp, 11 predicted proteins | sample 8641941 | NCBI WGS metagenome assembly JADDYB01 (sample SAMN16275377, study PRJNA637457) | freshwater sediment metagenome | isolation source: Lake Kineret sediment | place: Israel: Lake Kineret | collected 2013 | reverse complement strand
GGAAATAGAGATCGCGCGCGAGACGCGTGGAAGCATCCATACGCATCGCTCAGATGACCATGGGTCCTCAGGATGAACAGCAGGAACCTGAACCGGTTGCGGAAGAGCCAAAGAAAAGGACTCTGAAAAAGGACAAATAAGGATACCCCGTTGTTCCGATGGCGAAGTTCAACCTGATAGAAAAGAAAGTACGGATGGCGCTTTACGACATAGTGAAGTACCAGATCCTCACGCATTGTTACGTGAAAAGGATATCCGTCACCGAGTCCGATCTGGACTGTCTGACGATACTTGCCATGGTCGATGATTGTGAGCTTACCGAATTCTGTCTTCTGGCTACGGAGAAAAGGATATTCAAGAGTACCCAAAGCGTAAGGAACTGCCTTGTGAAACTTGAGAAGAACAACCTTATACTGAAAGAGGGAAAGAACAAGAAAAAGATAAGTATCAATCCTGACATGAAGGTCCAGACTTCAGGAAACATAATGGTTAATCACAAATTCTTCCACGTTGATCCCCAGGAAACACAAGGACATACTGCAGTCGGTAATTGACAAGCACGGTTTTGACAAGGGTTTTGCCGAGGATGCGGTGTCGTTCTTCTGGTCCGAGGTAAGAAAGAACCTTTCCGATCTTACCTACCATACCATAGCGGTAAGCAGGTTCGGGATGTTCAGCATAAAGTACTGGAAGATCGACGAATTCGTTGACTCATACAGGAAGTTCCTTGACAAGGCCGAAACCATGAGTTTCAGGGAGATGACTTACAAAGTCGCCATGGAGAAACAATACAACTCCTTTCTTGAGATGAAAAAGAAGTACGACATCGAGATGGGAAGGAAAGAGGAAAAAAAGAAAATAAGACAGGAATATGAACATACTAAAGTTATGGGAGAGCAAATCCAAGATAATGGAGGGTCTCCTGAACAGTGTAATCAAGAAGGATGATGTCGAAAAGATCGCTTCTGCCCGCATGGAGATATGTGAGGAGTGTCCTCATATCGATAGGGAGGGTTCCAAATGTTTTGTTCCTGGAACACAGCCTTGTTGTAGCAAGTGCGGTTGCAAGCTAGCATGGAAGACAAGATCGCTGTCCAGTTCCTGCGGTGACGAGGAGAATCCAAGATGGAATGCCATAGTGGATGAACAGGAAGAGGCGGAGATATTCAACAAACTGAACATAAAGAACGACTGATGGCATTAGTATTCAATCCCGAAAACCACCTGTACACAAGCACGGACAATCCGTTGTTGAAGTGGACGAGTGTGACAAACTTCGTATCGCAGTTCAAACAGAAGTTCGATGCCGACACGCAAGCGGCCAAGTCTGCAAAGAACAAGAAGTCCAAATGGTACGGCATGACTCCTGAGAAGATCAAGGAGGTGTGGTCAAGCGAGTCCAACCGTGCCATAGACTTGGGTAACTGGTACCATGCGCAAAGGGAGGCGGACATAGTGTCCATCGATACGATTGAACGCAACGGCATACCTGTACCCATATTCAAACCCATCTACAACGATGGTGTCAAACATGCTCCTGAACAGCGTCTTGTGGAAGGCATATATCCTGAACATTTGGTATATTTAGAGTCTGAAGCGTTATGCGGACAATCGGACAGGGTGGAAGTGGTTAACGGAATGGTTGACATCATAGACTACAAGACCAACAAGGAGATAAAGACAAAGTCCTTTGTCAACTGGGAAGGGGTGTCACAGAAGATGACAGGTCCTTGCGCCCATCTTGACGATTGCAACTTCTGGCATTACGCTTTACAGTTGAGTACATACATGTATGTGATATTGAAACACAATCCTAACCTGAAACCCGGTAAGCTTACTATACATCATATAACATTCGTGGAGGAAGCCGAGAAAGACGAATACGGATATCCTGTCGCAGTCAGGGATTACCAAGGCGATCCCATAGTGAAAGACGTGGTACCTTACGATATGCCGTATCTTCGTTCGGAAATAACAGCGATGCTCAAACACATCAAACAGATATGAAGAACAAACCCTACCAATACGTCGCGATATGGCATCCGACCAAATCCGAAGAAAGAGAAGGGATCGTACCCAAGGTATATTCCAATGGTATAGTTGTAGCCAAATCCATGTATAATGCTTATCAGGCCGTTGCAAAGGAATTAACCCCGATGCACGACAACGACGCAGAACAGATAGAGGTTTACATGAAACCCTTCATGGATGAGGAGTCATGTCCAACCAAATCCGACATAGGTAGCGCGTACAGCTTTTTTGCAGAGAACACCATAGTTTACTGGAGGTCTTCCACGGCATCCCTGGATGATTTCATAAAGGACACGTTCACAAACCAGGAGAACCGGAAGCTCCCTGGAAACATGTATTTGATAGACATATTCAACCTGATAAACAACGACAAAAAAAACATTTTATGAAACTTAAAGGAAAACGAGTACTGCTGTCCAAACCTACAATGGAGACATCACCTATCCACATGACACCTGAAGTACAGGAGAACCTTGACAAGGAAAACATGAAGAAGTGGACGCATCTTGAGGTGTTTGCCATAGGTGAGACAGTAGAGAACATCAAGGTTGGCGACATGGTATATATACCAAAAGGAGGTCTTGAAAGATCAGATGTGGTTGAAGTAGGAGGTGAGATCAAACTCATGGTATCCGATTTCGACATTGCGATCATATGGTAAGGTTGTTTGACATAGAGAACGGCAGGGTGGTGCCTACGGAGCACTGTTACACCATCAACTATCTGAAGGCGGTCATGGATAATTATCCTGACAACTATCTTAAGATGTACCTGTATCTGTTCTATATGTCATGTCCCAATGACGATCTTAATCCTTACTTCAACGTACCTACAGATGACAAGGAGGAGATGATAATGCGCGACATTGAGGCGGATTTCATGTCCGATGATCCTGTCATCAAGCATGCGTTGGAAGGTTTGCAGACATTGTACGATACCCCTACATGGCGTGCCTATAGGGGTATCTCGACAATGCTTGATAGGTTAGGTCGTTATATGGAGAATACCCAGATCATACACGGTAGGGATGGTAACATGAACAGTCTATTGTCCGCTGCAAAGAACTACGATGCCATACGCCAGAGTTTCAAGGGCGCTTACAAGGATTTGAAAGAAGAACAACAGTCCCACGTGCGCGGGGGAGCGGGACTTGCTTATGACCAAAAACGATAAATATGACCTTCTTGAGGGGTGGTTGTTCTGGTATGATGCTGAAGAAGATTTATGGAAAGCAGCAGCAATGGAGGATTTTGTCAATTCAATCAAGAAACGTCAAAACGTACATGTTGTTGCCGCCTCGACACTCAATGACTTGTTTGTATTCATAACAACAGGACTAGACGATATAAACTGATGTACAAGGATATACCTTTATGGGAAAACGGAGAATGGTCAAGACAGACATTCGAGACAAGGGACGACTTCAAAGAGTTCGTCCTTTCCATTTTTAAGGAGCCTGGTCAGTATGACTTTGATGACTCGTCAACCATATTTACATCAGAGGCTGAGAGATTCAGGAAACAGGGGTTCTACTGTGAGTTCCCCATGCGTTCCAAGGATTACGTAAACTACTGGGACGACCAGAAGGACAAATGCAGAAACGGAATAATAGTAAGGAACAATGGGAAGACATGGTACCTGCCGCGTGAATACTACATGTGGCTCAACTTTTTGCCTATTAACGATAAGGAGAAAAGGAAGTTTGACTTTCCGCAAGTCAGGGATGCACAGTACCACATGGCACTGTACGAGTTGCTGGCGGAGCTTCATCACAAACACTGTGCTATTCTGAAGAAGCGTCAGATTGCATCATCTTATTTTCATTGCGCCAAGATGATAAACATGATATGGTTTGAGGAGACACCTATCCTGAAGATGGGTGCTGCTCTGAAAGACTATATCAACGAGAAGGGTTCCTGGAAATTCCTCAATGAGTATCGCTCGTTCCTTGATGAGCATACTGCTTGGTATCGTCCAATGACTCCTGCCAAAGTCTTGATGTGGCAGCAGCAGATTGAAGAAACCGTGAATGGGCGTAAGCACATGAAGGGTCTTAAAGGTGTGTTGCAAGGTGTGACCTTTGAGAAAGACCCAACAAGCGGGGTAGGGGGACCATGCACCATATTCTTCTACGAGGAGGCAGGTATCGCACCCACGATGGATATCACTGTCGAGTTCCTTTATCCTGCCATGCGTTCAGGACAGATTACCACTGGTATATTCATCGCAGCTGGTTCTGTGGGTGACCTTGACCAATGCGAGCCACTGAAGCAGATGATCCTGTATCCGGATTCCAATGACATATATGCTGTAAGTACGAATCTAATAGACAGCAAGGGTAACACAGCCAAGACGGGTCTTTTCATACCAGAGCAGTGGTCTATGCCTCCTTACATAGACCAGTACGGTAATAGCCAGGTTGAACAGGCATTGGATGCCATATTGGAAGAACGTCAGCAGTGGAAGAAGGACCTCAGTCCTGAGAAGTACCAGTACAGGATATCCCAGCACCCTATAAACATAGACGAGGCGTTTGCAAACAGGAAGGTATCCAAGTTCCCTCTTAACCTTGTGGTTAGTCAGATGAACAGGATACAGGAAAAGGAATACCCTTACGAACTCCTGGAGCTTTTCAGAAATGATACTGGTAAGATAGAATTCAAAGAAACCAGGAAACTTCCCATATTGGAGTTTCCAATAACCAAGAACACGGAGGACAAGACAGGTAGCATAGTTGTATGGGAACGCCCCATAGTCGATCCTGAGTTCGGTATGTATTATGCATCCGTTGACCCCGTGTCAGAAGGTAAGACCACCACATCAGAATCCTTGTGTTCCATTTATATTTACAAGAATCCCGTGGAGGTTACCAGGATAAAACACGGTGAGACAGAGACTTTTGTAGAAAGAGACAAGATAGTAGCTGCATGGTGCGGTCGTTTTGATGATTTGAACAAGACCCATGAACGGCTGGAGATATTGATTGAGTGGTATAATGCCTGGACAATCGTCGAAAACAACATATCCACCTTTATAAAACACATGATTGACAAGAAGAAACAGCGGTATCTTGTCCCCAAAAGTCAGATCATGTTTCTCAAGGACCTGGGTTCCAACAACAATGTGTTCCAAGAATACGGTTGGCGTAACACGGGTACCCTGTTTCGCAACCACATGCTCAGTTACCTTATAGAGTATCTTAACGAGGAGCTTGATACGGTCACCAAGGAGGATGGAACCATTGTCAAGACCCTATATGGTATTGAAAGGATACCTGATATCATGGCGATGAGGGAGATGCAAGCATATACAGATGACCTCAACGTTGACCGTTTGGTGGCTCTTTCATCACTAATAGCCTTTGCAAAAGTCCAACAGGCAAACCGTGGATATAAGAAGAAGGTCGAAAGATTGACTGACAATAAGTTGCAAAAGCAAGAAAATTTGTTTAAATTAAATAATGGAGGTATGTTCCGCCACATAGGTAAGCGTCAGACGCTTCAAAGCGCGTACAAGAGCAGATCTCCTTTTAAAAACATAAAATAACATGCAGGTACTCAATGCGATGCAGCTTAAGAGTGGAGCCAAGGCGGAATACAACCGCATGGGTTCCATTACGCAGCCTATCCAGTTCATACCAAAAAAGGAAAAAGACCAGACTTGGAGCGCTTGGAATATGGATTGGTTGGAATGGCAAGGTTTGAAACAGATCCGTCGTAACGCTCGACGTTTGATGAAGAACTACAAACTAGCCAAGGGTATAATCGACAAGTCCGATTATGTCATTGAGCAAGACAATGAGATGCGGGACATAGTGGAGACCCTCATACAAGAGGACTTCAGTGCTTTGGAACTCAAGTTCTATCCCATCATACCCAATGTCATAAACGTATTGGTTTCCGAGTTTGCAAAACGGAACAACAGGGTCACCTTCAAGGCGGTAGATGAGTTTAGTTACAACGAACTCATGGAACAGAAAAGGGCCATGATAGAGCAGACCCTCATAGCCAACGCCGAGCAGAAGATGCTTGTCAACATGGCAAGTCAGGGTCTGGACATGGATGATCCCAAAGTCCAGGAGGAGATGTCCCAGATGATGGATCCTCAGAATCTCAAGACATTACCTGAGATACAATCTTTTTTTGACAAGGATTACAGGTCGATGGTGGAACAATGGGCGATGCACCAACTCAAAGTTGATGATGAGCGTTTCCGTATGGATGAACTTGAGGAGCGCGGGTTCCGCGACAGCCTTATCACAGACCGTGAGTTCTGGCATTTCAAGATGGGGGATGACGATTACGATATCGAATTGTGGAATCCTGTTCTTACGTTCTACCATAAGTCACCAGAAGCCAGGTATATATCACAGGGTAACTGGGTAGGAAAAGTGGAAATGATGACTGTGGCCGATGTCATCGACAAATACGGTTACATAATGACGCAGGAACAGATGGAGTCGATCGAGGCAATATACCCCGTTCGATCCGCTGGATACCCGCTACAAGGATATCAGAACGATGGATCTTATTACGATGCTACGAAACCTCACGATTGGAACGTCAACATGCCGTCGCTCGCGTATCGCCAGTTTGTTTCTATGTATGACAATTTCGTTTTCAATGGTGGCGATATTGTTAATTGGATCATGGGTGAGGGTGAAGATTACGCCGATATGGGTATGGCTTTTATGTTGAGGGTTACTACATCCTATTGGAAATCACAACGAAAGATCGGATACCTTACCAAAATAGGTGAGACAGGTGAAGTCACTACCGATATAGTCGACGAAGACTACAAGGTGGTGGACAAGCCCATGTACAACACATCCCTTATAAAGAACAAGGACAAAGACAACCTAATCTTCGGAGAACATCTTGAATGGATATGGATCAACGAGGTATGGGGCGGAGTGAAGATTGGACCGAATCACCCGAGTTTCTGGGGGATGAATAACCCTGGCGGGGTGAATCCGATATACTTAGGTATAGACCAGAACAAACCCGGAAGACTTAAATTCCAGTTCAAGGGTGACGCTACCATGTATGGTTGCAAGCTTCCCGTGGAAGGTTCGGTCTTTTCCGATAGGAACACAAGGTCAACCAGCCTTGTGGATCTTATGAAACCATACCAGATAGGTTACAACATCGTAAACAACCAGATTGCTGACATCCTGGTGGATGAATTGGGAACGGTGATACTCCTTGACCAGAACGCCCTCCCCCGTCATTCACTGGGTGAGGACTGGGGAAAGAACAATCTCGCCAAGGCGTACGTGGCGATGAAGAACTTCCAGATGCTGCCGCTTGATACGAGTATTACAAATACGGAGAACGCACTCAACTTCCAGCACTTCCAGACCTTGAACCTTGAGCAGACCCAGCGTATGCTTTCAAGGGTTCAACTTGCGCAATTCTTCAAACAGCAATGTTTCGAGACCATAGGTATAACGCCGCAACGTCTTGGACAGCAGATAGGTCAGACAGAAACCGCAAGGGGTATAGAACAGGCGGTATCAGGATCATATGCACAGACCGAGACATATTTCATACAGCACTCCGATTACCTAATGCCACGGGTACACCAGATGCGCACGGACCTGGCGATGTATTACCATTCAAAAAAACCAAGTGTCAGGTTACAATACATGACATCAAACGATGAGAAAGTCAATTTCGAACTCAACGGTACGGATCTCATGCTTCGTGACCTTAACGTATATTGTTCTACTAGAGCTAACCATAGAGCTATTCTTGAGCAGATGAAGCAGCTTGCCGTGTCAAACAACACAGCGGGTGCGAGCATATATGACCTTGGTAACATCATACAGTCCGATTCCATGGCTGAACTCAACCATGTTCTTAAGAACACCGAAGCCAAGATGGACGCTCAACGTCGCGAACAGATGGAGTCTGCAGAGCGTATGAAACAGATGGAGATCGAATCCATGCAACAGCAACAGCAGATGATGCTTGACAGACAAGCCATGGAGAAAGAGAAAGACCGTCGCAAAGACATACTTGTTGCAGAAATCAGGGCGTCTGGATACGGTGCCATGCAGGATATCAATGAGAACAAGCAATCTGACTTCATGGATCAGATGGAAACCATACGCAAGTCTGATGAGTTCCAGCAGACAATGGATATGGAAAACCAGAAGGAAACCGCTCGTGACCAACAGTTTAGGGATAAGCAGACACTTGAACGTGAAAAGCTTAACGCTCAGATGCAGATGAAGCAGACCGAACTTGAGATCGCAAGGGAGAACAAGAACAAGTTCGATATAAAACCCGCACCTAAGAAAACTGAAAAGAAGAAGAAGTAACTATAGCCATATAATTAAGACTTATTTTATTACGAAGTCAAACCTTATATGTTTATTTCAATATTTTTGATTATTATATAATATCAGCATCTCACTTAAAACCAACTAAATGGCTGACCAAATCCAAGACACCACAACAGTATCAGAAGTAGACTTGAATCTTGATGAGATTCTGGGTACTCCAGGTGCAGAGAGCGTAATGCTCCCAGCATCTGAAGAAGCAAAACCTAACCTGTTCACGTCCAAACCAATAGATACTTCTTTTCTTGATAAACCTGACGATGATGAACCATCTAAGGATACGGCTGTCGCAACCCAGGTCCTTGACCAGATTGTAAATGAGGATAATGATACTGATGACAAAGACGAAGTAAAACAAGGCTCATCCACCACTGGAAGACCAAAGGTCACCAAGGATGGTATGATCGAGCTTACCAATAAGCTTATCGAGAAAGGTCTTATCATGCCTTTCGACGAGGATAAACCTTTGGACAAATACAGCTTGCAGGACTTCGAAGAGTTGATAGAAGCCAACTTCCAGGAGCGTGAACGTAAGATCAAAGAGCAGACACCTGCCGAGTTTTGGGAAGCGTTACCTGAGGAATTGCAATACGCTGCCAAATACGTGGCTCAAGGCGGTAACGACCTTAAAGGTCTGTTCCGCACCCTTGCTTCTGCGGAAGAGGTTAAAGAACTGGATCCTTCAGACGAACGTGACCAGGAATATATTGTAAGAAGTTACCTGAGTGCCACGCGTTTCGGATCACCCGAGGAGATCGATGAAGAGATCCAGGAGTGGAGAGACAGAGGGGATCTTGAAGCAAAAGCAAACAAGTTCAAACCCAAGTTGGATGCTATGCAGGACCAGATAGTGGCCCAGAAGCTTCAACAACAGGAAAAGTTGCGTAAACAACAGGATGCGCAAGCCCAGCAGTACATGTCCAACGTTTACGGGGTTCTTGAACCCGGTGAACTGAACGGTATGAAACTGGACAGGAAGACACAGGAACTGTTATACTCAGGTCTTGTACAGCCAGCCTATCCTTCCATATCAGGTCGTCCAACCAACTTGCTTGGTCACCTGTTAGAAAAATACCAGTTCGTGGAACCCAATCACGGACTGATCGCCGAAGCTCTTTGGTTGTTAGCGGATCCCGAAGGTTACAAGGCAAAACTAAAAGACTCCGCTAAGAAGGAAACAACTGAGAAACATGTGCGGATGCTCAAAACGGAACAAGCAAACAGGCTTGCGTCAGGGTCAAACAACGAAGACACCGAGTCAACAAAACCAACGAAACGGAACACAATCCAACGTCCGTCAGGTCAGAACTTCTTCAAAAGGTAAGTAATTCCAACTCCAATAAATTCAATAATAACAACTTAATTAATTAAACAAAAATGGCAACTCCAGTATTAAATAATGGTATTTTCCTGCGTGATACCAATTATCAAGCTACTTCCCATGTGGATTCATACCACTTGGTGAACATGCTTAAAACCGCAGAGCCTATGGACCTTGGTCCAGTGGACATCTGGGCGATGGCTCAGAAGGTTGAAATGCCTTTGTACCAACTTTCAAGCTTCGGCGGAAAGAACATCATCATGGTTGACAACGCCCGTGGTGAGTACAAATGGCAGACTCCTGTATCACAGGAACTTCCATATATCGTGGACAACATCATCGATCCTGATGACGTTCCATTCCCCGGTATTGATGGAACAACTTTCCAAATCAAGATCAACCGTCGTGAGTTTGGACATGGTGACATCATCACCTACGACAAATACAACGGCGTGGAGATGTACGTTACCGCTGATGATATCCTGACCCTTGGTGATGGTTTCATCTACACTGTTCAGTTGGTGAACAACGACAACTACCGTTTCATTGATGTGAAGTATCTTCAGAACGGTACCAAACTGTTCCGCAAAGGTTCTGCCCGCGGTGAGTATGGTGAGCGTTTCTCTGACATCATGACCCGTGCTGGTTTCCGTGAGTTCTACAACTTCGTTGGTGGAGCTGAAGCTCACGTACACTATAGCATCTCTTCCCGCGCTGATCTTATGATCAAAGGTGGTATGAATGCTGACGGTACAGTTCCTGTTACTGAGATCTGGCGCAACTTTGACAAATCAATGGATCCATCAATCACCAAGATTGAAGACATGGTATCCACAATGGGTAAGGACTATGTGAAGCGTGCCATGTCAAATGGTAACTTGACACGTACCTTCCTTACTACAATGGAAGCAGCCCACTTGACCAAGATCGCTACTGACATCGAGACTTACTTGATGTGGGGACATGGTGGTCGTGTGAAGCAAGACGGTCCAGATGATATCCGCTTGTCAGTGGGTCTTTGGAAGCAGCTTGACAACGCGTTCAAGCGTGTGTACAACAAGAGCAACTTCTCACTTGAGCTGTTCCGTTCTGAACTGTACAACTTCTACGCTGGTCGTGTTGAATTCCAGGGTCCAGATCCTAAGCGTCAATTGATCGTTC
>JADDYB010000675.1_pt1 | contig 10861 bp, 13 predicted proteins | sample 8641941 | NCBI WGS metagenome assembly JADDYB01 (sample SAMN16275377, study PRJNA637457) | freshwater sediment metagenome | isolation source: Lake Kineret sediment | place: Israel: Lake Kineret | collected 2013 | reverse complement strand
GGGGAGCGTATAAAGGTGTCATTTTTGACAACTACAAAAATTCTTCCCCCTCACTCTCGCCCCTTCACCGTATCCTCGTGGTCCCGTTGTACGACGGAGAGTCATATCAGATAGAACTAGGATAGGAGCGATAGGTCAGCATAACCTTTATGTTGCGGGACACGATAGGTAATCCTATGAGCGGCGTGCTGGTGCGCCTCGATGCGTACAATCGTGTGGCACTCCCGAAGGATGTGGTCGATAAACTGGGCTTAACGGGTACGGTGGTCCTCGTCATTTGGGGGACCATATCGGCATCTATCCCGTTCCGAAAGATCCGTTTGAGCGGCTCCATGGAAGCTTTACCACCAAGAAACCATTCAGAGAGGTGCGACGAAGGGCGGAAGAACTGGCGCTGGAAGAGATTACTCCAGAGATAGTACTATCAAGCATTGCGATGCTCTTTAGCGCGGGCCTGCTCGCGCTCGGCGGGTACATAGATCTGGTACCGGAAACGAACCTGAGTGACAAGAAAAAGATTGAGTAGCTTCGCTTTTTCCAGCTTCTCGTTTGGGTTCTTTTGTGTGCTGTGGTTAGTTTGGCTTATCCGCGGAGGGACTGCTCTTACTGTTGGGTTCTCTGCGTAGTATCTGAGGATCGGGTTCGATAGTGAGCGAGCTCGAAACTGCACGAGCTGAAGGTGTACGAGCCCGGCAGGCGTACGAGGGTCGCGCTTGCTCGTGCCAGCCATCGTGGTAGATAGATACGCGATGCGATAAGATGTTCTTCGCCGTGGGATCAACCACCCAGACCTCACCGACGAGGTTGTTGTTCCTATCATAAAGAATTGGGGATGATGCGGAACAGATAGTACCGCGGCCACTTTTGGTAAAAGGAAGATTTTTATTAGCGGAGACTAACTCTATAGTACTGGGTGCCATAACCATGAAAGCCATGACGTATATTGCAAAGGTTTTACCTGATGGTCACCTGTCGTTACCTGACGAGATTAAAGAGAAGATGGGATTGACGGCTAACAGTAGAGTAAAAGTCGTTTTAGAACGTGAAGCGCGGCGGGAGAAAGCACTAGAAGCATTCGGAACCTGGTCTGAGCGTGAGGATATAAAAGACGGAGTTGCATACGTCGAGGAGCTCCGAGCTGGCTGGAATGAGCGAACAGCGAGACTGGAGCATGGATAAGCCACGGTACCTTGTGGACACCGATGTTGTTATAAACTATCTCAAAGGTGAGAATACTGCAAAGATTTTTCTGATGCGGATTATAGATGAAGAAGTAGTAGGGTTTTACTCAGTGATAACAGAAGCGGAGCTATTATCAGGAGCATTGAGTGCACAAGATGAAGCAAGCATTTATGCGGTATTAGATGTTATGGCTGCTATTGAAGTGGAAAGAGACATAGCTATTGCTGCTGGTAAGCTCAGGAGGAGATATTTCAACGCTTATAAAACCACACTTCCTGATGCTATACTAGCGGCAACAGCGAAAGAAAGAGGCTTGATATTAGCAACTGCAAACGTAAAGCATTTTAAAATTTTCACGGAAATCGAGAAGGAATACGTCAAGTGAACTTATTCTGTTCTTCACTTCCAACTTTGCTGATTTCCTTAGAATGGTTCTCGGGACCTATTTGGAGAAGATAGAGCGTATCATCCTCTTTGGCTCAGGTGCATTGGGGACCGCAGGAGAAGAATCTGTTTAGTGGTCGGCGATATTACAGTAGATGAGTTGGTCAACATCTCTTATATCCTGTGAGTAGAGCACGGCGAACTTAGAGAGAGGCGCCTGGATCGAGTTCTTTGCACGAATTCAGGTAGCGATACGAGAGTTCACGAAACCAGGATGCAGGTCCAGCCAGCAGGTTTAACGTCACCAATGATCCAGGGTTAGCCGTGAGATGATCACAAATATCGGCGCGGGCCTGCTCGCGCTCGTCGGATACATTCGGTACCGGAACCGAACCTGAGTTAGAAGAGAAGACCGAGAAGCTTCGTTTTTTAGCCACGCTTCTCATACCTACTTTTTTTTGCACTTCATCCGATGTAGGACACCAGCCCCCATCAGAAGAATCTATGAGGCGGTCCAACAAATCAAAAGTGGATGCAAAGCAAGTGCGAGACCGCCTCTTTACGCTGAAAAACGTGTGATCCTGTATGAATTATAATAATTATTCTCAAATAGTATCTCTGCGCCGGGTCTATTACCTGCTACCTTGCAATATCTCAACATGACTACATGAATGAATGAATAGAATCAGAATTCATAGTTAGATAGGACGAGGTGTTTTTCAGAGAAGAGAGAGAAAGAAGCTAGTATCAGGATTACCATATAGTTTTGCACATCATACAGTATCAAGCATTTCAAGTAGTTCCTGTTTCTCTAAGTCCTGGTGATGCTTCTGATCTCGCCATAGCCGCCGGTAAAAATAGAAATACTCATACAGCGCGGGTAAATCACGACAACATATAACCTCATGATGCTCAATCACCTGAATCTTCATATAGAGCGGAAGCTCTTCAAAGAACCAGAGATCATACCGCTTCCCAGATACATCCAGCCGTTCAAAAATGGCCCGCAACATCACCAGCCGGGTACGTGGATCGCGTAGCTCGGGCGCAACGATACAGATATCCTGGTCACTCCGCTGGTCCGCATCTTCTCGTGTACCTGAGCCGAAGAGGAGAATGGCGAGTACCTCGTCGTCATCCGCCAGGAATGCAAAATCCCACGCTATGCTCTGCGCTTCACCCATGCCGCTACCCGCTTCACATAGCGCTCCAGTGGCAACAAGAGACCCTGGATTGATTCCATGGCTAGTGCGTCATTCACGTCATTGTAACCGTGCACCAATCGGTTCCGTAACCCATCGGCTTCATTCAGTGCCGCTTTCACGTGATCATCAATAATACCCAGCGTAAAGAGGTGCGCTATGTTTGTATAGTCATCCTGCGGAAGCTTGCCTTCATCCTTTAAGATCATCGCGCCTATATCAGTTGCCGCCTCCACCACCTCTTGCATCGCTTTATAAACCGCGAGTCTCGTCTTCCTATCGAGCGCGCCAATATCCTCGAACTCGGCTAACCATGTCCTTATATCCCCGATCCGCTCTTCGATGTGCCCGATCTTATTGAGGTATCTCCGCAACCGTTCTCGTTCCATGACTGGTTATCTGGTAGCAGGTAGACCTTTATAAACTCTCTGAATGGTCCATACCAAGCATAGAGTTCACGGTCCCTTAGAGCTTGCCCTATAACACTAATTCCCCACATTCGCGCCCATAACGGGGTAAACCCCTCCCCGAACGCTCGCACAATCTAGGCTTCTCGTCAGGTATTTAGCCACATTCTGCTCTTGAAGCCGTTTGATTGCAAAAATACGCTGGTAGAATACTTCTATTTCTTTTTTAACCATAATAAGAGGCTCTTCGAGGAGATTTTAGAAGAGCTGAAACGGCGACGAATAGCCAGGAATAGCTATACGATCATCTGTGAAAAGCAGCTGCAATATACCTTGCGACAGTTCTGTCACTTCCCTACCCAGTAGTGACCCGGGTTATCCAGTCCCTGAGCGATCAACCTTCGTGCTCATGTCCGTCGGCCTGCTCGCGCTCGTTGGGTGCATACGGTACCGGAACCGAACCGAACCTAAACTAAGAGGATAGAGAAGCGTACTTAATTCCGTTCCCCCCAACCCCACCCCGCTTCTCGTGCTCAGCTGCGAAGGCGGATGGAAGATGACTTCGTTCAAGTGTGAGGTAGCCGGCGCGTAGACGCCACCACCGCGATAGGGCGCTCTACCGAGCTTCTCTGGACTCGCTGAAACGAGGCGGGCGAATCAGAAATGACTCGCTTCTGGTAAAACTCGACTGGCTTGCTGAGCACTTAAGGACAGCCTCAAATAGTGCCCGGTTTGAGGGGTTCCTGGTAACCGCTCCCGAAAGATTCCGGTTCGGTAGATCGGGTTGTTCTTGATGTACTGAATCTTCGAGTTTGAGACCAGCATGAACGATTTGCCTGGAAGGATAACAGGTCGCCGATTTCTTCGACTTACCCGCCGAAGGTGAGCATTTCGCGGAGCGCGAGTTAGCGGTTTTAGGTAAAGCCCGGCTAGTACTCATTCTTAAAGAACTGCCTCCAGTAAAAAGGGAGAGATGCAAACAGTTCCGTTCATCTGGATTCAAAAGAGTAGTAAAGTAAACCGCGAGAGAAGTGCGCCATGAAGATCCCGAACGTGCCACTGCTCATCCTGCTCATCCTCGCGCTCCTCTACGTCCGCATGGTCCCCTGGATCGTCCACGCCTGGCTCACTGACCCGTACTATTCGCACGGGTTCCTCGTCCTGCTCATCTCCGCATTCCTCGCATGGCGCGCGCTCCGCACCGCCCGCGCTTCTCAGCCCGAACTCAATCCGGGCCCGTACCGTCACGGCCTGTACCTCTTCGCTGCTGGGCTGCTGATCTACGCGATCGGGTTCATCACCATCTTTCCGTTCCTCATGGCCGTCTCGTTACTCTTCACGCTGAGCGGGTTGATCCTGTATTTCTACGGGAAACACGTGATGCGTGCTCTGCTCTTCCCGGTCGCGTACCTCAGCTTCGCCATCCCGCTGCCCGCGGAATTCCTGGATAAGGCGAGCTACGTGCTCCAGGAGATCTCCGCGCGCTATCCTGCCGCGCTGCTCGAGCTGCTCGGCGTTTCCGTCACCCGGGTCGGTGCGGAGATCCACCTCGCCGATGCAGCCTTCACCATCGGCCTGCCCTGCAGCGGGATGTACTCGCTCATCGCGCTGCTCGCGCTCGCCGCGCTCTTCTGCTACCTGCTCCAGTGCCCGTGGTACCGGAAGGCCGTGCTCTTCTGCAGCGCCGTGCCGATCGCGATCTTCGCGAATATCACGCGCGTTACCGCGCTGCTCCTCATTGCACAGCGATACGGCGCGGATACCGCGACCGGGTTTTACCATACGCTCTTCAGCCCGCTGCTCTTCATCATCGCTTTTATTTGCCTGATCCTCATCAGTATTCTTATGCGCTGCAAGGTCCGTGACTAGTATCCGTTGAGCATCCCTATGGCAACCGAGAAAGAAGGAGGGACGGTAGGCGAGTTCTTCGCGAACTATGCTAAGATCATTGGACTTCTGATGCTGGCCTTCGTGATCATCTTGCTCTTCTCCACACCCTCCATGATCCTCGCCAAGCGGGTCACGATGATCGGCACGGAACTCTCCTATGCCTCGGGTTATGAACTGCCGGTGCGGACGAAGCTCGATCTGGGGAATACCGCGCACATGCAGGCATTTCCAACACGGATCGGCGAGTGGTCGGGCTATGATTACGACACCACGGGGCTCAAAGAGCAGCTCGGTGCCGATGTGATGCTCATGCGTGCCTACTCGCACCCGAACCACTACCAGCCCATCTTCTTCCTCATCATGCAGTCGTATAATCGTACGAGCTTTCACCCTCCTATTGTCTGCTACCCCGCGTTAGGCTATACCATTGAGGGTGAGGGTAAGGAGATTTTAACGATACCTAATGCGAGCTGGGTTGAAGACCCGTGGCTGTCTACGGCAGATGTGAGGAGCAACGAGGCGATCCTGCCGGTGAAGAAGCTCGTGGTGGTGAAGCAAGCGGCCGATACGGGCAGGGTCACGGAACGGCGGGTCGTGCTCTACTTTTACGTGAAGGAGCCACCATTGAGCTCTGATACCATTACGATGGTGCGTGTCGAGGCACTTGCACCGACGGACGGCTCCTATGAGGGTATCCTCAATGTATCCAAGGAGTTCATGGGTGAGACGATCCCCTGCATGTTTGAAGTGCAGCGTGCGGAGCGAGTCCTCTTTTCATCGCTCGCCACGGGCTCTATTGCCGACAAACTGGTGCTCATCATGCTCTTCCTCGCACCTCTTGCCGTTATCTTCTATCCCGAACTGCGAGCAGTATCGTCCAGAAGGTCACGCACCTGATGAGCGGCTGCCGATGAACTAGCGCGGCGCGCTGGAGCTCAGCAGTAACAACGCGGGCACAGACAGCAAGCTCCCCCGATACCGCATTGAGGGCCACCTACAAATACGCGGGTGCGATCAGAAACAAGGTCGTATTGATGATGCCGTGTGATATACTCACGCCATAGATTGACCCTGTTTTCCGCACCACGAGCGCATAGATAAAGCCGATGCCGCCGGCAAGGAGGACGTCAAAAATGGTGAGGTTGCCGATATGCAGAGAACCGAACAGGGCGGAGATGAGCACAATGCCCGCAAAGCCCATCGTTCTCACGGCATGGTACTGCATCAACCCGCGGAAGGCTAATTCTTCCAGAAAACCCGTGCACACGAACATAATGAGCACCGGTACGACTAATGCTTTAAGACGCGGCTCGACTAAAATCCCGGGTTGTAAGATGAGATATTCCATGAGGCCTACCGGGACCGCGATAACTATCATACTGAATTCAAGCGGCAGATGCTTCACCGCCGGGAGAGCGAGTCCGATATCCCGTGAACGTATATGCTGGAGGTACACGCACGCGAATATCGTGATGTAAACCGGGATACTGATGATGGAAAACCAGGCGAGATAGCTGAATTCGACAACGGGCATCGCAAGGCTGAGTATCCGGATCAGCGGTGCCAGAATGAGCGCCATCAAGAGCTGCGAGGTCTCAGGATCCGCTCGTAAGAGGAGCGCTGAATGGATGAGCAAGGCGAAGAGGATCACCGCATGGAAGGCGATGCCATACTTCGCAAAGACAGGCCCATGCCTGGCTGCATACGCCGTGAGCAGCTCCGCCGCGGCGATGAGTAGCAGGTACAGGAGCGTGATAAGGGCGCGGCGACGGAAGGACGATGCACGGTCCAGCACGGGCGCACCACCAGGTACCTTCGAGTCTGACATCTGGCTATACCTTAACGCGGGCGGAAGTAAAGGTTTCTTCTTCCGCGCGCATCGCCGCCACGAATCGGATCACCAAAGCGGCGAAGAGCCGGTACCTCCGGATGAAGTACTGGTTGAGCAGCAGATCGGAGCCTCCACGAGGGCGCTTCCATCCCACTCCATCGAAAAGTTTATATAGACCCACATTATGTACTTCTTCTTGGTGATAAGATGCTAAGCTCGATAACGACGACGACTACGACAACTACCACGACCACGACGACGACGGCCGCGGCGGCTGCCGGCTTATCGCATGCTACCATATTCGGCGCGCTCGGCGTCTGTATCCTCATCGTGCTGCTCATCGCGAAGGAGCTCCTCAGCGCTTACGGTGAAGAAGGCGCAGCAACGCGAAGCGGCGGCGCGGCGGAAGGTGGCACGTGTGTCACGGCGAATTTGGCCGCCCGCAATATCAGCGCCGCGATCTACCCGCTGCTCTTCTGCTTCGCGCTGATTGTGGTTGTGACGGTAATGGGGGTGCTCTAAAAGATGGTTATGAAGAAGGGACGGGGAGAAGTACAGGGAATAGTGAAACTGGCACTTCTCGCGACTGTATTGATGATTGGACTTACTCCACTGGCCAATGCAGGGATTTCCATCACCATTACACCAGAAGAATGTAACGCATGTCTGATGACTACTTATACCGTGCAAGTTACGAGTGACGAGCTATGGACCTGGCAGAACACCACGATCCCCAAGGGGCTCACCGTTGTTCCGCCCACTCCCGGTCAACAAATGGTAAGAACTGACTTTACGGATGGTAGCACCGAAGGGTTTGTTATCCTCACGGCAAATGCTACAGATCCCGAAACCAAGATAGATGTTTACGCTAATATCGATGGCTTTATCGCGAGTAACACACAAGATATAACGTACGAACCTGGACAGTGCTTTACCATAACCTCTCCTTATAATCCTGGGTCGATGAATTTGATGGATGTGTGCTGGATGACAGATACGTCAGACGGCTATGCAAATGTCTCAGTGCCTGGTCTACCATTACTGAACATTACGGATGAATACACGTTACAGCTCTGCTGCCCGGAGCCTGGTGCGGTGTCTACGTTCTACGCGAGCACATCGAGCAACCCAGACCCTGTGTCTGATTCCATAGTTTGTTCAGCGCAAGTTCCGGTCTACAACACCCTTGGCGTGGCGACTCTGGTCGGTATAATGAGCGTGGTCCTCGGAGTTGCAACGATGAGGAGAAAGAAATAGAGTATCTACTTCCTTCTGCTCTCTTTTATTTTATCTTATTTTGTACCTGGAAATGCCTGTACCGATAAAGGCGATACTCGTCGTGCTGACATTACTCTCGTTGATATCCTTCCCCATCACGAGTACAAGCGCGGAAGTAACTGACTTGCAGGTAAGCCCTGAGGTGGTTGTGCAGGGTGAGCAGCTAGCAATATCGGGCTTGGCATCACCAACTGAAGAAGTTTGGTTGAATTTGTCCTTTGAACTCGTGCTACCGGTTTCTGAGGGCAATTATTCTCGTGAATTTTACGACTTAAATTTCCCGAAAGGTAAGAAGTCATTCTCTGTAACGGTAAGGAATATAAAGAATGTCAGATTGGGATTCTACATACCATTCCTAAAGTGGTGGTTCGAGTATCCTCTTGATGGCCCCTTAAATGCGACAGACGGCAATGCTACGATATCTATCTCATTTCCGGCAACAATAGAAAACACAACCATTAATATCGAGGGAGAAAAGGATGTGTTAGTATACGGAGAGGCATTAGAGGGGGCAACCTCGGTTACAGTGGAGGTCAATATGTCGATCTGTGTTACTGCGGATTCGAATGGCTATTTCAAGCTTAATCAGAGCACCACAGGTGTCCCCGCCGGTGAATATGTGCTAGCAGCAGATGGATTCCAGAAGACCGTGCAGGTGGTCGCTCCACTACCAATAATCGATACCGGCTCGGGCACGTACCCGAGTATCTCAGGTGTCCATTATGGCTCGATAAAGCCGTACGAGACCATCAACGTCTCTCAACTCTACACCTATCCCTGCACGGGGACCGGTGGTCATACCGAGTATGCTGCTATCGCATATCCGAATGGCATAGTTATTGCCGAAGCTCAGTGGAACGGCTACACCGGCGACTGGCACAACCTCACCTTCAACAACTCGTTCACCCTCTACGCCAACGAGACCTACAACTATACCATCCGCACCGGCTCCTATCCGCAGATCATCCACGAGCCGTCGTGGAACGCAACCGGTGGAGTCATTACTTGCACAGAGTTCGTGGACAGCAACGGCAAACGGCACGGGGACTGGATACCTGCGATAAAACTGTATTATGGCGGAGACTCCACCCCACCAGTGGTAACGATTACTTCTCCCGTAAACGGGTCTGTTGTTACAGGCACAAACGTGACTGTGGTTGGTACGGCAACCGATGATGTCGGTATCGTAGCCATGTGCTATGAGCACGGATCTAGCGGAGGCGCGGCAAAATGGTGTGGGCCTCTCTCTAACACGAGCACCAACGCATCAATCAATTGGACTGTACAGTTACAACAAGGAACCAATACCATGACGGTGACAGCAGAGGACAAAGCTGGCAATTCCGGCTGTGCGTCTGTTACTGTACTATATGAAGAAAATATCTCAACTTTTGACACGCTTGGTACTGAAATCATAACCTGCACCTCGTTCGTGGACGTTAACGGCCAACGGCACGAGGAGTGGATACCTGCAATTAAATTGATCGCCACTCGTAGTGATGGTTAATATGAGAAGCAGAAACAGAGATCTAGCAACTTGTTTAGCCCTATTTTGGATACTCGGTAGCATACTGGTTATACCATGCGCCAGTGCGAGCGTGACGGAATTGCAAGTAACCCCTGAGGTTGCCGAGCCCGGTGATACCATAACAATATCCGGCAAGGCATCTCCGGGTGAAGAACTGTGGTTGAGTTCATCATTTGAGATCTCATTGCCCGTCTCAGGTGGTGAGTATTCACGTAAGTTCGAGGATATATACTTCCCTGAAGGTAAGAAGAGATTCACGGTGACTGCAGAGCACGTGCAGGATATCAGAATATCCTTATGGCTATTCACCTTCTTGCCTCCGTTCAAATACCCGCTCGACGGCCCTAAAACGGCAACGGATGGTCGTGCCACCATTTCTATCTCGCTACCGATAACGATGAATGGCGATGAGATTGATGTCTCGGGTAAACGAGACGTTCAGGTCGATGGAGCTGCACTCGGCGGCGCAACCTCAGTGATCCTGGACACGAAGTCTGAACTACAAGTTATGGCGAATTCAAACGGTGACTTCTCGCTTCAGATAGATACCGGGGGTATTCCGGAAGGCGAATTCGTGATCAGTGCAGGTGGAATTATAAAGACAGTTTATCTTGGGGTTACCCCCACTCCTACACCTCCACCTTCACCCACACCTTCACCTACTCCCTCCCCAACACCCACCTCCGGCAACGGAGGCGGCGGGGGAGGCGGAACAACGCCGACTCCCACGAGCTCAACCACACCAACCGCGAGCATATCCCCTTCGCCGAGTAGTTCACCGGGCCCAACAACCACGCCAACCGCGAGCATATCCCCTTCGCCGAGTAGCTCACCGGGTCAAACGGCCACGCCGACCACCATAGTCACTCCGGTGCCTACCGGCTCACCGACGAGCGCACCCACGGCGAAACCAAGTATACCCGGCTTTGAGCTGATCTTAGCACTTGCGGGGCTCTGCGTGGTTGCTCATTGGCTCTGGCGGGGGAGAAGGTAGTGGGAAGGCCCACGTTCACGGCTCCTCCCTCATTCTTCCTTTTTTGCATGCTTCGCCTTCGACGAGCACCTTCTTTTCTCGTTTATACTGCATGAACCTGCTTGTTGACGGGGGTGCTGTAACCTATTACCGCTCATCCTATTATCACCACGAACAAGCCTGGTT
>JADDYB010000674.1_pt1 | contig 10868 bp, 8 predicted proteins | sample 8641941 | NCBI WGS metagenome assembly JADDYB01 (sample SAMN16275377, study PRJNA637457) | freshwater sediment metagenome | isolation source: Lake Kineret sediment | place: Israel: Lake Kineret | collected 2013 | reverse complement strand
TCAACTCCAACTCTATTTCTCGTGAATAATCCAGAAGATCATTTATGATCTTGTTCGAATATTCTATGTTGTTTTCCACGAGTTCCAGCATTTCCCTTATCTTGCCATTTGTTTTTCTACCCATGCGTGTTTTCACGTAGTATGTAGCGCCAGCGATGCTTGTCAACGGATTACGGAGATCATGTCCCACCATCCCTGCAAGTTCGCCTATCACTGCCAACCGTTGAGCCTTCAGCAATTGTTCTTGAGACTTCTTCAACTCGCGGGTTCTGTCGTCCACCTTCTGCTCAAGGTGTCCCGCGTAAGCTTCAAGCTGTTTCCTTGCCTTTCTCAAGCTGTCGATCAGTTGAGCATTCTCAATTATGATTGCAGCCTTATGTAGGAAAAGTTCCAGAGGAGCAAGGTCTTCCCTGTTTGGTCTTTTACCGTCCGCTGGGTCGTCCATGCTCAATATGCCGACTATCCTGTTTTCAGGAGTTCGAAGAGGAGCATAAAGCATGTCCTGAGGATGCCAATCAACCATTTGTTCCCTTGAAAGCTTGCTTGGGACACCTGAGTATATCGTAACTTCGTCAGATGGGGTTCCTCGTGAGACGCCATGAACATTTTCTCTAACCCACGAGTTACTCCATGGCAGATAATAGAATTCACCTATTTTGAAGCGCTTGAATTTCGGTCCTAGTCGCTCCTGCCAAACATGACCGGGTGCCTTTCTTTCCAGAAGTGTCTTGTACTCTTCTTTTGTGAGACCTGCTGCGACAGTTTCTGTTCCTTCGAGGTTTTCGTCTCTCAGAGAAATTACAACTCTTCTCCATCCAAATTTTCTGGTCGCGTTGGCAATTACTTCTAGTCTTGAGTGCATGTCTTTAACATGCATGACTTCAATGATGCTTTTCATCAAATGCTCTAATCCATCGGAAATCTTTTTCAGCTTGTCACGGGCTTTCAAGTTGCTCATTGAGATTGCGGCGTGGGAAGCCAATATTTCAAGTAGTTTCTTGTCTTCTTCGTTGAAGGCGGCAAGCTTTTTGCTTTCAACGTTCAAAACGCCTAGAACCTTATGGTCTACTTTGATTGGCACTGCAAGTTCAGAGCGTATTCCTTCTCCCCCTTCAACGTATGTTTCATCTTTGCTGACGTCTGCAACTGATATTGATTTGCCTGTGTTTGCTACTCTGACAGTAATGCCAACGCACTTGTCTAGCGCTAGTTTCAGAGACAAATTCTTAGAATATCCCCTGTGGCTTGCCAAACAAAGCATTTTTCCCTCCACCATGAGAACGTTTGCATATTCGAATCCTAGGGACTTCTCCATCGCGTCTAATGTGAGCTTGTAAATCTCCTCCATGTCCTTTGCCATGTTCAGGTTCTGACCATGGATGTTTAGTGCAGAAAGTCTTTCTTCAAACCGCCTTCTCTCTTTTTCCATCCGTTTGCTTTCAGTTATGTCAAGCAATTGGGCTATGACACGCTGTTTACCGCGTCTAGTCTGTGTCAACGCTACTGCAGCGCAAATGTCTCTCTTCTCGCCGTCCTTGCGAACTATTCTGAACTCGTATTTATTAGAAACTTTTTCTCCTTTTAACCGACGCAAATACCGTTCCTGAATCAGAGTTCTGTTGTTTTCGTCAAGAAATTCTCTGAAATCTTGTCCGACTATTTCCTCTTTTGAGTATCCTGTTATGCGTGCAGTTTCGTCGTTAGCGTAAACTACCCTGAAATTACCATCTGTGATCAGAATGCTGCCGTGGGAGTTCTCAACAATGGAACGGAAGAAATCTTCGCTTTCCCGCAGTGCCTCCTCCATCCTCTTCTGTTCAGTGATGTCAACTGCCAGTCCATATCGAACATATTTGTTTCCAGGCCATTTGATGGCTCTGCCCATGCATTTGTACCAACGTTTGTTTTTCGAGTTTTGAAGTTCTCTACGGTATGTTTTTCCAAGGTTTTTTCCGAAAATCTGGTCGATGTTGCAGAAGGAGCATGGTTTGTCACTGTTTTGGAATATTTTATGACATTTCTTTCCTTCTATTCTGTCGCCAAAGTTTTCCTTCATTTTCTTGTTGACGAAAAGTATCTCGTACGTGTTTGGATCTGTGACATAGACTTCTTCATCTATTGCGTCGCTAAGCACACGTAGTCTTTCCAGCTCTTGCCTTGATTGCTTATTCTCGGCGGTTTTGCTGCTTTTTCTCTCTTTCATTGTGCCTTCACTACTCTTTAGGAAAGTGTTTCTTGACGTTGTCCACGCACTCTAGAAAGTTCCACTCTTGCTCGTCTGCGAACTCTAAGCCTAGTTTCTCGTAGAGATGTTTTATGATTAGTTTTTCAAGGTAGGGCGCTCCAAATCCGAAGATTCCTTCGAGAGCCTTTGTGAATTCTGTCAGATTCGTCGGAATGTGTTCTTTCTTTACGTTGAAAGAAGTTTCTAAATGAAAGAATATAGCCTGTTTAGGCGAATCTCCCAAAGAAGATAAGCTTTCCTCAACTGCTGATAGAAGAAACTTGCTAAAGCTTTCTTGAGGCAAACTTGACCCTCGAATACCTAATGCAGGTTTAGAAAGAAGTCTTTGAAACATTGATAAATCATTTGTGAAGCTCGAATCTGGATTATCGAATAACGCGTCAGATTCGTAAATTCATGTTCAAGCGTTTCTAGTTTTGCCGGTTTTCAAAAAACATTCTTTAGCGGTAGCCACATATTCTACAAACACAAATTCTTTGGCGCTGTCCCATTCAAGAGGTTTACCAATCTTGTCATGCAAATTTTTCATTATTAAAATCTCTATGAACCGTGCTCCTACGCCGAAGATTTTCTCAAGTCCGTCTGCGAATTCCTTAAACCGATGGGGAATGTCGTTTTTTGCTATTTTGAACTTTTTTTCGATGTGAAAGTATATTGACTGTTTGGCTGAATCTCCCAATGAAGACAGTGCGTCATCTACGGCTTCAAGAAGTAACTTGTCAAAGGTTTTTCTCCCCAACTTCTGTTTTCCTCTGAATGATGTTCTACGCAGTTTCTGCTAGTGTTTATAGTAGATAAATCCGCTGTGGATTTTTAAACTTAATCCTTAATTGCGGTAATTTGGAGCTGAAATCAGAATCAGAGTGTATTTGGTCTGTCTTAGTCGCTGAAAAGTTAAAACCTTGCTTAGAGTCGTTTTGCTGACTCATTCAATTGGGTTTGCCAGAATTTCACTTTGTAGATTTGCTGTCTGTGTCCTCAGAAAACCGACTGTATGTCTTGTGAAACTTTTCCTTTATCAAGCTCAATTCTTTCGCATAGTCCATCAACGCCATCCGCAGTGTCTCACTTTCGCTTATCCCAAGCCTCCCAGCCAGCTCATCGAGAATTTCTTTCTGTTCTCGGCTTAGAACAACCTTGACTATGCATTTTCTAGGCACTGCCAAATCACGTTTTCGGGTTTTAACCCACTCTGTTTGTCCACAGTTGGTCCTTTCACGTGGCTAACAGGGTGTACAATTCGCTTTTTCATTTTCTTCGTATATTAGCTTGGTATTAGTTGTGTAAAGCTGGTGTAGATTTGACTTGGGAAGAAACTGAGCAATTTGTTCGAAGTGGGCATCGAAGCCCTGAAGAGTTTCTGAAGGATGAGGAGCGGGTTAAAGGGTTGGTTAGGAGGTTGAGGGTTCGGTCAGCGTGTGGGTGAAATATGTTTATATATTTCTCGGATGATGGGTTGTTTTATGAGGAAGCGGGGCTTTTTCAGGAATAAAGTGGCGGTTTTTGCAGTTTGCTTTCTGATCTTTGTCGCTTGCATTGTTGCTTATCAGACGTTGTGGGGAGGTTCGAACTTTGAGGCTAGTGCGGGGAGGGTTCTTCTCGTTACGAGTAAGGGGAATATTACTATAGAGTTGTATGCTGACATGCCTGTTACGGTTGCGAATTTTAAGAACCTCACCAGCATGGGCGTTTATGACGGAACGGTTTTTCACAGGGTCATTGACGGTTTTATGATTCAGGGCGGCGATCCGACGGGAACTGGGACGGGTGATCCGAGCATTGCTGCTATTCCTGACGAGTTTACGAATCATAATCGTAACCTTCGCGGGACTATTGCTATGGCGAATAAGGGACCTGACACTGGGAGTAGCCAGTTTTTCATTAATCTCGTGGATAATGCTCGTTTGGATGGTTTGCATCCTGTTTTTGGTCGTGTGGTGTCTGGGATGGATGTTGTTGACGAGATTGGGCATGTGCAGACGGGTTCGGGTGACAGACCGTTGGCGGACGTTACGTTGAGCAAGGCGGAGATTGTTGGTTAGGTAGTCTTTTGTTGTGTGGGAGAATGTTTCTTAAGGTTAGCTGTTGTTATTGTTTTGTTTAGAGAAGGACGGGTGTTGCGCGTTGCGTAGAGATGAGAGGGATTGGCTGCGGATTGGGCGGCTGCTGCCTGAGGTGAAGGTGGGTATGGCGATTGACATGACTGAGGCTTGTGTGAGGGTTTGTGCAGCAGGCATAAGGGCTCAGAATCCAGACATGAGCGAGCAGGAGCTTATGGAGAAGTTGCGTGAGAGGCTTGAGTGGTCGAAGCGTTGGCAGAAACGTGGGCGGTGAGAGGTTACATGCTGGAAGTTTATCATGGTTTGGTCAGGAGGCTTGTGAAAAGTTTTGAGGGTGTTGGGTTAGAGTACATGTTTACTGGTGGTTTGGCAGCGAGTTTTTATGGGGTGCCGCGAACCACGACGGATGTTGATGTTGTGGTTGAGGTTGCTGATGGCGGGTTGGAGAGTAGGCTGGTTTCAGCTTTGGAGAGTGCATGTTTGGTGGTTGATAGGCGAGAGATTGTTAAGGCGTTGAAGTCTGACTATAGGATAGCAAGGTTTAGGGATACTAAAACGTCCTATTGTGTTGACGTCATATTTTCAAGTGGCAAGATTGCGAAAAGGGCTGGAACGATTGCGGGTTTGAACACGTTCTTTCAGGCGCCTGAGGATTTGGTTTTGGCAAAGTTGAGGATGATTAAGGCAACGGTGCCGAGAGAAAGGGCTTTGAAGGATGTGGAGGATGTTAGGGCGATCTTGAAGTTTACTGAAGTGGATGTTGGGGCTGTGAGGAAGCAAGCGAGAAAAAATAATACGCTCTCACTATTTGAAGCGATAATTGACGAGGCTAACTTGTGAAATAGCCAGCAAGGTTCTTGCCTCCTTTCTCGATGTGAGATTGCGGAAAAGGTTATAGCTGAACAGGCTTAAAATGGATAATGATGAGTCGTTTGGGTGTGGCACGCTTGGTCAACAAGGGTTTTGCAGAAGTGAATGGCACTAGGCTTTACTACGAGGTACTCGGTAGAGGGCATCCCTTAGTGCTTGTTCACGGGTTTACTGCTAACACTAGAATGTGGGATGACCAGTTTGAAGTCTTTGCAAAACGTTTCAAAGTGGTGCGTTACGATATGCGTGGCTTTGGTAAGTCAGCGCTTCCGATAGTCGGGAAAGAATACAGCTACGCAGAGGACTTGAAAGCTCTTCTGAATCAATTAGGGATAGACTACGCATACGTAATCGGTAGTTCCATGGGAGGCAGAATTGCCCTAGATTTCACTCTTGAATATCCAGAAGTTACTAAGGCTCTCATACTTGCCGATTCGAGCCTTGGAGGGTTTCAGGACTGGTCAAAGACCGGCTTCGATCCAGATAAGGAGGCTAAAGAAAAAGGCGTGGAAGCGGCAAAAGACTTGCTGATAAAGACAGATCCCATTATTCTCAGACTGGCTCGTGAGAAGCCAGATGTTGCTGTTCGAACTGGGCAGATGCTTTCTGACTATTCTGGTTGGCACTTTGTCAATACTGACCCATGCCGCTCCTTAGATCCGCCAGCGATAGAACGACTTCAGGAGATTAGAGTTCCGACCCTCATTATCGTAGGCGAGCATGATTCGTCAGATTTTCGCAGAATTGCTGACATCCTAAACAGGAAGATACAAGGCTCCAAAAGAATGACTCTGGCGGGAGTGGGACATGTGCCAAACATGGAGGCTCCAAGAGAATTCAATGAGGCTATATTGAGTTTTCTTGCCAACGTTTGAGATAGTTCGCTCTTTTTTCATGTCGAACAGTCTAGGACTATGGTTTTTAAGGCAGTTTGACCCTTAACTTTTATCGTTTTTCTGTTTTACGCTTTCGAAACATTGCTCGTTAGCCAGTTTTTGGTTTTGCGGAAAAGTTATAACCAGTCGTGAGCCAAATCAATGTTCTTGATGAGGAGTCTTGTCTCAAAGAAGCTATGTTCGTTTGGGCGTTATTGCCGTCTTGGCGATTGTTAGTATCTCGGTTGCTTGGCAATTGCTGACTTCTGATTATCCTACGCATTCAGATGTTTTCTTTATGGGCGTGGAAGCGGGTGTTCTTGGAGTTGTGCTTCTTGTTTGTTTGGTTTTGATTGGCATTCTCCTATATCGCTTAATTAGGTTCCCGAAGAGAACAACGAAAATAGAAGACACTTCTATCAGTCTTTTTGAGCCAGTTTTTTGGTTTTAGGGATAAGCTATAGCTGACCGCTTGGGAAGAGTGGTGCATCTTTTTCGGATTTGAAAGGCTAATAATGACCTCGCTAGGACAGCCAGCAAGGCAAAAGTTATCAAACGACTAGGCATCGTCACCCAAACAAAAGTCTACCTTTTCTGGCAATCAGAAACCAACCTCTGCAACAATAAAAACGAATAAGCACGATTCAGCTCTTTTTCTTTGTAGAGCCAAAACCCCAAGCCCTCCTTCATCATTCCGTGTAACTAACAAGCACAATTGCCCGTTCATAACGAAAAGAAAAAACAGAGAAACACTTTGTTGCTTGTCAACGCTTACATAATACTTGGCGGCACAGGCGGCTGCAACGTCTGTTTCGGTTTCTTACGGTGTACGGCAAGAACGACCGCTGCAACTATCACTGAAGCAACGATGCCGACAACCAGGATGGTGCCCAAGTTTGCAGGAGCAGTCGTTGGCGTGGCCATGTATGCCGTGAAGCTTGGGTCATGTTCAACTTTATAGCCGCTGTAGGTTGGATAAGCAATAAGGTAGAAATAGTTTGCTCGACTCATGTTTGTGATGGCTTCCTTCGCCCTGTCATACATCGGAGAGTGCATTTTAGCTATTAGGAGTGGAAGAAATCTCATTAAGCCCATGTGGGAAGCGAATAACCCCGTGTTCTGGGCGAAGCCGTCAATTTTGCATGTTCTGGTGGTTGCGTTGTATGTGGTGAAGGTGTTTTCTGTTTGGTCTGCTGTGTAGTTGTAGAGGTTGTAGGTCTGTTTTGTGCCGAATGAGGCGTCAAAAACTTTTTCTCCATCATCTGCGTATGTGGCGATTGAGGAGTTGCTCACGTTTTCATCGTTGTCCGTGATGTTCTGTCCGCTGGATGAGTTGCTGTAGGTGTTGTGATCAAGCATGACTGATGTTTGGAAGTTGACAATGCTCATCTTAATTTGGTTTTTTTGAACGAACTCGTAGACTGTTTCATTGGATATTTTTTCGCCATAGCGGTAGCAGCCCGTGCTGTTGTAGTGGTTGTAGAAGGGCCATGCCACCCAGAAATGGAAGATGTCGCGAATTCTTCCTATGATGTGGTTTTCTGTTAAGGTTGCTTTGTGAGTTTCTGGAGAAATCGTGAGGTTGTAGGTGAAAGTTAGCTCGTCGTATGTTGCCAGAGCCACTGGTCGACTGTTGTCGTAGGTGTGGTTTTCTGGTGAAATGTCAGTTTTCCACCATATTGCTGTTAGATTCGTGTATTTCATGCCCCACGACCAGTGAAGATTATCGCTGGAATGAGTTAGCGGGATTATGGATACTTCGCTGTTTAGGGATGGAAATGTGTTGTTTGGGAATAATGCTGCAAGGTTAAAGCCTAAGCTGAAGGAAGACCATAGGTTGTCATACATGTCTGGTGAGTCTGGATATGATGATTCTGCGGTTTCGTTGAAGGACAACAGCATCAGGAACGTGGAAGCCGTCAACACGTCGCGGCTGTGGTTCTCAGTTTTGTAATACATCATGAAGGTTTGCATTGGAATTGTCAAGTATCCTCCAAGACCAAAGGTCACGTTGGCTAATCCTGAGTAGAGCATTTTTAAACCGTTAGTGTTCACGTAGGTCATGTACATGTAAGCACGCCAAGTGCTTGGCGGAAGAGGCATCCCGTGGAGAAGAGCGTAAGCCCGAGCGTAATCGAAGAAGTCTATTGTTTTCTCCCAGCTTTCTTCCTTGAAATCCGTTGCAAGAAGAGTGTCTGTTGCGAGAGCTGTTGCTGTTACGCTTCCTAGCATGACACACGCAAGCAGAATTCCGAGTATACTCTTGATTGTCATTAAATCACTCTTATTTTTGGACTTATGGATATTTGGGCATATATTAAAGAATTGTGCACTTCAAATCCTAATGGAAAAGAATCGAGGCAAGGTGAGAAGAGCTCAAGCTATGGGTCATTTCTCACTAAATTGTCATATTTGCAAAAATGCAATAAAAAAGGATTTTCTCTAGTGTGTTGTCTTATGTTGCATTGCCTTGTTTTCTTCCAGCGTTTTCACGCGTGTTTCAATAAACTCTGCTACTTTCTCTTCACTGTATTGCCTAGCTGCCTTCTGCTTTTTCAGTTGTTCTTCAATCATTGCCAAGACTTTTTCCACGTTAAACGGCTTCAACACGTAGCCGCTAGCGCCTTTGTTTACAGCTTCAACGGCGTTCTGCAGTGATGGGTAGCCAGTGACTATTATCTTGACCATTTTAGGTGTGGTTTCTTTCATTGAAGTCAGCAGTTTTGTTCCATCCATGTCTGGGAGTCGAATGTCTATCAATGCCAAGTTATAGAAATTGATTTTAGATTTCTCAATTGCTTCTTTTCCATTTTGTGCGGTGTCAACCGCGTATCCCTTTTCTTTCAAGATGGTTGCGATGGTTTTTCTTATGCTCTCATCGTCGTCGACAACAAGGATTCTGGCGTGTTTACCCAAACTTTTTCACCTCCTCGTTCTGGTTTACACTTTATTGGAAGATTAACTATGAAGGTCGTGCCTTTCCCCACTGAGCTTTTTACGGAGATGTTTCCTCCGTGAGCCTCTACAACACGTCTGCAAATGGGTAGACCGAATCCCATTCCTCTTGCCTTTGTCGTGAAGAGTGGGGACCAAAGTCTTCTAAAAACATCATCAGTCATGCCTGTTCCATTATCAGTAAACTCAATTTCCACATTTCCGTCTTTTTCCCTGCTGGATATTATCAACTTTCCATCTTTTGGCATCGCGTCAAATGCGTTTCTTATGATGTTTACAAAGACTCTCTTCAGTTTCTCAACATCTACCGTGATTTGAGGTTTGTTGTGCGTCAAATCTACTATTTCAACTTTGTCTGGGATACTTACTAGAGACAAAACGTCTTTCACAATTGATTTTGGAGTGGTGTTCTTTAGTTCTAAGGTTATTTCCCTCGAATAGTCCAAGAGATCATTCACAATTTTGTTCGAATAGTCTATGTCTTTCTCTATAAGATCCAACATTTCTGTCTCTTTGCGATTCATTTTTGCCCCTAGCTTCATTTTCAAGTAGTATGTGGCTCCAGTTATGCCTGTTAGTGGGTTGCGCAGATCATGGCCGACCATCGCTGCTATTTCTCCGATGGCAGCTAGTCTTTCAGTTTTCAACAGTTTGTTCTGAACCGTCACAAGTTCTTGAGTTCTCCGCTTCACTTTCAGTTCGAGTTGATCAGCGTATTCTTTAACTTGGTTTTTTGCCTCATTTAACTGTTGAAACAGATGGGCGTTTTCTATGGCTACAGCAGCTTGATTAATGAACAGTACTAGCGGTGCTAGTGACTCCTTACTGGGTCTTTTCCCATCTAGCGGATCATCAATGCTTAATACACCCACTATACGTCCATCAGTTAGGCGGAGCGGAGCGTATAACAGATCTTCTGGATCCCAGTCAATCATGGCTTCTGGCGATAGCCTGCTTGAAACGGTTCCTTGCGAGAATCGTTTTCTAACCCACGGATCGCTCCATGGCAGATGGTAGAACTCACCGATTTTGAATCGTTCGTATTCTGGTCCGAAACGTTCACGCCAAACCTGCCCTGGTACTCTGTTGATCCACAGGAAATCTCTTTCCTCTTTTGTTAACCCTGCGGTGACAAAGCTTGCGGCGTTTGTTATTTCCATGCTCTCATCTCTAACAGCGCGGATGACTACTCTCCGCCATCCGAGTTCTCTGATTGCTTCAGCAATGATCTGGAGCCTGGTTCGCAAATCTGTGGTGCGGATCATTTCAGCAGCAATATTCATTAGCACAGTCAATTGGGTGGAGCGTTTTTCAATTTCCATTCTCTTCTCTAAACTACTCATTGCGGTTGCAGCATGTGAAGCCAAGATTTCAAGCAGCATAGCATCTTTTTCACCAAAAGCATTTATTTTTTTACTTTCTACATCTAGGACTCCGACTACACCGTTTTCTGTTTCCACGGGAACAACAATTTCTGACCTGACGCCAGGAGTGCCTTCAACATAGTCCTTGTCTCTCGTTACATCGCCAACAATGATCGTCTTACGCGTGGTTGCTGCTTTTACAGTTATGCCCCTTTTTGAGTTATCTAAAGGCAACTCCAGCGGCGGTTCAGAATATCTGCGTTGACTTCCAACCCTAAGCTTGTTTTTGCTCATGATCATGAAAGCTGCGTTTTCAAAACCTAGAGTTTGCTCTACAGCGTCTAAGGTTAATTCGTAAATCTGCCCAAGATTTTGGGCAGAATTTATCTTTCCAGCGTAGGAGTTCAATGCGGAAAGTCTGTCTTCCAACATCTTCCTTTCGGCAACATCGCGAATAATTGCAATGACTCCCACAATCTTTCCCTTGCAGACAAGAGGT
>JADDYB010000673.1_pt1 | contig 10870 bp, 13 predicted proteins | sample 8641941 | NCBI WGS metagenome assembly JADDYB01 (sample SAMN16275377, study PRJNA637457) | freshwater sediment metagenome | isolation source: Lake Kineret sediment | place: Israel: Lake Kineret | collected 2013 | reverse complement strand
AATCCCAATACTCCTTTCGGGAGTTGGGCCTTGAGCCAAATCTCGAAAATAATATAAGAGCCAACCGTGACGAGGAGCGACATGAAAAAGACTGTTTTAAGACGATAAGTCCCTTTGATTCGAAAGAGGAGAAATAGAAGGAAGAAGGTGCTGATCAGAAATCCTACAGGTTTGAGTAAGAAGGTGTAGGCGACAAGTAGAACAATGACATAGAGAACCTTCCCGGTCTCAAGACCGGCCCATAGACTTTGGAGACTGATCCGTATCTTTTGATCCCTGAAGGAAGAGAAAAAGAGGGACAGCGATAAGATGATTAGAATCGCGCCGGCGAAGAAAGTAATAAACCCTGGGCCTGGCTCGTGTAAGGTGCCGACTCCATAATTCAGAGAGCTGAGAGCGATCCCTATTCCGATAACAAGCCAGAAAAGGCTCGAAGATTGGTCCGGGTTTCTCATTCGGAGTCCAATCCCTTTAAGATGAATTTGTTATAAGAGCAGGGAAGCCCGCCCTGTTAATCTTTCTTGTAAATGCCAAGCCCAAGTTCTTTGAAGAGCTTTCCATTTAACTCGTAGTCTTTTTTAATGATCTGGATCAACTCTTCGCTCTCCTTGATGTCGTGAGGATAGCTAAGCCTTTTGAGAACCTCCTTCACTTCCTCTGCTTCCGAAGCCTGCCTGAAGGCCTTGCTGAGTGTTGCGATGACCTCCTTGGGAGTATTGGCCGGAGCATAAAGTAGGATGATGGCCTGAACTGCAAAATCATAACCTTTCTCCTTGAGTGTGGGAACATTCGGATAGAAGGGCATTCGCTTGTCGTTCCAGCAGACAAGGAGTCTCATGTTCCCGGCATCCACCTGTTCCTTCCACTCTGGAGTCTGGGAGTTTGCCTCTACGTGCCCGCCCATCACAGCTGCGACCGACTGTGGGCTGGTTGCAAATGGCACATGCGTCCACTTGATCTTCTCTTTCATGGCTAAGTACTCCATCGCCAGGTGCTGCCCGGTACCGACGCCTGATGTGCTGTAACGGATCTTCCCTGGGTTCGCCTTGGCGTAGGCAATAAATTCCTCAAAGGTTTTCCAGGGAGAGTCGCTCTTCACGGCAAGGCCATAAACATAATACGAATAACTCATAATAGGGATAAAGTCTTTGAGTGGATCCTGAGCATTATAGGGGACAGGTTGTAGGTGAGGGATCCGGCCCAGGGTGGCAGAACTTGTATTGGCAATCGTGTATCCATCCGGCTTTTCAGCCTTAAGTCGGCCGAGAACCAAAGTCCCACCTCCTCCTGTGACATTGGAGACCAAGATTGGCTGTTTTAATGCCTTAGAGGCGATGTTCGCTATTGCTCTTTGGCTAATGTCGGTTCCGGACCCTCCTCCCCAAGCCACCCAGAGGTTAATCGGTTTGGAAGGAAAAGTATCTGCTAAGGGTTCACCCCTGACAAAGATAAATAAGGCCATCGACAATAAAATGACTAAAAGTGTTCTTTTCATACAAAACTCCTTTCTATTTGATCTCCATTCTGTTTTCCAATTTACTAAATAGATCTATTTTGTCAAGTTAATTTCCAGGAGCAAAAAAGAACAGACTCGATAGAGTAGAGGGATGCCTATCTACTTCAACGATAGGAGGTGTTTAAAAATGATTAAAAAATTTTAACAGGAAAAGACCGTAGCCTTAAGATTCGAAAATTGAGGAATTCGATCATTAAGGGATCGGAGAATTAAATAATTAACAATTCCCCAATCCCCAAATTCCAGAATTCGGAAATCCACTAAATCTTTTCAAACATATCTTTGGGCGCGCCGCATACGGGGCAAACCCAACTGTCGGGGAGTTTATCAAAAGGGGTGTTTGGAGAGATGCCACTGTCGGCATCACCTTTTTCTGGATCGTAAATATAACCACAAACTTTACATTGCCATTTTTCCATCTCTGTTCTCCTGTCCGAAGTCACCCCCTTCCCAACCTTCCCCCCTCGAGGCCTCCGGTTCAGAAGAGCTTCTAGCTCGGAGAGGGGGGGAAAAGGTGGGGGGGGCGCCATGCGCTTTGCGACTATTTTAGGATTTCGTCATCATAAATTTTTTCGAGTCTCAGTTTGTGTTTGGCCTCCTCATTGGCCAAAAGGGTGAAGAGCTTATTCAATTTTTCATCTTTATTTGATTTATTCATATGGGTGTAGAGTTTAAAGGCTCGCTCTTCCATCTTGATCGCCATTCGGAGGGTGTTGGCATAGGGCATATCCGGTTTAAACTCCGCATCCGCCAGATAAGTACTGATCTTGAGATCAGGGACCTTCTCAATCTTTGCCTTGGAAATTTTTTTCATATCAAGTTTTTCGAGCAGTTTACGATGCCCCACCTCTTCCTTGGCCAAGTCGGAAAAGAGGTCTTTTGCCCCCGTCAATTTTGACATCTTACTCGCCTTTGTATAAAAATTGAAAGCTTTGATCTCTTTATTAATGGCAAATTTGATGATCTCCTTAAATTTCTTCTCGTTCATAACAGCTCCTTTCTATTCCTGCTTTCCTTTGAAAGATTTCTCCCACGCTTATCCTCAACCCCGCTCCATTTTACGAGATGCCTTTTTCTTGGTCAAGAAGAATTTGGTGGCATAGTCAAATAGTCATTAGTCTTATAGTCGAAAAGGTAAAGACTATGTGACTATGAAACTACACGGCTATAAGACGACCGTCTCCGAACTAAGTTCTTCTTAGCAGCCTCATCGAACTAAGGATGACCAGGAGGGAGCTCGCTTGGTGCATCACAGCTCCTAAGATCATGGTGACCCATCCCTGGGCTGATAGAATGACCAACACCGTATTAAAAACGAGTGCGAAGATAAGATTTTCTTTGATCACCCGAAGGGCTTTTCGAGAGAGTCGAATGGCCGTGGGAATCTTTTCAAGCTCATCTGTCATCAAGGCAATGTCGGCGGTCTCAATGACCACATCCGTTCCCACGGCTCCCATCGCGATGCCGACATCCGCAGCCGCCAGAGCTGGAGCGTCATTTACCCCATCACCGACCATGGCCACCACCTGACCTTGTTTTTTCCACTCTTTCACCCTCAGCACTTTCTCTTCGGGAAGAAGTTTCGCTTCATATCGGATCCCCAATTCTTTTCCAATACGGTCTGCAACTTGGTCGCTATCGCCCGTGAGCATCCAAATTTCTGATACTCCCTGTTCCCTGATCTTATCGATAGCGTCCTTGGCTCCTTTCCTCAATGTATCGGCAATGGAAATAATTCCTAGGAGGCGACGGTCCAATGTAACGAGGAGGGAGGTCATCCCCTCCGATTGCTTTGACTCCAACAACTCTTTGGCCGATTCCGAAATTTGAATCCCTTCACTTTTCATCAGCTCGAAACTTCCGACAATAATGGTCTTGGAGTCCCACTGAACCTTCACGCCTTTCCCTCTAAAATTTTCGAAGGACTGGGGATGAGGAATGCTGAGACCCAACTCCTCTGCCTTCTCCGTGACGGCTCTGGCCAAGGGATGCTCAGAGCGTTTCTCTGCTATGGATGCCCAATAGAGCAGTTCCTTCTCATCCAAACCATTACAGGTTCTCATCTCCACCACCCTGGGTCTTCCCACTGTAAGGGTTCCTGTCTTGTCCATAAGAAGGGTCTTCAATCTTCCCATCTGTTCAAGAAAGACCCCTCCTTTGATTAAGATACCCTGCCTGGCCGCATTTCCAATAGCAGCCACCACGGCTGTAGGGGTTCCAAGAACCAATGCACAGGGACAGGCGACGATCAGAATCGTAATTGCTCGAATAGGATCTCCTGTAATCAGAAACGTGACAAAGGCGATCAGGAGGATGGTCGGGATGAAGTATCTTGCAAAGCGATCCATCACCCTCTGGGTAGGTGACTTCTCTGCCTGCGCCTCTAAGATCAAACGTTTGATCTGGGCTAATTTCGTATCCTCAGCCACCTGGGTGGTTTCAATTTCACAAGAACCCGCCTCGTTAATGGTGCCGCAATAAACCCGATCCCCGACCCCTTTCTCAATCGGAATCGACTCTCCGGTTAACATGGACTGGTTGATCGAGCCACAGCCCGATATAATTTTTCCATCCACAGGAACCCGCTCACCCGGTTTGACAATCACCACCTCCTTGGCTTTCACCTCTTCAATCGGAACCTGAACTTCCTTATCCCCTTGCCTTACCCAGGCCGTCTTTGGAGAAAGCTGGATTAAGGAAGCGATGGCTTTTCGTGTTTTTCCCACGGTGAGTTGTTCGAGGAATTCGCCCAAGAGCATGATGAAAATGACCGTTGCTGCTTCTTGGTAGGCTTGAACAACCGTAGCGGAAATGGCTGCTACGGAAACAAGAGTGTCAACATTTAAATCAGGGATCAGAAGTGCTTTGATCGCGCCTTTCAAAATGGGGTAGCCTCCGAGAACTAAGGAGACGACGGCAAACCCGGTCGGAAGGGAGGAGGGTCCCCATTTCATCCACACGAAGATCCAGGAGAGCGCAAGCGTTATCCCTGAGGCGGCCATGAAGAGAAGGGGCCTCATCTCCTTCCAGAAAACTCTTGTTCTTTCGGTAAGAGTTTCCCTCACCGCATAGCCAGGTTTGGTGATCGCTCTCTTGATCCGATCAACTTCTACCCGATGAGGATCATAATAAACCGTGGCGGAGGAGAGAACATAACTTACCTCTGCAGAGAGGACGCCTGGGACATGTTCCACCGAGCGCTCGATATTCAGGGCGCAATCACCACAGTGGATGTTCTCAATATTGACGACGATCTTCGATTTTCCTTCAAACTTCTTTTCTTTCTCTTCCATCGATCATCTCCCCCCCACCCCCTCCCTCTCCCCCATGGGGAGAGGGGAAGGGTGAGGGGCATTCCACATTCCGCAATCGACTTAGTCTCCCCAACTCCATATGCCGGTGTTGTGAAGGCTATAATACTGATCGTTAAGCAGCTTTTCATGGAGCGACTCTTCCTCGGCTAATCGTTTATACATGTCTTTTCCTCGAGGGTCTTTGGTTAACTCAGCCATGGATCGATAATAGACCTGGGCTTTCTTTTCTTCTCGAACAGCTATTTTTAGAGCGTCCATGTCCGTCAATTGCTCTTGGCCTAGCGGTTTTTGGGCTTTCAAAACAATTTTCTTCTTTTTGAGAGAGGTCCCATCATAAAGAATCCACTCCCCTTTCTCCTGAAGCGATTTGAGAAGGCCATTCAATTTTTGAAAATGGTTCATCTCAAATTCAGAAAGTTGTTGAAACATATCTCTCCCCTTAGGGTTTTTTGTCCTCTTCGCAGCCTTTGAATAGGCTTGGTAAGCATCCCTTTCAGCCTGTATCGCTAACTTGAGGGCTTTGATATCTTCTCTGTCCGTCCATGGAAGCTCTTTACCACAGGCTTTGCAGGGAAGTTTCTTTTCCTTTCGGATCACATCTGCCACGCTCTCAAAACCTTCGAGCGTCATATCTGCCTCAGCACCGCAGTGATGACAGGCGAAGGCTTCTTTTGAATGCATTTCCGTCCCTATTTCCTGGCCACAGGTTTTGCATATCACTTTTTTCTTCCTCTTGATGACATCCTCCACTTTTTCAAATCCCTCAAGAGTCATGTCTGCTTCAGCCCCACAATGTTGACAGGTAAGAGTCTCTTTTGTATTCATGTTGATGCACCGTTCCTTTCCCCTGATAAGTCATTTGTTGAACGCTTCAATCAGTTGTTAAGGCGGACAGATCGTTTTTAAAGAATTACTTGTTAGTAGGCTTATCCTTTTTGCCGACGAGTCTCGGATCAATATTGCCGGGTCCCCCACAATCCGGAATATAGCAGGTCACATCACTGAAAGTGCAAGTTTGCTTGCAAGAAGGACATTGCTCGGGCACGGTATCGGCTCCGAATGTGTAACCACAATTGGAACATTTCCATTGCGTCATTGATTTCACCTCCTCTATGCTGAAAGAAAAAATGTAAGGAAAATCACACCTAGAACGATTTGAATCAAAACGAGGGAAAAAGTACTGTAATTGATCAACATATGAATCAGGGCAAGGCGATTCGTTCCTTTTCCTTTAGAAAGCTTCCCTCCGAGGGCGACCCCGATGGAAAAGAGAAGGAGGATGAAGACGGCCAAATAGGTGTGGAGACCCGAAGTTAATAGGGTTCCCTTTAGATAAAAAAGAGTTCCGGCCCCAATGAGTGAGCCGATCCAGAGAAGGATATAGAATCTTTTTCCCCATCGTATATGCCTCTGCCATGGGAAATCCGAGGAGGACCCTTGGCCTCTTCTGAATCGGAACCGTTTCCAACCTAAATAACCTGTATAGACTCCAGAAAGGATCGCCAATACGATAACGATGGGATGAATGAATGCCACTTTCCTATCCTCCTTAAATCTCTCCGTTCCAACTGGCTATCAATTGATCTGGCCTTCCTTCCACCTGATAGAGAAGGTTTGCATTCACCTTATATCGTTTTCCCGTTTCAAAGGAAATCGGATATTCGAAGGCGACAGCTTTTTGAGGAGGGACCCCATTTTTCTTAAGGGTCGAGAAAATCTCTTCCTTGGAAAAGATCGTTTTTCCATCGGCATCTTTTACTTGGGTATTGAGGACGATGCGATAATCCCCATATTTCCCAGTGGGCATGTTATGACCTGATGCTCGGTTTGTGAGGGATATTTTGACCCACCCCTTTCCTGCCTCCCCTGTGATCAGGGCGGCTTCTTTAAGGAGTTTATCATAGATCATTAGATGCTGGCCGACCATTCTTTTGGGCACAATGGCTGAGAGGAGAAAGCCCTGAACGGCTTTTCCCTCGGACCTCGGCATATGGCATTCCTGACAGGTCTTTTTTGAACCGCTCGCTTGCCATTCCTGAAAAGTCGGCATATGACATCCTGCGCAGAATTCGGATTTCAGCATGGATTCATCCTGTTCGGATTTATGCTTGGCGGTCAACTTATATGTGCCATAGATCATATTATTTCTGAGGTGGCAGGTGGTGCAGTTGATCCCTTCCTCCTTATGGACAGGCCGTGTCTTAAGATTCTTTTCCTCCGCGATTTCGTGGGAGGCATGGCAAGCGATACACTCGGTTGCCGTGTAGTTCTTCGACCCTTTTTTAAAGGGATCATTGACATAAGCCTTCGCATGGAAATCTTTCGACCATTCCTCATAGATCAACTTATGACACTCCTTACACTCTGAGGACTTCACCGTCTTTTCGCCCATCTCAAGGAGATAATCGTATTTAGCAGCCACTAAGAACAGCGAAAGAAAAATCAGTCCGAAAAAGACCATTATTTTATTTCTCATCATTTTCCCTCCTTCTCATTTTAATCTTCGTAAAGATTTAAATCATAACCTAATTGAATCGCCTTTAAATTCTCTTTGAGATAGGATTTGGGTAAAAGCTTTTCCAGTTCGATATGAGAGATGTCAAGATCGATCAATCGAAAAAGTCTACCGAGGGCGATCATGTTTCCAAAGATCGCCTGCCCAAACTTTTCTATCCCCATCATGCCAAAGGGAACCTCTTCATCGGTGCAGAGCCCTGTATCGCAGATCGTTTTTTGAGCAACGAGTTGATCTCCTTTTTGATGGAGACGAATGAGTATGTCTGCCTCATCAGTGACCGGATTTTCAATAGGCATTTGATCATAAGTGAGGTAGGCACTAATCCGTGTATTGCGAATGGAGGAATCGTAATCAAAGAGAAGGGCCACCTCATAGCCCAACTCCTTCAAGGCCATGGCGAGGACATGGGAGATGACCCTCACCGATTGGCCTCCCACTCCTGCAAAAACAATTCGCTTCATGAAGTCCTTCCTTATAAAATCCAAAGGTTGAGGCTGAGGGTAAGGATGAGAAGAAAACTCATTCCTTAGCCTAAACCTTGGCCTTAACCTTCAACTTTCCCTACCAAAGGAAATTTAAAAATGAGATCTTCGCCATGCGGTGCAATGTCTATATCTTTAGTTAGATCCTTACCTGCAATATGACATCGCATTCTCTTCTCTCCCTGAAAGAGTGTGCTTCCTGAAAGATCATAGACCTTTCTCTTATAGGCGATGTAAATCGGTTTTCCTCCTGAACCATCGAACTGTTGGAGTTCCTCAAGAGTGAAGGGTTTTAGATCCTCCATCGGGATCTCAGGTCTGACCTTTTCCTTCTCTACGGGCTGGGGAACTTCTTCTATTACTGCCTTGGCAATCCCCAACTCATCCTCTTGGAGGTGATCTCTTTCGCCCTCGACGATGTGGAATCGCTGATCAAACCATTTAAACATCTGGTAAGCTGTTTTGAAACCCAATCTTCTTCCATTCAGCTCAATACAGTCACTGATAATGTCGACAAAACTGAAACCCTTCCAGAGAAGTGCTTCACGAATACAGGTCTTGAAATGGTTGAGATGATAGACGGTGGTACGGGCATAAAAATAGGGGGCCTGCTGTGTGAGGATGCGACCCAAACGAAGGGGCGAGTAGGGTATCCCTTGCGGTGAAGTGAGGGTTTTCGTTCCTTTGGGGGTGGTCGGCCCGGCCTGGCCACCTGTCAATCCATAGATCTCGTTATCGTTACAGAAGACCGTGATGTCAGGATTTCGACGGGATGTATGGAGGAGGTGGTTTCCTCCAATGCTTCCTAAATCTCCATCTCCGGAGAGGACGATCACATGGAGGTCAGGGCGAACGGTCTTGATCGCCTCCGCTGCGGTCAGGGGTCGGCCGTGGGGAGTGTGAATGGCATCCAAGTTCATATACCCGGACATTCTTCCTGAGCACCCAATTCCGGAGACGGCAACGGTATTTTTATCATTCCAGCCGAGTTCTTTGATAGCCATGGCCACATTCTTTAATACAGAACCAATGCCACAGCCCGGGCACCACGTGTGAGGGAACCGTCTCAGCTTTAAGAGTTCTTTGTAGGAACGATCCATCACCTTCCCACTCCCTTCAAACATTCCTCAATTTGACTGTGTATCCATCCGAGTTTGAACCCTCCCCCCAAACACGGAACTTTCATCACTTTTCGGCAAATGGCACACTCCACCCAGCTTGCATATTGCCCATCGCTCCCTTCCACAACGATGATGTGTCGATAGGATTGGGTCACCTCTTTTAACTCTTTCTCTAGGACAGGATAGATGCGGATAGGTCGAAAAATGGAGAAGCGGTCTTTTAATGAGGAGACGACCCTTGAGGTGATTCCAAAGGCAATGAGGAGAACATCGGAATTTTTACAGGTTAGATATTCAAAAAGAGGATATCTCTCAGCCACACGGTCATGCCGGTTTTTCAATTCCCCAAGCCATTCCCTGTAAATCACGGGATCGCTGGTTTTCACATTTCCCATCTTATCGTGGGCCGTTCCAGTAAAGAGTCTTTGGCCACGGCCCAAAGGTTCTTTTGTCCGAGGAATGATGTCAATCGTTATCCCTTCGAGATCCACCATCTCATAGAGGTGGGATAGGAACGCATCGGCAAGGAGGATGATAGGTGAAAGGGATTCCTCTGCTGCATTGAAAGCTGTGGCCGTTAGACGAAAACATTCTTCGACGGAATTGGGATAAAAAGCAATGGGATAATAATCTCCTGCACTCCCTGCCTTGATCTGAAGTAAATCTGATTGAGCAGGCTGAGTGGGCATCCCTGTGGAGGGACCCACCCTCATCGAATTGACGAAGACACAGGGAGCTTCTATGACATGGCCCCATCCCAAGGCTTCCTGCATCAGAGTGAATCCCGGTCCAGAGGTGGCCGTAAAAGCCTTGGCCCCTGCCAACGCTGCAGCGATCGTCGCAATGGCTGCAGCAATTTCGTCTTCAGCCTGGAGGAATCGAAATCCAGGATTTTCCTCTGAATAGAGGGCAGCCTGTTGTAAAATCTCAGAGCTCGGGCTGATAGGATAACCAGCGAAGTAACTGGCACCTGCCTGAACCGCTCCCTGGAAAATGGCTTCATTTCCTGAGACGAGCCGTTTCATCCTTTTCCCTTCTCATCCATCACCTCAATGGCGATATCAGGGCAATAGCATTCACATTGGTAACAACGAATGCAACCATCCTTCTCTTCAATTTCGTTTTGCTCGAAAGAGAGGACTTGGACTGGACAGACCTCTACGCAGAGAAGGCATCGTTTACAGTAAATCTCATTCCAGAGGATATTGATTCTTGGCTTCATGGATTCTGAACAAGCCTCCTCCCGGCCTCAAAGGCCTGTTGGAGTGCTTCCGGATGTTTTAAAATATCGCCTTTGTACTCCACGCCTCGAAAGAGGAGGTCTCCTGCGTAGTCTGCGTTGAGGGTATCGAAGAAATACTTCACCGTGAGAATGGATCCTTCAAAGACCTTCTGTCCCTTTGTCGCTCCCAAAGAAATAAAGAAACCCTTCCTCTTTTTTCCTTCCTTCCCTAAAGAAGGATCTTTAAGAAGATATTTCCTCGCCCATAATGCCTGGCTTCGATCAATCAGGGCCTTGGTCCAGGCCGTGACGCCATAGAAAAAGATCGGTGAGGCAAGAATGAGAACATCTGCCTCCAGCAGTTTGGGATAGATCTTTTCCATATCATCGAGAATGATACACCTTCCAGTATCATCACATCCATGGCATTCTTTGCAGGGGATGATGGTGAAATCGCTAAGGTATAGACGCTCTACCTTTGCGCCTTCTTTCTCCGCTCCCCGAAGCGCCTCTTCCAAAAGGAGTTCTGTGTTGCCTCCTCTTCTCGGGCTGCCGAAAATTCCTAAAACCTTCATAGATCTCTGTGACATTATACCATCTAGGTTTTATCCCTCTCCCTTGACGGGAGAGGGTTGGGTGAGGGTGGATTATCGTAGTTTTAATCCCCCTCCCCTCAATCCCCTCCCGCCAAGGGAGG
>JADDYB010000672.1_pt1 | contig 10874 bp, 18 predicted proteins | sample 8641941 | NCBI WGS metagenome assembly JADDYB01 (sample SAMN16275377, study PRJNA637457) | freshwater sediment metagenome | isolation source: Lake Kineret sediment | place: Israel: Lake Kineret | collected 2013 | reverse complement strand
TCTTCAGGCAGCGCTCGAGGAAGTACAAGAGACAGACTCTCCCTTTGCCAAGATGATTGAGCAGGAGGAGCTGAGCATCCGTGACTGCTTCCGTCGCATCCAGAGCCTCACGGCACAGGTGGCTGCCTGTGAGCGACAGCTTCAGCATTTGAAGTTCTGGGAGGAAGGGTTCAGCAACCGAGGCATCAAGAGCCTGCTTCTAGAATCAGTCACCCCCTTCATGAACCAACGTGCCACCTACTACACGCAAGCTCTCTCGGATGGTGAGATCAAGATTGAGTTCTCCACCCAAACTACCCTAAAGTCAGGGGAGGTCCGAGAGCAGTTCTCAGTGCAGGTGACCAATGAGAACGGAGCGGATACTTACGCTGGCAACAGCGGTGGAGAGAAGGGTCGGGCAGATCTGGCGATCAACTTCGTCTTGTCTGACCTGGTTGCTTCTAGGGCTCGGAAAGCTTTTCCTCAGCGCTTTTTCGACGAGCCCTTTGAGGGACTGGACGAATCTGGGGTTGATGCTGTCATGGCGTTGCTTTCGGCTATGGCAGTGGATGCAGGGTCCGTATTCGTCATCACACATCAGCCTGGAATGAAGGGGCTCTTCGACGGGACGCTCACTGTGGTAAAGGAGCGAGGACGCAGTGTCATCCGCTGAGGTCATGCTGCTTCAGAAGATCGTTGACCATCTCATGCCTGCGGGGATCAGGATTCCTCTGAAGGTCATGACGGTTGGTGCGAAGCCTCGTACTTCAGATGCGATCACATTTCGAGCAGAAGGCCAGGATCAAGATTGCCTTCTGGAGGAAGTGATGGACAAGGCCAAGATTGAGGCTGCGATGCGATCTGGTTATCCCCAGATATCAATCCCTGTGGCTCTAGAAACAGGTCGTCGCATCGAGGTGGAGTTCTGGTGCGGAGAGTGCCAGCACTACATCTACCTCAAGCTCAACACCGCTCTCGAGGGCAATCACGTCGTGGTTTGTCCGCAGTGCAACCACAAGCACTACCGAGTGGTGCAGAACGGAATCATCACAGGAGATCGGTACGACGAGGGTAAGATCATCGCTGATGAGATTGTGCCCATGAAGTCAGCTGCTACAAAGGAACGAAGGCAGCGTGGCGACATTGCATTGCTTCGCGAGATGGAAGCCGTGGGGCTTCTCAAATAAAGGAGACGAGCATGGGAAAGAAGATCGAGCGTCAGACGTTCAAGATTGGAGACCAGGTGTTCTGGGAGAGCCAGGCGGCAGGGAGCTGGACCAGGAAGGAAGGTGTGGTGCATCGAGTGATTCCTGCTGGTCAGCACTGCCATCTCACCGACTACGAGATGGATCGTTTCAGCTGCCAGGTGGACTCATCATTCCCTCGGGATCATGAGAACTACCTGGTGGTGGTTTGGTTTACTTCAACCAGGAAGAGCAAGATCTACCGTCCCGTAGTGAGCAGGCTCAAGAAGGTGTAGCGGATGGGAGACCTGATCGGATGCTGGCGTCGATACACCATGCCGAGGACCATTCGCAAGAAGAAGAGTCCTCTACGTCGAGCGGTACGGCAGGTTCCGATCCCTGCTATACCGCGACCAGACTACTTTCCACCTGAGCGTGACCCTGATCGTGAGGTGACCAGGTACAAGCTCAGGCAGAGGAGACAAGCAATGGGAGAGGCCAAGGACATCGTGGGGAAGCCGTCGGATGATCACTTTCCGCCCCCTGCCGGGCCTGTGACGGGCTCCGTCATCCAGCGTCTCACCTCGATGATCGATGACGTGGACAGAGCCATTCAGGTGAAGGAGCACGATCTGACCGTGGAGGGTCCCAACCACTACGCAGAGAACCACTACAAGCTGGGCATCCTGAAAGCATCTGACAGCATGCTCCGACGAGTGCGAGCCATGCTTCAGGACTACGGGACTGATCTGAAGCAGGACTTCGATCCCACAGAGGACATCGAAGCAGCTTCGGGGGAGGATCTGGAGGCAGGAGTGGTTATTCCCCTCAACGGTAGCAAGAAGGACGAAGAGGAGAACTGAGATGCCACTCTGTCTCAACGCTGATCCAGCAATGGACCTTCGCAAGCGAATCGTGTGGGACCCCTCCAAGATGGAGGATGTGCTCGAGGCCCAGCATCGCATTGATGCTTTTCGCGAGCAGGGTTTCACACGAGCTGCTGGTCCGTTCCTTCCAGGGGAGATGGTTCTGGAACCACCGCAGCGAGCTGAAGACCTGATGCTCCTGCGCATCCTCGATGACAGCGGGGATACTCGCATCGTCTGGAACAGGAAGAACGAAGGGGAGATCAAGGAGGCCAGGCAGAAGTTTGAGGACCACATCAGGAAGGGTTACCGAGCCTACGTGACTCGTTCTGATGGTTCCAAGGGGAGGCGCATCGAAGACTTCGATTCTCTGCTCGAGGAGATTGTGCTGACTCAAGAGAAGTCTTTGGGGATGAGAACTCCTGATCGACCAGCCGAAGCAATCATGGTGCCCCCGACAGCACCCGGCTAGGAGGCAGAGATGTTTGCTCCCATGATGGACCGCTGGCAGCGGAACTGTATCAAGCGTAAGCATCCTGGGTACACTCCTCCAGGATCAATGCGCAAGGCATTCCTGCAAGGGCTTAACCCCCACCCACCAAAGCCAAAGCCAGTGTTCACAGGGATGGCTGACCCTGATCCTCTGGGGCCAACGGGATCGATCAATGTTCCATCGTGTTGGCCTGTGCATGGAGATTGGGAGATTGATGCCAGTGGTTCTGTTCGGCAAAGGGTGACGTGGGCTACCATTCGAGCACTTCCTCGAGATCAGTGGACTGATTTTTATGTCAATGCTGACTCAGCTTCTACTTCGATCACGACAACGACTAGCGGGAACATCTCAACAGGCAATAGCGTCATCATCTACGATCAGTGGACCAATGATTCTACTTCAGCTTCGACTGATCGTGTCTTCTGGCCTGCTGGGGTCATAGTTGAGAATGATCTTCTCAATGGTTCCACAGTCATCACTTATCCAGGTGGTCAACTCCCCGACCCTAAGAAGATGAAGGAGGAGCAGTTCCGCCGCAGACTAAAACAGCAGATCACGGGCGGCATTCCTCTCAATCATCGTGGCGCATTGGTGCGAGCCAACCACAGGCCAGCAGACTTCAGCCAGGTGGCTCCATCAGAGGTTGTAGCTCTACGGTTGCTGAGAGGCATGCTCAACGAGGAGGAGTGGAAACGCTACCTTCGCTACGGCTTCATCATCGTCAGGGGGGAGAGTGGGCTGGTCTACCAGATCGTGAGGAACCAGAGCCACGTCAGGGTTTACCGAGGCGGCAAGAAGGTGGCAGAACTGTGCATCTACGTGAATGGGAACGTGCCGCCTACAGATCAGGTGATTGGCAAGAAGGTGATGGTGGAGTGCTGCGAGAAGGAGATCTGGTCCAGGGCAAACATCCATGGCCAGTCGAAGTGGCCAACAAAGTACAACCCCTCTGAGGAAGAACTGGTACAGTTGGCCGCATGAGCGAGAAACGATCAGAGCCATTCTGGCAGCTGCCTGGGACCGTCAAGCAATTCGACAGCGGGGCTGAGGTCCGTGAGGAGAGCATTGGGTCAGACCACGTTCTGATCCATGTGACCGTTCCGGATACGATAGAGACGGAGCGGTTGGCTTCCTTCGCCAGGAACTTCAGCAGGGAGCTGCCCAAGAACGCTCGAGCCATCTTCACCCACGAAGACATCAAAGTCAAAGTGCAACGTCCTCGGTCTGTGTCGTTGTCACTGGTTGGCAACACCATCGAGGGAGATCAGATTCTGAAGGACATCCAGCAGCTCCTCGATGATTCTAGCATCACCAACATCCACATCCAGGTTCAGAACAACCACATCATTCAACCAGAACCCAGACCTATCCTGGCTCCTGCTGCTACAGTTGCAGGCATTGCAACGGTGGGTTCAACAACAGTGGTTGAGGAAGTGAAGGGAAACAATGGCCACGGAGAAACTAGGACTACTCGACAGCCAAAAGGTACAGGAGATCGTAGAAGCCAGCAAAAGAAAGGAGGCAGCCGCAAAGTCAAGAGCACTTGAGATCTTCATGCAGCTGATGCAGCTCAAGCCATTCAAGAAGTGGCTCGAGAAGAACATCATCATCCGCGACGAGATCGACCACGACAAGAAGCAGATCACAACTTACGTGATCTACAAGGGGGACCTGCCCAAGGAGCAGCAGGACCAGCTCGAGACGCTTCGCCGATCACAATTTGACTGGTGGTGCGAGACGTGCGATCAGGGATTCGGTCTCACGGAGATGGATGAGAACGATCTTCATCAGCCCATCTGTTCCCAGTGCGGGGCTGTGTTGATCACACCTGAGAAGCCCAAGGAGGAAGGAGAAGGAAGTGCAAAGCCCGATTAGCATCATTGGATTCGAGGAGGACACCAACCTGAGGCATGTGACGTGGAATCAGAACTACCTGGAGGAGGTGAAGAGAGAGTGGCGATTGCAGCATGGGCAGGCAGTGGTGTTCTGCAATACTGCACAGGATCGTTTCAGACTTGTTGCCGTGTTTTACGGCTTGGCGGTCCTTGTGCTTCCTCCAATCGATCCTGAGGAGCGGCACAGTCTCTATCTCAAGATCAGCGAGTTCCTTCGCAAGTTCCAGCCACGAGACAAAGTGGCAGCGAAGCTCGATGAGGAGATTGAGCTGGCCAAATCCAGGATCGAACGTCGCAAGAAGCTGGCGGCTGAGGCCCAGCAGCAGAGGAGGAAAGCATTATGACGCTCACCAAGAAGAAGATGACCAGGTACAGTGAGGCGAAGGCAATCAAGGTGCATCAGCTTCGGCTTGCTGGACATTCGTGGAGAGAGATTCACGAGCAGATGGGCATTGCTGTTTCTACAGCTTCAGCCTGGGAGAACATTGTTCTGGGGGATGCGGAGCTTCTGAAGAAGGCTGAGAAGGGTCCGGTGACCAAGCGGGTGGCCAAGGTGGAGAGCCCCACTGTCAAGGATGTGACGTTGAAGGAAGAGAACGACTACCTGAGATGGTGGAACCAAGGGGAACGGCGGGGCTGGGTGGATCGCCTCTTGAGCGAGATTCAGAAGTGAGATAGAGTCGGGGATCGAAATGGACCAGATCGTCATTGGCATTGATGGTGGGCTAGATGGAGCGATTGTGATCATTGATCAACGCTTCAAGCTTTTGTCCTGGATGGACATGCCCATCATCGCAAGCGTGACAAAGAAGACTCCACGCAAAGGTCCCAACGCTGGTAAGACGAAGACCAGTACCAAGAGGAACTTCGATCTCCGCACTATCTTCAACTCCCTTCGCAACACACGCAACATCATCGAGAAGCACTTTCCCAACGTGCAGCTCATGGCTTTCTTCGAGAAGGCCCACTCCATGCCCCAGCAGGGTGTTGCTTCTACATTCAAGACGGGGCAGGGCTTCGGGCTGATGGAGATGGCTTTGGTTGCGCTCGAGGTTCCGTACCAGATCATTGACGCTTCAACGTGGAGTAAGGAAATGCACAAGGGGGTGACTGGAGGATCACCCAAGGCCAAGTCATTTGCATTGGCCGGAAGGTTGTTTCCTTCGTTGCCTCTCACGTCCTCGCGAGGGACTGTACTAACCAAGGATGGGCGAGCTGACGCTGCCCTGATTGCCTACTATGGGCTTGTCCATGTCCTCAAAGCACAGCAGCCAGTCAAGACAGCCAGGCGGACCCCATTCAAGGGAAAGATCAAATGAAGAAGCCAGAACCACAAGAGCCGAAGCCGAAACCTCCGGTGACGATTCCGACTTGCAACCGCTGCGGGAGACCTCTCACGCAGTGCAAGTGCAAAGAGAACGACCTGAGGAAGTGAGGGCAGTTCACGAGCGGGTCTACCTTGCCGTGGATGTCAACAATCTCTGGCATTCGTGTCAGGCACTGTTCGGCACCTATGCTCGTGTGGACTATGCAAAGATCCTTGAGAAGATCAGGGGTGGCGGCTTTGCTCGTGTCCCAAGACGTGTGCATGCTGTTGCCTACACGATCACCACGCCTCGTCGCAAGTCCATGCTTGATGGGCGAGTCAAGATCGAGGCATCAGCCAATGCTAGGTTTCTAGAATCACTCAAGCGTTTTGGGTACGAAGTCCGCACTCGTCACATGCAGTACGAGAAGGGAATCGCCAAGCCGTTTCACACGGATTGGGATGTGGGGATCACTGTGGACATGCTTCAGAACGTCCACGCTTTCGACACATTCATTATTGCAAGTGGAGATGGGGACTACGTTCCCCTCCTCGAGAAGATCCAACGAGAAGGAAAGCGAGTCGAGGTGTACACATTCCACAATGCCACCTCGATGATCTTGTACCAGCAGGCAGATGATGTGGTCTTCCTATCTGAAGATGTCATCTACCATGCCCAACCTTCTGGGACACAAGGATGACCACACCCGCCCCCATAAAGCGTACCCCTGTTAAGATCAAGGGACCAATCCAGCGCACACCAGTGAAGGTGCAGAAGTCTGCTTCGGCTCAACAGCAGAACTTCCAGAGCCTCTTCGGTTCGCTTGCGCCTCCTCAACAGCAGATTCTCAGTGCCAACCTCCAGGCTGTCAGTCCCAAGAATGTGACTCCAGAGCAACTGAAGGCTCTCAGCGAGGTGAACTTCCTGCTCTGGGTTCTTACTTCTGGAATCAAGGTTGACCATCGCCCATTCGACTTTGACCGGCACAAGTACCTCATCCCTCTCTACGTGGACCGTGCTCAGGAAGTGATCCTAATGAAGGCTGCTCAGCTTGGGGCTACCATCTGGTTGCTTCTCAGGCTGATTCACTTCTGCAAGACCAATCCCGCCAAGGCATGCCTCTTCTTCCCCACCGATGAAGGTGTGAAGCTCCTATCCAAAGATCGATTGACTCCTCTGATTGCATCCAACGCAGAGCTGTCCGCACTGGTCAAGGACACGGACACGCTTGGGTACAAGCAGATCGGGGAGTCTAGCTCATTCTACCTGAGACATCTTGGTGGTGTGGCGTCGAAGGACTCCACTCCTTTCGACATGATTGCCTTCGATGAGGTGCGGCTCCTCGATGCGGCAGAGATCTACCAAGCTCGAGAGCGTGTCAGCCACAGCTCTCACAAGTACGTGCTTCAGGTCTCCACGGCTGGCTATCCCAACCATGACATCCATAAGCAATTCCTCCGTGGCACACAGAACTTCTGGCACACCAAGTGTAACTGCCCTGATGGTGTGATCCTCAGTGAAGTCTTCCCAGACTGCATGGCAGTCACGGACAAGAAGATCTACTATCGTTGCCCACGCTGCAAGATGAGGATTGATGATCCTCAAAATGGGCAGTTCGTGCCCCACAACCCTGGGGCCACTGTGCAGAGCTACCATATCCATCAGATGCTCTCGAAGTTCATCACGGCTTCGGAGATCTGGGAGAACTACAAGACCACCACGAACATCAAGGAGTTCTTCAACGCCAAATTGGGCAAGCCCTACGTGGACGAGGAGAACATCCCCATTACGGACGATGATCTGCAAGCGTGTGTCAACACAGACATTCAATGGATGCAGCACACCCAGAAGGCTGCGGTGGCAATGGGTGTGGATCAGATGGGTGGCAACAACTACATCATCATCGCCAAGCGGCTCTCAGGTGGCAAGAAGCGTGTGCTGCACTATGAGATCGTGGATGACCAGAATTCGATCTATTGGGAGGCTGGCAAGCGAGTCACACCATTCAAGCGCTGCTATCAACTGATGAAGGAGTACGATGTTGATCTGTGCATTATAGACGCGATGCCCAACGCCAATGAGGCGATGGAGTTCGCACGCGCATTCCCCAAGCGAGTCTTCGTGGCCTGGTACGTTGAACAGCAACGTGAGATCGTCCATTGGGGAGACCGTCCCAAGTACAAGATGCTCGTGAGGAAGGGTGGTCCTCAGGTCAAGTTCAAGTACACCTGTCTGATGAGCCGCTACCTCAGCATTGATCTTGCGATGCGTAGCATTGCAGAGCGAGAGGTGGAGTGGCCAGAGCCTAAGACTTTGGTACAAGAGTGCCGCAACCCCAAGACAGGATACTTCGAGCCGCTGCACATCTTCGAGACGCACTTCTACGAGCACATGAAGAGCATCGTTCGCCAGAAGACGATCATCAATGAGGACACAGGGGCCTTCAAGATGGAGTGGGTCAACCTTGGTCTAGATCCTCACAGTGTGCATGCTTGGAACTACTGCAACATGGCACTGGAGAGATTGAGGAGGACTCCGCTCATGACGTTCGCCTAGAGGTGGAGCATGCTCGAGATGACACACAACGATTGGCTTACGCTGGCTGAGTTCATTCATGCAGCCAACGATGCCCACGGGACGATACGAAGTGCCTTCAAGCAAGGCAAAGCTCAAGTTAGCATCAAAGATCAATCAATCGAACGCATCGCCCAAATGGAAATCGATCCTGACTTCTGGTTGAGGGTGGGTGCGTTTTTGAATACCAAGCTCGGAAGCAAGGAGGATTGAAATGGGCAGGCTTGTCTACGTTGAAGGGATCATTGGCGCAGGGAAGTCGAAGTTTTGTCAGGAGGTCGCCAAGCGTCTCAACTACCGCACCCTCAAGGAGCCCGTGGACAAGCCCCATCTTGATCGCTTCTACACTGACCCGAAAGCGTTTGCGTGGAACCTTCAGGTCCACATGCTGCACACACGCATCGGCCTTCAGTTGCTTGCTGCCTGTGAAGCTCTCTACTCACCAGACTACGATGGAGCAATGCTAGATCGCTCTGTGTTCGGAGATGCAGCTTTCGAGGAGATGCACCACGATGATGGGAACATCTCAGACCTTGATCATGGGAGCTACAAGAATGCTCTGTTGAACATGAAGCTGATGCTGTTCCCACCCACAACGTTGGTGTTTCTAGATGTGAGACCCGAGACGGCATTTTCCCGTATCCGAGAGCGGGCTCTCAAAGAGGACAGACCTTATGAGTCTGGGATCACATTGGAGTACCTGCAAAGGCTGTCTGAGAAGTACAAGAAGCTGATCAGAAACGCACGGGATGGGCGTTGGCCTTGGGGGCATTCGGTGGATGTGCAGCACATGAGCTGGGACCCTGCATGCAGAACAAGTGAGGAGTGGGACGCTGTTGCAGCAGGGCTGAAGGAAGACTGGTCATCCTAACCCATGTACGTGATCAACACAGACTGCTCGATTGAGCCAGTCAACCCTGGTGGCATCTTGGCTTGGGCTTTCATCGTGAAGCGGCCCGGCAAAGGTGTGGTCTACCAAGCTGCATCCATCTCAGAGCGTGGTGGAGAGTTGGCGACCAACAACGTGGGCGAGTATCAAGCTGTGCTTGCAGCTATGCTTTGGCTCATTGGGCTGCCACTCGAGGAGCAAGACTCTGTGGTGCTTCAGTCTGACTCACAGCTTGTGATCAACCAGGTGACGGGTGTGTGGCAGTGCAACGACCCCAAGCTGGTTCCGCTGCGAGACATGGTTCTAGAAGCAAAGGATCGATACTCCAAGTCGATCACCTTCAAGTGGATACCTCGAGCCAAGAACACAGAAGCTGATGACCTGTCTCGAAGCGTGTACGACCAGGATGAGTTGGCTCGCATTCGAGAGGCACGATGCTCACCCCAAGCAATCTTTGGGGATGATGACCTTCCCTTCTGAGGCGACCATGGCCAAGAAGAAACAACAGCCTCGTGCAATTGATCTGATGTTCATTCCTGATGAGGCCAAGGTCCAGGAAGCTCTGCGACTGCATGACAACTGCCCACTCTGCAAGGGAGCGGGCGGCAACACCTGTTACGATCCTGAAGTAGAATGTGCAGGTTGTGGCTTCACGGTCTTTGACTCTGCTCGAGCCGAAGACATCCCTCGGTCTCATCGCAACGAGAAGGGAACCCTGATTGGGGTTCTCGCCTCACCATGGAACATCTACAAGAGATGACCCATGGAGGGGGAGATCTACTACTGGGTTAGCTCCAGTAGAATCACCATCCTAGTCAAGGTTGGGATCGACAATCTCATCCTCGATACACCACCCATTGCTCGAAAGTTCATTGGACAACGCTTCGAGAACCTGATCAAATGGATGGCGAGACAGGGTGGATTACGTGTGGTGAAGTTGAAAGACTAGGATCATGGCGCAGAGTGCGATCTCCAAATCTGAAGCAAAGTTCACACTGAAGCTGATCAAGGCTGCACATGACATCAAAGAGGAAGCCAATGGTCGCACCTGCGAGATGTGCAAGCACTTCCTGGGTGCATTCTGCATGCGTCCAGATCTCGAGGACGACGTTGAGATTCACAGACCAGATGCAGTAGCATGCAGCAAGTTCGTGGCCAAGGTGGACAAGAAGAAACGAGCACACCACAGGAGGTGAACCATGTGGGAATTCGTGAAGAGTGCGCCTTGGACCTGGGCAATTGGTGCTCTGATCTTTGTTGCTGCAATCGTAGGCATCATCTGGGGACTGGTGAAGCAGTACGACCGTGGCTTCATGAAGCGCAACGGTCACACGCTTCAGTGGGATAGAGCAGACATACCTCTCAAGATCAAGTACACGGACCAGGTTCACAGCGTCTATATTGAGCTGGCCAAGCTGGTTGCCTCACAGCTCAACAACACACTGCATGGGACGCTATTCGATCCTGTTGTGAGCCGATTCAACGACAAGGACGACCTGAGCAAGGTTCATGTGCTTCTAGACAAGCTGAGTGCCATCGGCGAGAGTCTGCTGCACGATGGTCTCGCGGGCTTCGGCGTCGCACAGCTTCCATTCCTCGGCTACTTCATCGCCCACGGGGCGCTGGGGTCCATGGCCAGCGCGCTCTTCCTCCAGGGGGCCGCCTACGCCGGACTGTCCCGGGGGTC
>JADDYB010000671.1_pt1 | contig 10878 bp, 12 predicted proteins | sample 8641941 | NCBI WGS metagenome assembly JADDYB01 (sample SAMN16275377, study PRJNA637457) | freshwater sediment metagenome | isolation source: Lake Kineret sediment | place: Israel: Lake Kineret | collected 2013 | reverse complement strand
TGGATTTGAAACGGGGTAGGGCAAAAAAAGAGGGCACCCCCTGGGACTTGCGTTAGGGAGTGCCCTCGTGCACAAACACCAAGAAGGATTTTCTAGATCAAGGACGAGCTCTCCCCTTGGTGGTCTGACTGCTAGCGCCAGGCCGTCGTCATGTCGTAAGGTCCGGGATCGCCATTGTAGGAGCAGACCTCGATGTAGTAATCGCCGCCATCTGGTGAGGAGATCCCCACGTATTCTTTGCCGGAATAGGAATTACTCATCCAGTAGTAGTTTTCCCCTTGGATGAGCTGTTCTCCGGTGATGCCCTCGAAATCGTCGTACGCCACGTACAGGTCGAAGTCGACCGAGCCACTGATCGAGATGTCAAGCTGAGACCCATCCGGTGGCACACAGACACACCATCGTTGGCAATTCGACGGGTAAGCGCCGCCCTGCGGCATGTTCTTGGACAAGTTCTCATTGAGCTCGATCTCGGTTGCCCGGCTATCGCAGACGCAGGAGTAAGGCTCTTGTTGGATTGGAGCCTCCTCAACGGTCGGCAAGATTACCGCCGTCGGCAAAGATATGGGAGGCATCGTCGGAATGGGCGGGAAAGTCGGGATGACGATCGGCGCCAGGGTCGGGATGGGCACCATGGTCGGAAAGTCCGGGATATTGACGGTCGGGATGACGATTCGCGGAATAACGACGGGCTCGGGCGTTCGGGTTGAAGAACAGGCCAGAGCCGTGATGGCCAAGACAGCCACCACCAAGAAAATCGCCAGTTTTTTCTCGTTCATCGGAGTCTCCTTGTGTTCCGAGATAGAAAAGATCCGGATGAAACAACTTTCGCGTGTTTCGGATTCCTTCTTCTTTGAGATTTAATGAGCCGGTTGTTCCTTCCTCCTTCTTGCTGTTAAAAAGGCCGGGAAAACCATGCCTATAATACTCCATTTGGTCTCTTGATTCAAATCAGAAGAACAAATGTCCCTACGTTATAGTTTCTCCTTCGGTTTGGGAATCTTTCTCCAAAACGGCCGATGCGGCCACGGAGTCGCTCTTGGCGGCAAATCGCATCAGGATGACTCCCTGGGTAGCACGACCCAGTTGGGGGATGTTTTTTATGGGAAGCTTGATGACCTGGCCGGCTTTGGAGGTAATGACCACCTGTTCCATTTTCTCGTTCACCATGACGGCCGCCGCCAAATTTCCGGTTCTTTCATTCACCACTCCTGCTTTGACTCCCTTGCCCGCCCTTCTTTGGATGGGAAAAAGATGCACTGGAGTTCTTTTGCCCAGGCCTTTTTGGGAGATGGTGAGAATATCCCTAAAGACCTTCCTTCTTTTATCCGACACCTTGGGGGCTTTTCCCGGAAAGACCTCCATGGCGATGACGTTGTCTCCGGGCTCCATCCTCATGCCGGCAACCCCGCTCGTGGCTCGGCCCATGGGCCGGACGTTGACTTCGGGAAAACGGATGGCCTTGCCCTTTTTGGTAACCAGAATAATATGGTCTTCGCCTTTGGTGATATGGGCAGATACCAAGGTATCCCCACTTCTAAGTCTAATCGCAATCAGGCCCGATGCTCTCAAGTTTTCGTACTGGGAAAGAGGGGTTTTCTTAACCACCCCGAGGGAAGTGGCCATAATCAGATGCTTGCCTTCCCCTTTAGTCAGAGGCAGGATGGAGCGGATTTCCTCGCCCTGTTCCAGGTTAAGAAAATTAACCAAAGCCTGCCCCTTTGCCTGGCGGGAGGATTCCGGTATTTCCCAGGCTTTGGCTCCGAAGACCCTACCCCGGTCGGTAAAGAAAAGAATCAGGTCGTGGGTCGAAGCCGAAAGAAGGTGAGAAATCTCGTCCTCCTCTTTGGTGGTCATGCCGATGACGCCTTTGCCGCCTCTTCTTTGGGCTTTGTAGGTTCCCCGGGCAACCCTCTTGATGTAGCCGGTTTTGGTGACCGTAATTAAGGTTTCTTCCTTGGGGACCAAATCCTCTTCGGAAAAGTCCCCGATCGCCGCTTTATAAATTTTGGTGCGGCGCTCGTCGCCGTACTTTTGTTTGATGGCCTCAATTTCCTTGACGATTATTTCCAGGACTTTCCTGGGGTCACGCAGAATGAGGGTCAGCGAGTCGATAAGTTTTTTAATCTCGGCATACTCTTTTTCTATTTTCTCCCGCTCCAAAGCGGCCAGACGTCTAAGCTGCATATCCAAAATTGCGGTTGCCTGGATATCGGTTAAGCCGAATTTCTTGATAAGATTGGCCTTGGCGTCTTCCTGGGTCCGGGAAGCCCTGATGGTTTTGATAACTGCATCCAGGTTATCCAGGGCAATCTTCAATCCTTCCAAAATATGGGCTCTCTTTTTTGCCTCGGTGAGCTCAAAAATCGTGCGCCTGATAACCACTTTTTGGCGGTGCTTGATATACTCGGTAATAATCTGTTTCAGGTTTAGGGTGTGGGGTGTTCCGTCAACCAGGGCCACGAAATTTGCGGGGAAAGTCGTCTGCAGCCGGGTGTGCTTATAAATATTGTTGAGAACCGACTTCGGCTTGGCGTCTCTTTTTAACTCCACCACGACCGTCATCCCGTCTTTGTCGGACTCGTCTCGTAAGTCGGCAATGCCCACGATTTTCTTCTCGCGGACCAGGTCGGCAATTTTAGCCACCATTTCGGCTTTATTTACCTGGTAAGGGATCTCGGTGATGACGATTTGCTGGCGGCCTTTCTTGCCTTCTTTTATTTCGGCAACACCCCTGACGCTTATTTTTCCTCTGCCCGTGGCATAGACTTCCTTGAGGGAGTTGGCGTCGTAAATGGTGGCCCCGGTCGGGAAATCCGGACCCGGAATAATTTTGATGAGCTCATCAACGGTGATGTCGCTTTCGAAAGAAACGGCGGTCGGGTTGACCTCTTCCTCGGAAAGTTTTTTCTCCTCCCCGGCGGCGACCAGAGTGATTTTTTTAATGACAAACTCCGTTTGTTCTTCCTGGACTTTTTGTTCAGAGACGACCCGGCCGGCTTTGACGGTGGCGATAACCGCATCGGATACCTCTTTGAGGTTATGGGGCGGGATTTTGGTGGCCATACCGACCGCAATTCCCTCCGAGCCCATCAACAAAAGGTTCGGTAAAAGAGCAGGAAGAAAGAGAGGCTCTTTAAGGGTGGCATCGAAATTGTCCATGAAATCGACCGTTTCCTTTTCGATGTCCCCGAGCATTGTTTCGGAAATGGAAGCCAGCTTAACTTCGGTATAACGCATGGCGGCCGGCGGATCCCCGTCGACCGAGCCGAAGTTTCCCTGGCCTTTGATTAAGGGATAGCGCATGGAGAAGTCCTGGGCCAGCCGGACCATGGCGTCGTAAACCGCCATATCCCCGTGGGGGTGGTACTTTCCCAAAACTTCTCCGACCACTTTGGCGCTTTTGGAAAAGGGAGAGCCGGGGCCCAAACCCATGAGGTGCATGGCATAAAGGATTCTGCGATGGACCGGCTTTAACCCGTCTTTGACATCCGGGAGGGCGCGGGCGACGATCACGCTCATGGCATAGTCGAGGTAACTCTGGGAGAGTTCCGCAGTAATTTCTGTAGGGAGAACTTTGCCGATATCTGCCATAAGAGAATTTATAGAAAAAAATTGAGGCTAAATAGCCTTGCTATATTTTACCTTTTTTAGCGCCCGACAACAAGGGGAAAAGCCACTTCTTGACAAGGCTTGGGAAAGTCGACAATATTAATTAATGCCCAGAGCTCGAGGATTTTCCCCAATAATAATAGTCGTCATCGTGGCCATTCTTGGCCTGGGAGGATTTTTCCTTTATAAGAGCGGCAAGCTGCCCGTCCCCGGTCTTTCCGGGGTGGCCATGAGGGCAACCGAGGCCGACTTTGCCAATATCGAGGACCCCACCTTAAGAAAGCACTTTGTTGCCCAGGCAAATGTCAACTCTTTCAGAACCGTTTCCGAATCATCCGGAAAAGGAACCAAAGACACATCCGAATATCAACTTAAAGGCGACAGTTTCTCCTACTGGATGAAGTCCGAAGACGGCGGGAAGGAGGTCTCGCAGGTGGTTGTCATCGGGGAGGCGACCTATGTGAAGGATTATTCGGACGAGACCTGGTGGAAGCAGACGGCCAAAGCGGAAGAGACTCCCCAGGAGGAAACTCCGGTAACCCCGGAGGACTTAAAGGAAGCCTATATGAAAGAAGACCCCGCGCTTTATAAAGGTTTGGGACAAGAAGCCTGCGGGGATCTGACCTGCTACAAGTACGAGCAGACGTACAAAGATTCCCCGGGGACAAGAACGTTCTGGTTTGATACCAAGAAATATCTTTTAAGGAAGCAGGTTTCCGGCTACGGAGAGTTTTCCAGTACCGTGGAGTACTCCTACGACGGGGTTAGTATCTCCGCCCCCTCCCCCACCAAGGACGTACCCGAAGGAAAGAATATCTACGAGTACCTTTTTTCCGCCCCCGCCTACTAATCCGTGAAGAAAAAACTTTTAACCGTCCTCGCCATCGTTGCCGGAGTTGCGGCAATTCTGGCGGGAGTGTATTTATATCTTTCCTCCCAGAAAGTTTTCGTAAAGCCCCCGGAACCCGAGTCTTTCAAAAATATACCGACCAGCGATATTCCCGGCAACTTTACTAATGTTGTTCTTTTGGGACACGGAGGGGCGGGACATGACGGGGGAAGCTTAATGGATGCCGTCATTCTTCTTTCGGTTGAGCCCCAGGAGAAGAAGGCGGCCATTATCTCCATCCCCCGCGACCTTTGGGTTCCTGTTCCGACTGACTTTGGCAGCACGACATACCATAAGATTAATGAGGCCTATGCCCTTGCCCTCGACGGCCGCTATCCCAATAAATGGCAGGAATTTAAAGGCGAACTCGGTGGCTGGAATCTGATGAAATATACCGTGGGAACGGTCACCGGAATTATCCCCAAGTATTTTATCGCTGTTGACTTTGGGGGATTTAAAAAAGCCATCGATATCTTGGGAGGAGTGAGCGTCAAGGTTGCCAAAACATACGACGATTTCTTCTATCCCATTAAAGGGGAAGAGCAAAACCTTTGCGGCAAGACTCTGGATGAGGTCGAAGTCTTAAAACAGCAATATACCGGATTCGAACTCGAAAAACAGTTTACATGCCGCTATGAACATATCCATTTCGATGCGGGAACGATGGAAATGGACGGTGAAACCGCCTTGAAGTATGTCAGAAGCCGCCACGGAGACGGAGATTTCGGCAGAAGCGAAAGACAATTTGCCGTCCTTGAGGCCATCGTCGGTAAAGCCGTTTCCTTGGGAGCAATTCCCAAAGGAGGAAAGGTGTTGGACTCCCTGGTCTCGACCACCCAAACCGATCTCGATAAAAATGAGATTAAAAGCCTGTTGGAGCTTATCGGCAACCCCGGGGACTACAAAAAGGTTTCAATTCATCTTACGGAGGATAATGTTCTGAAACAGGGCACCTTCGGCGGGGCTTTTATCCTGACTCCCAAAGAAGGAATCGGAGAATTCAGCGGGATAAAAAACCTGATAAAGGAGTCTATCGTTTCTTTGTAGTCTTCTTGGCAACCACTAAAGGCTTTTTGATAAAAAGAAGAATTATTCCCAGAAGAAGAGTCCCGAAAGCGATGTTTTTCCAAAGGGCAAACATGCTGCGCATAATCGGAGGAGCAACAGCTCCGATCAGCTGGGCAGCCGGCTCACCCTCGTTGGCAAGCATTTGGGGCACAACTCCTTTTTCCCAGAGAGCTCCTATCCCGACAATTGCCAGGGTTAGAAGTGAGGAAAGAATAAGGCCCACACCCGCACTTGTCAGTCTTGCCCCCGGCTCGGCAATCAAATAAAGAAGTAGCAAAATTCCCAAAAGAATAACCAGAGAAACTATCCAGGAAACAAGAGCGCTCCTTCCCCCTTTGGCTAAACTCTGATTTTGAACTTGAACCTGTCCCGCTTGAGGGGTCAGTATCTTGGCCAAATTCTGCGGGGAAATTTCGTTGTCACTCTTGACTATATCGGCGGGAACAAGGCCTTTGGGCAATTTCTCAAAAGGAATGTAGAATTTCTGTTCTTTTTCCCTGCCGCTGGCAAAATCCAGGGTGAGGGTCAGGTTCTTCTCGATAATCTCCTGTAAGGTATCCGAGGAAAGCACTCCGGTCCAGAGCCTTGCTTCAACAAACGAGGTCTTCCCCGCCTTGGCCTGCTTATTCAGCTCGGTTGAGATAACTCTCTCAAGTTTCGGATAGATATTGCCTGCCCTGAAAGAGTCAATCCAGAAATTCGGCGAGAGAAACTGGAACTTAAAGGAGGTGAGGAAAAGAAAAGGGAAAAAAAGAAGAATCAAGATGATAACCAAGAAAACCTTACCCAAAATCTTCATAATTTAGTATAACCACCTCCGGAAAAAAAATTCAACCCCAAACATGTTATAATTGCTTGTTGGACAGGAATATTTGCCTCTACTTAATAAGAGCACTTCTTAGGTGGAAAAGGGTCCAATACAAAGAGTATGACGCCTACTGTAAAACATATCGGAAACCCTTGCCCCATCTGCGGTAAAAGCAGAATCGTCGTCAAGACCTTTAAGGAGTATATAGGGACCTCCCTGGTGACGACCAGCGTGATGGCCTGTCCCGACCCCAAGTGTCAGGCAAAAATCGACAAACGGCTTGCCAAAGAAAAAAAATTCAGGGACGGAATGAAAGTTGCGGCGGAAAGAAGGCTTCAGGAAAAGAAAGACAGGGCTGCCAGCTCCAGAAAAAGATCCAACTAAAAAGGAATTTCGTCCTGAGAAACAGTCGGCTTAGTAAAACAGAGCCGGTATTTACACCAAGCGCAATCGGCACTCGTTTCCGGTACAGCCCCTCCCAGAACATCCGAGACCTCCTCGATAAAATTGTAAAAGCTGTCCATATCAGCCTTTATCTCAAACCATTTGGGAGAAGCGTTAAAGACGACCTTTTCTCTCGGGAAGCCAATATCTTCCGGAGAGATGGCAATTATCCCCATCTTGCTGACCTTCTTCCCTTCTCCCCTCTCGGGGTGCTCCAGCGCAAACTTATAAGCATGAAGTTGGGAGGAATATTTGAGAATCTTTTCCTCCGTTGGGTCGGTGATTTTAAAATCGATAACGGCCACGGTTCCATCTTTGAGTTTGGAGACGATGTCGAACCGGCCGCTTATAAAGCAGTCTTTCCTGGGAGGAATGGGGGCGGAGCGCAGGTATCCTTCCTTAACCTCGATAATCCCGTCGGGAAGCTCCGAGTTGACTTCTTTTAAGTTCATGCCCATGATGGTCTCCTGCAGAAGCGAGTTCATCTTCATAAATACTCCCGGCATCCCGATCGAAGGCAGGGAGATTCCTTCTTTGACTTTCTGATAGAAACAGTGTTTGCAGTCGTTCCAGAGGTAGCCGAAGTCCGATGGGGAGAGCTTATACATGTCTTATTCTATGCTATACTTCCCGAAATGTCACCAGAGCGTATTGGAGATGTGGATAAGAAGAGCCGTCTTTGTATTGTCAGAGACGCAAGCGGAGATATCCACGTTCTGGTTCTTCAGTATGGCCAGACTCGGGTATCCTCGGTTGCCGAGGTAGAGTTTTGCACCATCGAGACCGGAGGCCAATCCCCTAAAACCTTCGACGCCCTACTTCATCTAATAGGGGCAATCGAAGAAGACAACAAAAGAGGAAAAAATTCCAAACACGTTGTCGGTTTTTCTTCAGAGTCCGAATAGCCGGGAGGTTAGACTTTTCCGAAGGCTTTGAGGATGGCGGCTTTGACATTCTGGCCCGAAAACCAGCCGTTCAGGTAAACCAGAGTGCGCCTGCTTCTATTGATCTCCCTGAGATAATATCTGTCTATCCTTCCGCCTTTCTGGAGAAACAATTCAATCAGTTTATTGAGGGACGAATCTTTGTACAATAACCCATTGTATCACGACCCGGGATGACTTATGGGACCAATTAAGGTATAATATTAGTTAGGTTACGATTCCATTTTGGTATGCACCCTAAATCGATACTTCATGTATAGGTTTCCCGGGCTTCTAGGTGGAGAAGTTTCCATTAAAAGAAAGGAGGTGACAAAAATATGGCAAAAAGATTATTTGTAGGGGGACTCCCCTACGCGACGACATCTGATGAGCTTAAAGAACTTTTTTCGAAAATAGGAGAAGTTACTGCCGCTGATGTTATAACCGATAAGTTTACCGGTCAAGGAAAGGGATTTGCTTTTGTGGAGTTTGCCGACGATGCAAATGCCGATAAAGCAATCAAAGAGTTAAACGGTACGGATTTTAACGGAAGAAAACTGGTTGTAAACGAAGCAAGACCTCGTGAGGAAAGATCCTCGGGAGGAGGTTATGACCGCGGAGGCGGAGGCTACAGAGGTGGTGGAGGTTCAAGACGCTATTAAGTTTTACGAGCTGTTGTCAGCTCGATGAAATAAAGCTGAAGTATTTTTCGGATAGGCTGTGAGGAGAAACGGTTATAAATTTTGTGTGGGCTAGTCGCCCATGATTGCTCGGAATATCGATTCCCTATCTTCTCGGCTGATTTCGGTTCCAAGATACTTTAGCTGCTCGCAAAAAACTTCAAAAAGTGGTCTTTCGAAAGATTCCCTAAGAGGAGCAGGCCTGAGGACAAGAGCCGCCCCGCGATTGAGTGCATCAGCCCAATTCAGATATGCTTGCCGAATAGCGATATTTGGTAAGATTGATTTGTTCTCTTTCAAGGTTTTAGCCAAGTCAAATACCAGGTTGTATGGGTTTTTTTCTCTTTCCAGGCTTTTTAAATGGTCTTCTCCATATTCCATTCTCATCATCCTTACCTCCTTAATTAGTTGAGGAATATTAGCAAGAAAGAGGTTAGATAACAATATGTTTCTATCTCGTATTTATTGTCGCACTAGCGAGGGGGTTTATGAGGCATCTTCTCCACCGCTTCCAATACTTTTCTTCTGAAATCCTCCGAGGATTGCATTTGCCGTGCGATTGCCCCAAAGATTAATATTTGTTCTCCTTTCTCCATATCGACTAGGGTCTCGGGATTTCTGAAAACGGAAAGAAGTTCATCTTCGGTATAAGTTCTGGAGGGCTTTTCGGAAAAGGCGTCTTTTAAGTCTGTAAAATTTAGTTTTTCTCTTTTTATCATTTTAAGTATTCACGGCGCGGGTAAATTCCTCTATCGCGGCCCTTGATGGAAACCCCGTAATTCTGTCCTCGTAGAATTTCTCGGAAGAGTAATGCCTTAAAGGGGGGACATTGATTTTAATGGAGCCCCCTACCCCTTCAAGAGTTACTCCAGGAAGATGGGGAGCGCCCTTTTTCTCCACGGAGAAGGGTCTTGAAAGAGTTCCTTTTTCTTTGTCGATTATTCTGGGCACTTGGGCGGTAATGTCAACCGCAAATATCGCTCCTTGCGGGTTTTTGACCATTAAGTCGATATCGTAATCAACATCCAGCTCGGGCGGTGGGAGTTTCACTTCCCAGCCGGCCTCTCTAAAGAGAAAAGCGGCGGTAATCATTCCCCGCAATCCCTGGCAGAATCCGCATTCCCTTTCCAACCCGAAAGTTTCAAGTTTGGGATTTTCGGGATTGAAATAATCCTCGAATATTTCCGTTACCAGGGCGAAAGATTTGACCACTTCCCTTTTGGGTTTGCCGTCCGCATCCAAGTTGGTCAGGACCGTTGTCAATATTTCCTGCTGGGCAGCGACACTTTCCAGAAATGCGGATTTTGGCACTTCTCCTCTTTTTACCCCCACGCTCTTATCCAGGACCATCTTTGCGGTCCCGAGGGCCATGGAAAGGAGGGACAAAACTTCAAATTCCCGCTCGGTAAGCTTTTCTCCGTGAATATTTTCCCAATAGTAAACTCTATCCAGAAGTTGATTTAAGGAAAGAAGGCCCTTCTCGCTTAAGTCTTTCCTTAAGTCTTTACTCATGCCCCCGATGGCCGAGGCGAGTAAAGACTCTTGGGCAACTTGATACCCCACCGGCGAAGTTTCGGTCAGCTGGTCAGCCATCCGGTTTCATTTTAACACTAAGGAGAGGATTTTTTACGCGGCTCTTTCTTGGGGGGTCTGGGCATATCGCGGCGGATGCCCCAGGCATTCTCTTTGGGGGCAACACTTGGCTTAGGCTTGTCTATTTCGTGGTTTGTGTTCCCGTTCCCGCCTCCTCCGTTTCTCTTTGCACAGGATACTTCCGGACTCATAAGGAGAAAATATAGACAAAAAGATTTTATTTCAAGAGGGAGAATTTGAAACGAACTTTATCTGGAGGCTGTCAATTCTCTCGAAAATCTCTGGCCCGATAGTTTCGGGGGTAGCGAAGGTTGAGATGATGAACACCCATAAAGATCCTGTCGTCGATTTCCTGCCGGGAAATATCCGGGTCAGGAGGACAGCGCACCAGTATTTCGAATCTTTCCAGATGATGACTAAAGAACGCAAAAGCAGAATCGACCTCTTCTTCCGTGTAATCCGAAGGATTGGTGAGGATTATCCAAGAACGTTCGAAAAGTTCCGAGGTTTCAATATCCAGAGAAGTTTGTTCCGGCAGCATTCTTTCAGTCATTTTTATAAAGGATTTCCTTTCTTACCGAATAACCTTGCCTGTCCTTTTGGGTCACCGGCCCCAAAGAAACCATTGGTTTCTCGTGGGGAAGCCTGGGATGGGCCGGTAGCCAAGTGTTTCTTAAATCATCATATTTTCTTTGGGCCGCGGGGGATGCGGGCACAATATTCCCTTGCCCATCTCTTACCGGAGACGGGAAAAACGTTTCCTCGAGTGTTTCGATGCGCGACATATCAGGCAAATTATACCACAAACCTATAATCTTTCATTATATTTTGAGAATAAAGGAAAAATGTATTAAAATACGG
>JADDYB010000670.1_pt1 | contig 10886 bp, 11 predicted proteins | sample 8641941 | NCBI WGS metagenome assembly JADDYB01 (sample SAMN16275377, study PRJNA637457) | freshwater sediment metagenome | isolation source: Lake Kineret sediment | place: Israel: Lake Kineret | collected 2013 | reverse complement strand
TCCTCGTTTCTTGAGTTCGATTGCGCGCTCAAGCGACTTGACCTTGATCTCGCCACCGATACACTTGGCACCCTGGCCCCATTTGAGCTCGATCGTGTCAAGGTTGTGTTTGCTCGCGACATACTCTGCGGTCCCAAGCCGGGTGTCTTCAACATTCATCTGTACAAGAATTTCTCCATAACCATCGTAGAATTTTTTATAGACGTTTATACGACGGTCCATCTCGGGAGACTCGATAACTTTACCCTTCGCATCGCGCTTCAGTCCCGGATCAATACCGCAGACATTTTCACCGCAGACACACGTGATGCCGGATATCGCTGCGCCGATGGCAAAATGTTCCCAGTTTACCCGGGCAATTTCAGTTGATCCAAGCGCACCCGTGAAGATCGGCAGGCGCATCCTGACTTTTTTGTCCCAGCCATACTCGGTCTCGGTATCCACGGTTGAGAAGACCGCTGTATCCGGACCGGCTTCGACGCCATCAGGAAGCCCCCATGCACCGACTGCATATCCCTGAATGTTGAGATGCGAATAATCAATCGGATAGTTCTTGTCGGCACCTGCGGTGATTTCACCGAATGGACCGGGATACAAAACCTCCCTTCCCCGGAACGTTGATAACCAGATCTCGCAGCTGCCTTTGCATCCATCAAGGCAGCGGGTACAGATACCAGAACACGGAGCGACATCCCGTGAACGGTTCACCGTTCCCGTTGCTTCGTTTGCATTTGGTTGTCTAAGATTCATGCATACACTCCATTAGAATAACTCGATGACCTTCATGTACGATGAAGATAAGGTTTGAGCGAAAAATCGATCTCAAACTAAGTTGATTTAAAACTCCTTCACTAATAAGCGCTTGCTTTCCACCCCCTCTTAAGCTTTACTGTTTTGAACCGTGATTGCTCCAGGTTTTGACTCATTTTCCGGGAAAAATGGATAAAAAAACACGAATATTACTGAAAAAATTATCATTTTATAAAAAATGACCAGATGCTCAAATGGCAATTAAATCATAGGTACTACTTCCCATCCCGATCTCTTCGGCATACCTTACCTGACGGTATCCATCTGTCTGTGCATGAACTCCCTTGAACTTATCCTCGCCTTTATGGTGATGTGTGGTGAGCAGCGAATCAGTAAACCCTGTTTGCTGGTTCACGAGGTCATAACTTGCAGCGTCGATGGCCACAGGATCCTTTGATGCGAGAATGCCAATATCCGGGACAATTGGCGTATCGCTGAACGGGAAACAGTCACAATCCGGTGTGATGCGGATGAGGAAGTTCATGTACCCCACTTTTCCTTTCTTTGCCTGTACCGCACCATAGGCATACTCAACCATCCGTTCCATAAAAACCGGAATCTCAGTCTCCCAGTCAATATCTATTGCATGTTCCGGGCAGACATGCATACATTCAAAACACCCGATACAGGACTCTCTGTCGATAACGGATTTCTTTTGTTCAATTGTGATCGCTGTTTTCGGGCAGACTTCAGCACAGGTTCCACATCCTGAACACCGATCGGTGATAGCGAACGGGCGTGCGTTATGTTGTGCTCGTTTCCCTTCGGGTGGTGCGCAGCCCATGGCAAGATTTTTTATGGCACCACCGAATCCTGCTACGGTATGACCCTTGAAATGGCTCATCACAATCATACTGTCTGAGAGGACGATATCTCCGGCGATCGATACAGTGGTAAAATGCTTTTTTTCAATTTTTACCTGAGTCACATTCTTTCCAAAGAGGCCGTCTGCAATAATTACCGGTGCTCCGGTAACAGCAAAGTCAAACCCGTGCAGAATTGCAGTCGTGATATGATCTACTGCATTCGATCGGTTACCGAGATAGAGAGTATTTGTATCGGTCAGAAAGGGCTTGCCCCCGCATGCTTTCACCTTTTCCACTACCTCTCGAACATAGACCGGACTGATATACCCGTCATTCCCCCGCTCGCCAAAATGGAGTTTAATAGCAGTTCTGTCATTCTGTGCAACAACATCTGAAAACCCGGTGCGGTCAAAGAGGCGCTGAACTTTTACCGCTGTACTCTCCTGATCTGAATACGCCCGCAGGCTTGCAAAAAAGACCAAACTTTTCATATAAATATCCTCAGTTAAAAAGAGGGTATTTACGGGTGATATGTAAAACCTATCGTTGATCTTCAGGAAAGGAAATCAAAGGAACGTGTTTTTTTCCTGTTTTTCCCCTGCTTGATTAAATCCCGGGACTTGTCAAAATACTGGCGTGACAACAGCTCTTTTCCCAGTTCCCTGGAACAGATTCCGAGGCAATTCCATGCCTCTGCATGGTTCGGATTCTTCTCCACCACTCGATTCAGGATCTGAACCGCTGATTCAAGGAGGTCCTGGCGTTGTCGCAGTATCCCGATCGTTTTAAGCATCTCTGCACGGGAAAACATGAACTCTTCATCATCGGGTGCAAGTTCAACCGCCCGGTCAAAATTCCGTAGTGCGTCTGCGTCTTTTCCCAACACCCGGAAACATACACCCCTGTCGTGCCAGACATAGGCATGCGAGGGGTCGATCTCAATCGCCTTGTCAAAATACGGAATGGCCTCAGCATACTTCCCTTCCCAGAAGGAGAGCCGCATGCCTTTCCTGTAGTTGCTTTTTGCCTTCCCCAGTATCTTATCAAACAAGCCAGCTTTGGGAGAATGAGGCGTACCTGAAGACCCTGCGACTTGTTTGGGTATGGTTAATAGTTCTGCTCCCATCTCTTCAGTAACATCTCTTACTCTTCCCATTACACCAATGAAGATACCTTTGCTGTCATAGAGTGCTGTGGACTTCATCCATAAAACGGTCTGGCGCCCCTCCTCCGGTGTTGCTTTAGTCCATGCAGTGATGGTCCCCTTCTCTTTTTCAATAAGGGTGTAGTGATTTTCAAGGAGTGTAGCATCATCCTGAAAGATGAGATCGCTGAGCATCGGAGACCTGTGCCCAAAAAAAGGAATTGAATATTCCCAATCTCCCTTGCCAAGCATGTCACCTTCCCTGATTCCGGTAATTGCTGCCATTCCCTTGTTCCATACGATTACGTTACCTTCACGATCAATGACAAATGCGGGCTGGTTAAAAAAGTTGAACGCATCTGAAAGGATCTTCTGGGTAGTGCCCGGTCCCCTTCCCATGTTTCGCCGGTCAACTGCCTGACGGATCATATGTACCATATCGAGAAGCTGATCCTGGACATCATCCCCTTTTTTTAAGAAAAAATCTGCACCGTAATTGAGCGCTTCGATCGCGGCATATTCCCGGCCAACGCCGGTATAAATGATCAAGGGTGTCGTATTTCCCTTTGCCCGGATCATCTTTAAAAAGTCGATTCCGTTGATCTCCGGCAGGTCGTAATCGACGACCATCGCATCGTACGTGTTGCTCATCAGGAGATCCAGTGCTTCCTGTGCTGAAACTGCTGTCGTTACCTGCATGTTGCCGAAACGTTCAAGTAAAGGGCGTATAACCTCAAGCAGGGATTTCTGGTCATCAATGATAAGGACAGACAGCATACGGTAACCTAACGGTGTTAACGCTGCAAAAAAATAAAAAGATTGGGATTTATTCCCGCTTTCCCAACTCGTGATCAAGCCAGAAGAGATGGCCGGGTATATCACCCATGCACATTACCTGTCCAAGAATTGCACTTGCGTGCTCCTCTTCTTCGACCTGTTCCTTGACAAACCACTGGAGCATCTCAAAGCTCGCGTGGTCTTTTTCCTTGATTGCAAGATCAACAAGCCCGTTGATCATGGCGGTGACCTTCTGCTCATGTGCATACACTTCTTCGAACACTTTGCCGGCAGAGGACCACTTTGCTTTGGGTGCTTCGATGTCAAGAAGACTGGCTTTCCCCCCTCGTGCGATAATATAGTCGTAGATCTTTAATGCATGAATCTGCTCTTCTTTTGCCTGTACTCTCATCCAGCGGGCAAATCCTTTCATGTTGACAGATTCGAAATACGAAGACATCGCAAGGTACAGGTACGCCGAGTAGAACTCGCGGTTGACCTGCTTGTTCAGGGCTTGTTCCATGGTCTTGGAAATCATTTTTCATACCTCTTTTTATTCGATAATTGGTTTGTCGTTTATTAATTCTTTCGTAAAAGGGCAATCATTTGCTGAATATTCAGACGTTATTTTTTCTTCCGGGGTCGTATGAACGAATGAAACAGACCGGTGATTGCGTTGGGCTTTTTAGGGCGGAAGACTCCTTCATTCACATACCGCACATCCTCAATAGAAAAGAATGCATGGGGATTTGTTGATTGAAGGTGTGCGGTGATACGGGGAACATCGACACGGCTGACAAGGGAGATGATCATTTTTACGTTTCCCCGTGAACCGGTGGCATCAATCGTAGTAATGCCATAATTTTCTGACTGCATAAATGAGACGATCTCATCAGTGGAGTCTTCCGTCGTGACGATACGCGGGATCACCATACCAGTCGAGAGTTTTTCATCTATCATAAGCCCGACATATGTTCCCATCGCAAACCCGAAGGCAAATGCAAGAAAGTTAGCAATATTCGATAGATCCTTCATCACGACTTCAATGGCAAGAAGCCAGATAACAATCTCAAAAAAAACGCTATGATCGGAGCGAGATATTTGATCCCCTTGGCAATATAAATAACACGGATGGTCTCCATGCTCACATCGCATATACGAGCGAGAAATATCAGGATTGGCAGAATTATCCCGGCATAGAGTTCAGGATTGATAAAAAACGACAATTTTTCACCTCTGCTCCCTTTGGTGTATCGTGTTTTTATCGATTGAATACGGTGATTCCTGTACCTATATCAAGATTCTCTGGAAATACCTAAAAAAAAGATTCATGGGGCGGAATACCTGATTACGCGAATAAGCCAGCCCGGTTCACTTATGCATACTTTTGCGGCTCGGTATCAAATTTCTTTTTGCAGCCGGGAGCGCAGAAGTAATACTTTTTACCCTTATATTCACTGGTGAACTTTGCCGTTTTTTCATCCACCGTCATCTTGCATATAGGATCAATTGCCATACTTTCACCTCAGTTATCTCCCTTTCTTTGCCTCGGGTATATACTTTTTGAGCAGGAGTGAGAGGCTGACTACAGTCACCGAGCTGAGCGCCATTGCGAGGGCGGCAAGTTCCGGTTTGAACACAAAACCGAAGGACGGATAGAGCACGCCCGCCCCGACCGGGATAAGTACGGTGTTATAGGCAAACGCCCAGAAGATATTCCCCTTGATCCGGCCCATCACTTTTTTCGAGAGCTGGATTGCGGCCACCGAATCGAGCAGGTCATCCTTGATCAGGACCACATCCCCGCTTTCGATAGCTACATCAGTACCGCTGCCAATGGCAATCCCCACATCTGCCTGCGCGAGTGCGGGAGCATCATTGATCCCGTCACCCACAAATGCCACGATCTCGCCTTTTTCCTGGAGAGCTTTTACTCCTGCAGCCTTGTCCTGCGGAAGTACTTCTGCAACCACCTGCTCAATCCCAATCTGGCGGGCGATGGCATCCGCGGTACGTTTGTTGTCACCGGTAATCATAACGACATGAACTCCCATTGCTTTTAGCTGCCGGACTGATTCCCTGCTTGTCTCCTTGAGCGTGTCCGCTATGGCGATAAACCCTGCCAATTGGGTGCCGGTAGCGATGAGAATCACCGTTTTACCGTCCTGTTCAAAGGTAGTTATCTGTTCCTCAACCTGCTCAGGAATCACTACCCCGTTTTCCTGCATAAGTATGCGGTTGCCAACAAGGACTGTTTCCCCAAGCACCGTTGCAATGACACCTTTACCACCATAGGTGTCAAAGTGATCAGCGGGTTCAATAGCAATTCCTGTGCTCCCGGCTTTTCGTACAACTGCCTGGGCAAGCGGGTGCTGTGAGTTCTTGTCGACGCTCGCGGCAAGCCCCAGAAGAGTCTGTTCAGAAATGCCAACCGGGATGATATCAGTCACTTCTGGTTTTCCTTTTGTGAGGGTCCCGGTCTTATCAAACACGACGGTCGTAATTTTTTCGGCAACCTCAAGGGCTTCACCATTTTTTATAAGAATGCCCAGCTCAGCACCACGGCCAATACCAACCGTCACGGCAGTAGGAGTTGCAAGACCCAGCGCACAGGGGCACGCGACAACCAGAACTGAGACAAAAGTAGTCAGGGCAAAGAGGAGCGGATCCGGTGGTACCGGGAACACGAAGAACCATACGATGAATGCAGTTGCGGCAATGGCAAGTACCGCAGGGATAAAATACGTAACAGCGGTATCAGCAATCCGCTGCACCGGTGGCTTTGAGCCTTGTGCATCCTCAACGAGCTGGATGATCTGGGCGAGTACTGTTTCCCTGCCTACTTTTGTAGCTTTTACTGAAAGCACGCTGTTGGTATTAATCGTCCCGCCAACAACCCGGCTTCCTTTGGCTTTAAGCGGGGGGATAGGCTCACCGGTGATCATGGATTCATCGACATAACTCTCACCTGCTACAACTTCACCGTCAACCGGGACCTTGCTGCCGGGTTTCACCACAACAATATCTCCCGCAACCACATCGTCGATAGGAATTTCCTCTTCCTTACCGTCATGGATAATTGTGGCAGTTTTTGCCCGGAGTCCGGCAAGTTTCCTGATCGCTTCTGAGGTTCTTCCTTTTGCCCGTGCCTCAAGGTAGCGCCCGAGCATCAGGAATGATGCAAGCATGATCGCAGTATCATAGAACATGAACTCGTGGGTCAGAATGATGCCAAAGGTACCCATGACACTGGCGACATATGCAACACCGGTACCCATCGCATACATGACGTCCATGTTGAGTGAACGGTTACGCAGAGCCATGGATGCAGCACGGAAGATGGGATAGGCAACATAGAAAAAAACCGGCGTCGAAATGACGAACATAACATACGGAAGTGTATGCATTGGAATGGGGAGTGGCACCCACATGGCAATCATAAGCGGGATACTGACCGCAAATCCGATAGTGAACCTGAGGAATTTATCGTGCAGATCTTTTTCCCGGGCAATCTTCTCGGTTTCCTCACTCACCTCACCTGCGATACCGAGATACTGGTAACCCGCATCTTCAATGGCTTTTTTCATATCCGGGATGGTGGAAACCGAGGGATTATACGTGACATATGCTTTTTCGGTACCGAGATTCACGCTTGCAGATATGACACCCGGAAGTGCCCGGAGCGCTGCCTCGATAGTCTGCACACAGGTGGCACAAACCATACCCCCGATTTTGAGGGTAACTTCACGGTTTAGAACGTCATACCCCGCATCCTTCACTGCTTTTTCCATTTCGCTCAGCGAGACTTTTGTGGGATCAAATTCAACATGCGCAGTATCGGTGCCAAAATTCACCTGAACTGTGGAGACATTTTTGATCTGTGCCAGTGACTCTTCGATAGTAATCGCACAGGTTGCGCAGTGCATTCCAGAAATTTTTAATTCCGCTTTCTTTATTTCCGGTTCGGCCATGGGATTCTCCCAATCTTTTCTTTGTCGGATTAGAGCAATTTTGTCTCTTCAGTGGGTTTTGGTACCTTTACTACAAGCACACGGAACACTGATGTGCTCTCGTTGCTCCAGCGGTGGGGGATCCTTGCCGGACTTTCCACCAGCATGTCTTTTCCAGCCGTCTGTTTCTCATCGCCAATTTCAACAACACCGGATCCTTCCAGGACGTAGAAGAAGACATCGACCGGGGTGATGTGTTTTTTCAATGCTTCACCGGGATTGAGGGTGATCACGACTGCCATCGCATGCGGGGACTCATATACCTTACGCGCGTCCACATGGTGAGGGTTCGGTCCCGACACCACTTTTGCTACATCAGTGATTTTCATAAGATACTCCACGTTCGTGTTCTATGCTCAACGTGTGAGCAGGATAGATAAAAGGATATCAATGCCGGAATATGTTCTGGTTACAAAAAAAGAACATGGATTATACCGTCAGGGTTTTTCATTTCGGGGAGCCCGTGAAACAGGGAGGAAAAACGAGGTTAATAGAAATTTTTGCTGATCTTCTCCGTTCTCAGGTTCCGGTACTTTCACCGTAAACCGGAACAAACGGGGCGGTCAGAATCCTGTATCTCCCGGTATCGTCCGAAATAATTATACCCCGTACTGCTCAGGATCGCCGTTTCTTATATTCCGCGAGGAGCGCCGCGGCATATACACCGGTCTTTTTCGTGGGCACGTAATTGAACTCTTTGACCCTTTTAAGAAGCTCTTCAGTAATGGCAGTATCATCAATCAGCGTGAGCTTTTTTACTTCGTCAAAGATCCAGTCAAGGTGGTCAATGCCGGTCTCTTTGCCATCGATCAGGATCCGCTTTGTTGTGATCTTGTCCGGGGGAATTCCCCCGCAGATCGAGCAATAGTATCCATCCTTGTCATTCCCACCCATTTTTTTTCACTCCTTGATCATGGTCAGTGACATCTTGAACTTCGTGATGGCTGACAGGGCATGGGGAACATTGGCCGGGAAGATGATCGTATCTCCTTCCTTCATTGGATAGGTCTGCCCCGATACCCACACCTCACACTCCCCGTCGAGAATGGTGACCACCGCATCGAATGGTGCAGTATGCTCGGAGAGTCCCTCGTTCTCGTCAAACGAGAAGATGGTGATATTTCCCGCCTTGCGCGAGATAATCATCCGGCTTGCAACCGTACCCTCGTTATAGTTCACGAGATCCTTTAACTGCAGGACTTTGCCTTTCAGCTCTTCCCGCTTCTTGTCGGGTGTATCCGGGTGTTCAAGTTTGTATTCTGCCATACAATCCTTCCATTCTGTGATGTTGGTGCACGATATTTATATCCCTGGCTTTTTCTCTTTGGACGTCATCCTGCCATAGAGAAGCACGTCTTTTGTGGCACGTTTCAATATAATTCCTGCAAAGAAAAACCCTCTGCCCTGGTGTCATCAGTCTTCGATTCATCGGTTTGACAGATCACCCTTTTAAAGAATTCCGATATTTTTTTAAAACGGCAGGAGCACCAGCCCTGCCCAGTACACCCCAAGCTGCACAACGGTCAGCGGGACACCTACTCTGGCAAACTCAAAGAATGTGAGGGTTTCACCCTGCTTTTCTGCGTTCTGGATGATAATGACATTGCTTGCAGCGCCAAGGACTGTCAGATTGCCCGCGATCGTGCTCCCCGCCGCAAGCGCCATAAGCTGTGCAGTTGTGCCGCCCGTCTGCATAATCATCGGCTGGAACAGGGCTACAAAAGGAACATTGGAAATGAACTGGCTGATAATAGCGCTGGTCAGAAGGATCATCGGGATGGAAGTAACCCTGCTTTGGTCGACAAATGACTGGAAAAACCCGGTCTGCCAGACACTTTCCATCAGCACAAACATCGCGGCAAAGAAGACAAGCGTGAACCAGTCAATGGTTTTCAGCAGTCTCACCCTGTCTGTACTTAACAGGATAACAGGGACCGCAGCGCACAAGGCAATAAACGGGAGAGGTACGAGAAGTTTTCCGCCATAGAGGGAAAAGATGATATTTGCGGCACCAAGGATCAGGATGATAGCAAGCGAACATTTCACCGGAAGGAAAACTTTTCTACCGACAGGCAGGATTGGTTCATGCTCAAGGACCCGGGTTGAAAAATCCGTGCGGAAGTACAACCGGAGAAGGATAAACGCGACACCGAGACTGATGAGCGAGGGGATCAGAAGGTACAGGCTGAACGTCACAAACGGGGTTTCCATGCCACTGTCAACAGCGATAAGCAGGTTCTGCGGATTGCCGATAGGGCTCATCACGCTGCCGGTAGTGATCGCTATCGCAAGAGAAAGAAGCATCAGTTTTGGTGAGATACGGAATTTTGTGGCGAGTCCCAGTACAAGGGGTGTCCCGATGATCGCCAGCGTATCATTCATCAGAAGAGCGGAAAGGAAACCTATCCCAAAGAGGAGGAAAAAAATCATCTGGTCAGGAGTTCGGGCGTAAGAGAGAAAACGGTGAGAGAGCGCAGAGAGGTATCCGCTTTCCACCATTGCCTCGCCAATAATGAACATACCAAATAAAAAGAGCATGATTTCAATATTGATCGCATTCAGTGCATCGGGAAGGGATATCTGCCCGGTAATGAGGACTGCCACGGCTCCGCCAAGCATAATCTGCCAGATTTTGAGATTATATCTCCCAACCTGCCGGATAGCTATGAGGACGAACACGGCAGCAAGAACGATAATCGGAATATACGTAGGAGAGTGTTTTTTGTAAGGGGTGATGAGCCTTGGCATTCACACGCACTAAAAAAAGTGTATTCATCTGTTCAGGAGAGATGTGCCTTATAAATCTGAAACCTCATGATAGTTTCGCCCCGTCTGCTGAGGCCCGGAAGCGATAATCTCTCACTATAGATAGTACATCACCATCGTTAAAAGTCAAGGTCAGCTGATTCTCTTGTCGCTATCAGGAACCTGGTCATAGTATTCCCAAAAAAAATGATCGTGTACTGAAGCTGGTTGGTGGCCTGCATCGATGAATCGCCACAGAATATTCAATTATTGGCTGGTATGAAAAACATCCTACGGTTGTATATAGCATCTGCTAGGAATAACTCATATTCACGCGTGAATAGAAGGTTCTTTCACTTTTGGCGAGATTTGATAGTTATAGACAGAGTGGCACAATTAACTACAATCTGGTATTCGTGCTTTGAGCACACTCATCTATTCGTGACCACGACCAAGCTCTGTAACAGGTTCTAAACCTAAGCCGAAATTGGTCTTATCTGCCTATAACTGATCAATTATTTTAGGAACAAGGTAAAGAAGGATCCCTACACTCGTTTTTCATACTCATCTATGAGCCAAGGGCTCATAGCACGC
>JADDYB010000669.1_pt1 | contig 10899 bp, 6 predicted proteins | sample 8641941 | NCBI WGS metagenome assembly JADDYB01 (sample SAMN16275377, study PRJNA637457) | freshwater sediment metagenome | isolation source: Lake Kineret sediment | place: Israel: Lake Kineret | collected 2013 | reverse complement strand
GTCGTGGGCTTCTTCTTCATGCTCCAGTGCAGGGGTAGCCAAGCGGACTACGGCGCCAGTCTTGAAAACTGGTTCCCGCCCGGGAGCGTGGGTTCGAATCCCACTCCCTGCGCCTACAATTTTATTCTATTGCTATTTCTAGTATCCCTTCCATTGCTCTAGTTTATGCGCGCGTGATAAATGAGTTAACATAAACATGCAAAACAGCAACACCTTGGTGCGCATAGCCATCGAACACTACTAAACCCTAGGAAAGTAAGGAAGGATAACAGGTGCACGTGGGCCGAGAAAATACTTCTATATGAGCTTGCGCACGCGCTTGCGATCATTATTTAATTATGACGTGTGAGATATCCCTGCATGAATGTTATCAGGGTTATAATGATCCTAACCTTACTCTCTTCGCTTGCACAAACCGGCTTCAATATCGGAGACGGAGAATGGGTAAGTTATGAGACTGAATCTGTCGGGGTCACCAAATATGATAACTACTCTACAGGGGGTATAGGTGCGGCAACCGTCTATTATGAGAGAGTCAGCGAGGTTGAAGCAATAGCGTACATAGCCTTCACTTCCTGGGATGGATCAACCTCCTCAGGCTACATCAGCATCGGCTTAGATGAGCCAAACTATTACCTTTTACCACAAGGGATCGGCTTGGGTAACAAATTTGACACCTGGACCATCAGCAGCATGGCCACTGAATTCATCGCCGGGGAAGAAAGGGATCTTCTGGTGTGTGAGGAGACAAGAGTAACCTCGGAGGGCTTTGAAGAAATAAGGATATGTTGGGACAAGGAAACAGGTGTGATGGTAGAGTTACTATTAGAGTCTGATAACCTAGACGAGTACACATTATGGTACATGAGGACTAATGCAACCAGCCTATGGCCCAAGACCGGGTTACTCCTATCGGTAGAGGCGGAGAAAGAAGTAGTTCGGATAGGCGAGGACATCATCCTAAACGCACAGCTGACCGATGACTCAGGAAACCCTCTCCCAGGCGCATCATTAATCTGCAACATCAACGGCTACATGATTTTCCTGATTGACAATGGAGACGGGCACTACACTTGCTCCATCGACTCCTCGAGCTTCAGTTCTGGCGAGTACACTGCGGTGGTTGAAGCAGAGAAAATTGGATACACCCCAACTCAAGTAGACGTCTCAGTGGGCGTCGAAAAGGGTTTCCCAATAGACCTCAGCGACCCCAACGTGCGAAACATGGGCGGAGTAATAATACTATTATCGGCCTCAATTTTGCTACGAAAAGCAAGCTCTAGGAGAAAAATGAAGCAGCCATTACCCGAGCAAGAGCCCACCCCGTCGCAGCCTGAGGCTAAAAATAATCGATTAAAGAAAACAACTACAATAAGTAAACCATCTATGGAAACCGGAAAGGTGTGTGTCTCCATCAAAGAGACGCCTAGCCATAGAGATAGAGAGACACCCACCACTGGGACTAGCAGACCATCCCATGAAACCGAAGAAACTCATGCACCGGCCACAGAGGCACTGAGCCTCTCGGAGATCATGGAGTCCTATAAAAATCTGAGGGAGAGGTACTCCCAAAACGAGTTGGATGAGAACGAGTTTAGAAGACTGGTTGGTGATCACACATACTTCGACGAATCAGGGAATAGATGGAGAATAGGCGCAGAATCAGATAGCTGGTACACCCTAATCGGAGGGTCCTGGGCTACTGCAGAGCCACCTGCCAAACTCTATAGGAGGAGGAGCTGACCCCGGCTCAGCAGCCGATTCAAGATGTATATGGGGTAACCCAGCCTAGGCGCCCTGTACACCATCTCCCCTACCACCTGCTCATATTCAACCAGTTCACAGTCTCCGCGCTTCGAAGCGTCTCCCCTCGTCTCAATCTGGATCATTTCACTTACCTGATGTGAGCCCACTACTCTATGGATGACCAGCCTCTCCCCCCCTGCCCGATAAACGATTATCATACCTACTTTTGGCTCCAGTTTGGTCCTACGAGACACGACAACCAAGTCACCTTTTCTTAGGGCCGGCTCCATGCTTCCACTCATGACCACCATAAGTGGGCTGGCTGTCTTGTGATACCATGCTAAGAAGATGTAGGCAGCTGCAATGAAGGTGGGGGCATACAAGACTGTATAGGCGTCTAGCGGCATAAAGAGAGACCAGCTTAACTCTTCTTCGGCGGGCGCACCTCTACAGTTATCTTGGCTCCCCTGTTCTTAGGGTCCTTCACGCCGAAGGGGGGATCGTAGGGTTGACCGGTCAACAGGCCTTCAAAAAACCAAGGCGACCCCACTCCTCCTCGATCGGAGACCTCTTCAGGTGTGGGCTCCACGTCCTCAACTACGCCCACCCACACCCTCTCCACCATCTCACCCTTCACACCTGAGCAGCCCTCAACTTCAGCAACCTCTATCGTCCACCCCTCTGGTACTTCACCTATCCTTACCTCGATGTCTTCCTTGACTCCCCCGCAGTTCTCCACCCAAAGATCTAGTCTCCACTTATCCTCGTCGCCCTCCTGCTTCTCGACGGTGATCAGGTTGTTTCTCCAAGCGCCTTCGGCGTCTTTCTCCTCGCCGTCTCTGAGTATGTCCACGTGTCTCACACTGTCGTAGAATCCCTGGATCAAGGCTGAAGCAAGCTCTGTCACCCTGGGGAATCTGTCCTTAGCTATCTCACTGACGTAGTCGAGGGAAAACCTGTACCTTCTCCTGTAGAGCAGCTGCCAAAGGTTCTTGTCCTTATCCTCTGGGAAGATGGTGTTCTGCATGAAGGGGTAATTGGAGTAGGTTTTCTCTCTTCCTGCTCGGGTCAAGGCATTCTCGGCTTTCTCCATCTCTGCACGGATTATCTCGCCTGTTAACTGGTTGCCTTGGTTGTCCTTCAGATGCTCCCATGCGTCTATGATCAATCCCTGGTCGACTAGTTTCGTTGTCTTCTCTTCGCTCTCACCTAAAAGATGTTGAAGCTCAGAGTATGTGCTAGGGCATGTCAGGTTCCCTGGAATGGTGTCCTCGCTGAACCACTCTGAGGCGGTCTCAAGTGCCAACTCTTTAAGATAGTCCTCCACTCTGCTCACAGACGCGTACCTGTACGCGTTGTTGACCGAGTCTCCGTTCACCTGCCTGTCCCGTATATTTAGCGATTCCTTGCCCCACAGTAGGCTCCACGAGCTGGGGTACGTGCTATCATTAAAGAGTTCCCTGAACTCGGATGAGATGTGTGGGAAGTATTTCCTGACCTCTCCTCGGGTATATGACGGTTCCTGCGAATCAGCCTTCACCTGCTGCACCTTCTCTAGGTAGGCGGCTATAGTAATTTTTTCTGGGTCAAGGTTCATCTGCACACGTAGATAGCTGTCAGTCAGAGAGAATCCTTCAGCCCATACTTTGTCGAGGGTCTCCTGCGCTTCAGGTTTAACTATGTCGCCTCGTCTAGTGTTGAGGTAGTAGCCTTCCTTCTGGAAGGCTTCCAGGAACTCTTTCATAGTTGCTGTCGGAGATATTCTCCCGGTTTGTATCCATCTGTCCCTTATCATGGGGGCCCTCAGAACCACAGACCACTGGTCAGCGACCTTCTCCTCAACATTGTCAACGTTGGTCTCAGGGGAGTGGTGCCCATTCATCCATCTAGTGTTGTGTGACTGGATGGCTTCACCCATCATCAGCCCCCCCTTGGCCATCATGAAGTAAAACTCATTGGACTTGTCAGAGTCGTGGCCCATGGTGATCATCCAGTCGTTTCTTCGCCCGAAGACCATGAAGTCTATGTGCAGTTTCCCTGCCTGCAGCTCCTCACGGTACCTCCTAAGCAGCTCGGGGTTGCGGGCCAGCTCCTCCCTGTATTCTTTTCTCAGGCCGGTCTCCTGAGAGCCCCGCCTTTTCCCTTCCCCCGTGTCCACAGCCACCATGAAAGGGTGAGGTTTCCCTGCGCTGTCTTTGTTTATTGGTGTGGGTACGCTGTCACACCACTTCTCGTATATAGTCCAGTAAAGGTGATCGTTTTTCTCCGGGAAGTTTATTGTGAGGAACCCTAGTGAAATTGCCCCCAGGTGGTTGTCGTTTCGTGTGTGCGCAGGCTCGGTCATGTCCTCAAGGAGGTGGACGACTCTTCCCAGGAGACTGTAGGCGTCTCTTATGCTTCCATGAACGTAGGCTTTCCTGGCGTGATCCCAGTGTCTTTGGGCTCGAGCTGTGGCTGAGCTGGGGTTAGAGGCCAGTATGGTCCTAGCCAGGTTCCCGAGGGACAGGTCTCCTATTAGGTTACCGTAGTCCCTCGCTCCCTCCCAGTCGTTCAAGCCTCCCTTCGTCACAGGGTTATAGTAGTGGTTCTGTACTATGGCTAGGTCTATGTCGCCCCCGTCCCCCAGGTAGTCCTCAGCTATGCTTCCCCATAGCAGTCCCTGCGTTCCTGGTGGTATGGACTTGACGTAGGATTTCCATGACGAGAAGTTCTCCCCCGCGCTTTTGATGATGCTTCGTTTAGTCTGATCCGGGCTACCGAACCAGTTCTCGATGCTCTCAACGGGCCCCAGGTATTTGTTCACTTCTTTAAGGCTTGTATAGTTGGGCGCCCCCCTGAGCTTGCTGACCGCCACCGCTGTGAGGCCCCAATGGGTGTAGTCCTCGTACGCGTACACGGGTTTGACCCTCGACGCAAGCCATATGATGATCAGGAATGAGGCGGCCAGGGAGGTTATCGGCTGTGGCCCAAGCGCAACTGTGAGCAGTGCAAGGGCGTAGGTTAATGTTCCTAGGCTCATTTCATTCACCTCTTTTCTCCTCTAGTTTAATCACTCTACTGGCAGTGTAGTTCGCATCGGCCTGAGGGCTGTAAGGCTCCGGCCTATCTCCTCTGACGCGGGTGAGGGCAACCGTCATGGTCAAGGTTAACCCTGTGAGTATATTGACTGTGACCTCATCCCAGTCATATGTGTCTCGTACTCCTGTTATCTCAGCCTTGATGGCGAGTTTACTTATGCCCTCTTTTTCGGCGTCCGCAATCACATGCTCAAGCTTAGCCTCGCCGTTAAGATCTGTTTTAACCGTCTCCTCTATGGGCTCCCCCTCGGCTTCGCCTCGCTTCTCTGTGAGCGTGAACTTGACGTCTACGCCAGACACCGTGTCCCCTACCTGTTCTCCTGTCTGGGGCGTCGACACGGTGGCTTTGATGGCCACGACCCCTCTGTCACCCAGACTCAGGTTTTGACCGTCTTTAGGTTCAAGGATCTTGACTACGCACCCCATGATGTTTACCCTTGTTCCGCTCTCAAGGTGGATGGTCTCGCTGCTCCAGCTGTACGAGGGAATTTTCTCCTTAACCTGACTTAACGACACATCCACTTTTCCCTTCACAGACGCGTAGTCGTCGATCTTTCCCTTGTCGAGGTCCCTGGCCATGAAGTCTGGTTTAAACTTCACACTGGTGTTTTCATCGCCCTCCAGTTCACCCAGGTCCGGGTCCTCCAAGGTGAAGTCAACCTTACATGAGGCCGGCACATCTATTGTTTTATCCGGACCCTGTATACGAGTCTCTATGAGGCTCTCCACCAGCCGCTCATTGGATAACATCCTTGCGCCCGGTATCTTCGCAGGCCTGGGTACCAGCTCAAGTGTAAGGGGCTTATAGTCCTGCGTTACGCCGACGGAGACCGTGTCATAGTCTCTTGTCTGGTTTCCCCCTCTTATCTCGGCGGTTACCTGGATCGCCCCGGATCTTGAAGCGGCGGCCCCAGAGTAGGTATAAGAGTACACCGCCTCCCCTCTCCTATTTGTTGCGATCTGCGCCGTCTTCGCCTCAGCCTTTTCCTTAGTGTTATCCTGGACTGCTACGTTTACTGTCTGCCCTGGGACTAGGTCTCCGGATTGTGTTGTCACCACTGCGCGCAGCTGGAACATGAGCCCGTCAACGGCCTTAGCCCCCGTGTTAGGCCCCGGCTCAACTATCTTTATCAGGCAGCCTATAACCTCAATCTCACCTTTTCCTGTTACCTGAACCTCTCCGCTCCCAGTCGACGTAGGGAAGATATCAGACATGAGTAGCTTAACTGAGGCCTTTATGTGAGCAGTCTGTGAGAGGATCCCTGTGTCCCGGTGCCGGGCCACAAACCCAGGCTCGAAGATACCTTGACTCGGCTCCTCATGAGGCTTAACTAGGCCCAAGCTGGTCTCCTGCACATCAAACCTTGGCGTCGAGTTCTCCGGGATGGCTCTCTCTTCACCGAACACAATGAGCTTGGCCTTGAGAACACTGTAGTTCTCATTCTCTTCTCCGGATCTTATGGTTATCTTCGCCCCGGGCAGGGTTTGAGGGGCAGCCTCTAATTTAAGCTCGGGGTTCGCTCCCTTGATGGTGACGATGATGGGCTCTGATTCAGCTTCGACGACTCGCCCCGTCTCAGCTGACACAATCGAGAGCTTGGCCGTGATCTTTACCTGCTTATCCTTGATGGTTGCCTCAGGCATGAACTCGGCGTATGTGAGCTGTTTCGACGTGAAGTCTCCAACGCCTTCAGAGGATGCGGGGTTCTCGTGGCTCCACTCCACCTTGGCGTTCAGCTGAGACAGCTTTGACTCCGTGGCTTCTTTACCGAATAACTGTACTCGGGCGTCGATCCTTATGCTGGTCTCCCCGTCTCCTTTGACGCTCTGTGACTGGCTTCTGAGCTCTAGGTGAGGGGATGCTCCGTTTAATCGTATGTTTTTTCTTTTCTCGATGGTTTTCTTGGATTGTTTGCTAATGGAGGCGGTCGCTTCCACCTCCAGGCTCTCACCTGAGAGGAAGGGAGTGAAGTAGCATGTTGGTCTTGTGCTTGAGAGTTTTCCTGCGTCTCCCGGATTGATGGAGACCTCTATATCCATTTTATTGGGGCTGTCCTCAGGGTCCATAGACAACTTTACCTGCGATACCTCGTCGGCGTCCACCTCCTCCGGTGAAACAACTAGTTCTATTTTAACGCCGACGACCTCGACAGTTACTGACTTCTCCAGTAGGATCGGGTTATCTTCTTGCCCCACGGTGGCATCAGCGACGATCTTGATGGAGTCATCTGTCTCGGTGTACCCAGGTGTGAGTTTGACGGTTTTCCTGTCAACCCTCTCCAAGGCGCCCTTATCGGTCTCGTGGAAGTTGATGTCAACGTCATGTTTCTCGCCAAACATGACACACTCACCTTTGATGATGGTGTACTCCTCGCCGTCGCCGAAAATCTTCTGCGGGGAGGCAGTTAAATCTAGTTTTGGGTTCGCTCCTCTAACGTCGAATGAGACAGACTCGGTTAGGAGGACCTCTGGAAGGGGAGGCAACTTGAAGCTGGCTCTAGCAGTTAATGTGAGGACGCCATCTTTCTCGCTGAACTCTGGGCAGACCCTCACGATGCTTTTATGGGCTCCGGGGTGCACCTTCCCTGTTATCAGCGACTGTGCTAACTCCCAGGCTATCTCCTCTGGCAGCAACTCGTCCTCTTCGAACAAAAGGATTAAGGCATTCACTATGGTGCAGCTCGCTGGCTCGCCGTCGCCTCTCAGGCTTTGGCTCCTCGCAGCGAGCTTCAGTGAGGGGCTCGCACCGACGACTGTTATGTTTACTTGTTTTGAGGGCACGTCTATGGGCGGGGTCTTCTGGATCCCAAACCAGCTCTCCGTTCCCTTTATGAAGGCTGTACAGGTGACGGTGACTGCAACCGATTTCAGTAGGGGTGCGCCTATCAGGGTGGCCTGGTTACCCGAGACATTGAGTATTCCGCCTTCCATTGGAGCGTGCGCGAAGTTGATCTGGCCGGGTACCACTTCACCGTTTCCTCCAATGATCTCCGCTCTTATCAAGGCGGAATCCCTTCCATTCCCCTTGATCTTGTTCTTGTCAACGGTCAGCCTAATGCGGTACTCGGAGTCGTCTGATTCTTCTTCCTCTTCTTCCTCTTCTTCCTCGGGCTCCTCTGGAGGCTCCTCTGATGTACCAGGGGGCCTTATGAGGGTGGTGACACCACCTCCAACCCCTCCTGTGACAGCAGAGTTGGGGATGCTTTGACTGATGTTGTTCTGTATCATGGCGTTGGCGCAGCTGACGTCAACGTTAGGCCTAAAATAGAAGGCCGGCAGCTCAAGGGCTATTGCTGCCGCGCCAGCGATGGCTGAGCCCAAGGCTCCACCTATTGCGAAGGCGAGCATCGAGGCTAACCCTCCTACGGCTCCAGAGGCTGAAGCTGCCGAGCCCAGGGCTAAAGCGCGGACCTTGGAGTGATCCTCCGCACCGTAGTCAACGCCGGCCAAGCTGAGATATGGGACGGGAATATTTGTGCCCAGTAATGTTAGGTTGCTCACTCTCCACCCTAGGGTGTTGGTGGAGGGGCCGCGCTTCTGCACTCTCCTCTGGAAGACCCTCGCCAATATGCCTGGCAGTAACCCGTAGACAAACACAGACATGTAGGCTACAAGGTAGCCTATCCTTGCACCAACAAAATCCTCCATGGTTTTCGCGCCCGAGTAGTAGACATCGTCCCACACGAGTTTCTGGATAAAATCTCCTATGCTAAAGGTCAGGGCCGAGAGGAAGCCGAGGAAAGGATTGAAGCACGAGATTATAGGCATCAGTTGAAACAAGAAGGGTGTATTCTCTATGTGGCCATATCTACTCTGCATTATACCCAGAAGGAAGGTTGCCACCACGGGGAGGGAAAGCATTGCGGGTTTAATGCTCCCTAGACGGTCAAGCTCCATGAACCCCTCTATTCTTTTGTTGAAGGGAACCAGTCTTAGGAGTCTACTAGAAATTTGGATGAACCTTGAGGCTGGGGGCTTCTGGCCACTTACAGTGGGTTTAGCCCCCTTTTTGTGGATGCCGCTAGCTTTCTTAATGGCGTAGCCGCAATGTGTGCAGAATACGGACTTCTCATCATTTTCTTTTTTACAGCGTGGGCATTTCAAGGGAATCGCCTCATAACAGTGACTAAGGGTCTAACCTTGGGAAAAATTATTCTATGGTTCAAATAGCAGGGTTTCGGGGTAGAAATCGTACCACGCGAACCAGTAGACGGGTAGATAGCGCACCGGCTCGAGAGTCTCAGCCGAGTCGAGGCGTTGACCTGTGACCATGTTCCACAGACCGTCATCATCGCTAACCATGAGCAGGCTGCCATAGGGTTTGAAGCTGTACCCTCCAGCATTAAAGGCCTGCGCGGAGCCATGTACACACGTTGCTACTATTGGCACTCCACCCACCACATCCATATGCACTGTAATCTTGGAGAGGTCTGATAACCTGTAGGCTTTTTCGACCCCCATAACCTGCACTCCGAGGACGTACTCCTTGTTCTCGAGAACAAAGTTCTGGTTGTCGAGGGGGAAAACGCCGGCTCTGGAAGAGTTCCTGTACTCCATGTAGCTATCTCTCAGGTACTCGTCCATTGAGAAAACATCTGGTGGCAGCATCAGCTGTGTATTAGGGAAAATCCGCCTCCATCCACCCCAGCTAATAAGATGCGAGTTGAGGCATTTTAGCTCCTCTCCCTTCATCTCCCCCTTGATGCACCTCATACCGACCTGGCTCCAAAGGCTGCCGGTAACGTTGTCGTATAGGACTAAGTTATTCTTGTAGAGTTTACCTGAGACCCCAAAATTTGTACTTTGAGTCCGAGTCAAGACAAGGGAGGAGCCTGTTAACGGACAGAAGGAGACCACCACTGGTTGTCCCCCTATAATATCATTGACAACTTCATGGCGGTCAAGTATCATAACAGGGTAAGCCTTGGCGACCCCGCCCAGATAGATACCCACAACTATACTCTCATTGCTTAGATAAGCAATCTCTGATTCTGTGAACTCTGCTCGGTAAAGCGTCGGTATCTGGGGGGGATCCCTGGGGAGGACGTCAACGACCCAACGCTCCTCCTCATCAAGGAACAGGTGTTTCTGGTTACCATAGACTAAAAGCCCGAAAACAACAAACGAATATAGCAGGTATTTTACATATGCTTCCCCCATAATATCACCTTCATTCTACCTGTAGAGGGAGGCGTTACTCAAAATATTTACCTTACCGCCGCGCGCGAGAGAGATAAAAATAAATAACGAATACTATTTGAATAAAATTTTAAGGTCATATCACTCTCTGCGCCACACAATTCTTGCCTGTAAACATTCCAACATTTAATTAACGTCCACATAAACCCCAGATCGGTGAACATGGCCGACACATACACTAAACCGGAGACTCTGCTGAAACTCACATCCAATCTGCTCAACACACTACTAAGGGGCCTAGACAGTGTGGACCCTGAGACGAGGCAGATGATAATGGAGAAGTGCGGCGAGAACTGTGCCCACGAAGAGATATACGGCCCAGCCATAGAGATAGCGAAGAGGATAGCCTCCGAGGAATCGGACCCCCAGAGAGTCCTCGATAGGGCGAACAGCGAGATACTCTGGTGCGGCAGGTGGGTCAGGGAAGGTGACACCATCAGCTCCACGTGCACAACCTGCGGCTGCCCCATGGTGCGCGCCGGGTTAATCACCGCCACGGACACTTTCTGCCTGTGCAGCACGGGGTGGGTCAAGCATATATTCACTACACTCCTCGGGCAACCTGTGCAGGTGAAGCTGGCCCAGGCGATGGGTAGGGGAGACCCCAGATGCATGTACGTCGTCAAACTAAGTTGAATCCCGCTTTAGATCCAGGTCGTTGACATGGAAACGACTATAAGGGTATACACATAAACCGGGGAAGAGGCATGGACAAGACCAAGGCACTCAAGGCCCTAACGGCTATCCTCCTAGCAGCCGGGATCATCCTGAATATAACGTTTTACCTGACGGGGGACAGGGTTCAGGGCGCCCTGAGCTTCTACACCTTCTTCGCCGCCCTCATCCTTCTCGTCTACACGCTCTTACCCCGTGGCAC
>JADDYB010000668.1_pt1 | contig 10909 bp, 10 predicted proteins | sample 8641941 | NCBI WGS metagenome assembly JADDYB01 (sample SAMN16275377, study PRJNA637457) | freshwater sediment metagenome | isolation source: Lake Kineret sediment | place: Israel: Lake Kineret | collected 2013 | reverse complement strand
GAGCAGGAGAGCTTCTTCCTACCAGCATGGATCGAGATGGGACCAACATTGGTTACGATATTCCTTTGACCAAGGCAATCTGCGATGCTGTGGATATCCCGGTTATCGCCAGCGGAGGAGCTTCAACTCCGCAGCATATTCTGGAGGCATTTGAAAAGGCTGGCGTCGACTCGGCACTGGCTGCGGGTATGTTTCATCGAGGTGAATATACCGTTTTGCAGGTTAAAGAATTCCTCAAATCAAAGGGAATCCCAGTTAAGCTGTAGATTATTCCGGATGGCGGGGAACTTCGCCTGATAAGCCTTTTTTCAAAGCAGCGGCTAGAGTAGAGTTTAGGTTTCTATTATATCTTTTATGGATCTGCTAAGAATTGCGTTATGAATGGCGCACCAGGATAGTTGTTATCGATCAATCCCAATTGGAAATCTCTTCCGAAGTAGTACCGGGGAGCCCCTTGATTCCATATAGGCGATGCATTTTGAGCAGCGAACATCCCAATCTGATAGCCCATAATGTGAGATCCAACGGGTTCATATTGAACCGCAAAATTGCCGGAAATCTCTTTGCTTAGAGAAATGGGAGGGCTAGAAGACACTGTGCTCAGAGAGAGTGGAGCGAGATGTGGATGTGCCCCGCCAACAACTACTGCAGATGATTGCCCAAAAAATGCCAAAGTCACAACCAATATTAGAAGATAGAATAACTTTAATTTCAAGTCTTAATCCTCCTACAGCATCTAATATGACCAACGAAGCTTTTCATTTGCTCTTCATATCTTCTTATCTTCATATATTATCCTTTAGGCAGATGCCTGGCCAACCTATTGATTTGGGATTCTTTTTTCGGTCAGGTGCAGTGCTGATCAATGATGACTATTAGCGAAAAGGTGTATCCATTGACCTCCTTCGGGAAAATGATTCGGAATTATTGATAATAATATTGGGAGCAGTTGCATTTGCGCCCATGACATCTATGCTTACCTCACGATTCATGGACAGACTGCAGAGGATAGGGGAAGAGAAGCATTCAGAGAGTACTAAGGGACCGTAAAGAGCTAATCTTAATAATAGATAAAGCAAAATAGTATGAATTGGAGAATATCTAAGTCATGAAAGTTCCAGATCCTTCGCAAGCATCTTGCCATCATTGGCTATGAGAAGGTCATTTGACAAAATCCCTGGGCCTTGAAAGCAATAGGGCATGAAGTGTGAGATATTGAAAATGGGCTTAATAAACCAATTAGTTTCGAAGCGAATTGCAGCGCGCAGACCTCCTAGAAACCTGATGCGATCAAAGCTAGGAACACCTGGCGGTATCGGCTGGCGAATAAATCCTAAGAAGGCCGCCTACAATGGCGTTTATGCTAGCGCGCCTGGCAGTGCATGCTATATAGCCACAATTTACGGCGATAATAATGCTTGGCAAGTTAAAAGACTTCGCAAGTACAGGGATAATGTATTAGCAACTCATATGCTAGGCCAAATTTTTATATTTCTCTATTATAAGTTCTCTCCGTACTTCGTTATTTTCTTCAAAGACATAGGACCACTAAATAATGCTATCCGCAAGCTGCTAAATGCAATTGTACATAAAATATCAACCCAAGGCCAGCATGATAATGTCCTTTGAGAACGAGCAAATCATGGTGGAAAACTGCAGGGGGCTATACTTCGCTCATGCATATGAATGAAGAATGTCGAGATCATCCTGGCTGACCTACTGAGAGAAATAAGGATCAAACGAGCTATTGATAAGAATGTGGAATGTCATCTCTGAAAGATCGCTGCTTAATGAATCTATGGTCTAAAGGAGGTTCGCTAGAAAAATGTGAGATGGCTGGTCATCCCTCGCAGAATATCTCTGCGATGAATTCCAGCCCATTATGAAAGACTTTAGATCAACTCAGCAGCTTTCTTTGTTTCATTTTTTGTAGGCTGAGACTCATCGAGATATCCTTCCCAGCTTGAGAAGATATCTTCTGACACCTCATAAAACAACAACATTATATGGCGTTGTGACGGAAATCCATCTACATTTGTGCCTCCCGGTATGCTGTAAGGCGAATCGCAAACTCCATCGTCGTTGTTGTCTGTGCAGTTTATGTCGCTGTAATAGTTGCCCATCCAGGGATCTCCCCAACGATTAAGACCATCATCAAAGACGTTGTATCCGGTATTATTTATGAAATTGTTCTGGTAAATCTGATTACTATTGGAGTTATAGAGGAAAAGCCCACCAGCTCCGTTGTAGCTCACAGTATTTAAGAGAAGGCTATTGTTATCTGAGCGATCGAGGACAAATCCCTTGCCTTCGTTGTAGCTCACCTCGTTGAGTTCCAAAGTGTTGTTCTTCGAGTAATTCAGCGATATGCCTTCTTGCTGATTGCTGCTGAAGTTGTTGCTCATTATGCTGTTAAAGCTTGAATAGCGGAGAGATAGCCCTGCCAAGCTATTATTAACTTGGTTTCTAGCTATTGTGTTATTGATGCCATTCAATAGTCCAATTCCAGCTCCAAATGTTCCCCTGATTATATTGGCAGAGATAGTGCTATTACTGGCATGAACCTCGATTCCAGTGCCAGATGGCTCTCCAGTGGTGCTGCCGGAGTTCGCAACCACAAGTCCATCCACTAATACTCCATCTGCTAGAAGCAAAACGACTGATCCATTGTCATGCTGGCCTCCCGTTTGGATCACCGGCGCTCCGATCCCGCGAAGGGCAATCGTCTTGTTTATAATCAAATTCTCAGAATAGACACCAGACGTGATATTAATCACATCTCCAAAGTTGGCCGCATTTACAGCTGCTTGAATGCTCGAGAAGTCTGCCCCGCTGGGAGCGACGGTAATGGTGGCCGCCTGGCTTGATACCATCAGAAGAACGGCTGCTAATAGCAAGTATTTCCACATATTATCCCACCTTATATCAAATTATTTAGCTCAATTTTAAAACTAAACATGTTTCGACTATATTTAGGTATAGGGCTGATCTCAATCTCTTTAGCGGCCCTCTTGCCCCGTATTATCAGGTCCCGGCCGCCTTTCTCATCTACTATGAAAGATGATACATGGCCGGGAGACGAATTAAGATACCAAGCGATAAGATGAAAGATGGAAATGATAGCGACAATAAGTGCCGTGATCCAGGAGCATTAGGATACAGGCGGATGATCTATATAATCGTAGCAGTGATCCTGGTTGTAATAGGACTCACGATCATGTTGAGTTGGATCTGGAAATAGACCCGCAATATTCTTGGGACTTCTTGAGCTAGACTCGATAAGAAACGGGAACAATTCTGGACAGCCAGCCATCGGTTCCTGTGAAACCACAATTGTATGGCCGTCCAGGGCAGGATTACTTAGGCATCTTTGCTTGGTATGAATAGCAGGATACATTGGGAATTAGGCGTCCTCAAGCTTTCTTTTCCATCTCCTAAGGATTTCAGCCGCTTTTACATAGACAAAATTATGATGATCTACGTATAGAAATGTAATTTTATCACCTTCAAGAACATAGACGATAACATAAGGATCAACATGGGAGCCACGCGTATGCTTCAATTGGTGGCGTTTAGGGTCCCCAATGAATGGATTATCGATGATCTGGTTGATTTTCTTGAGAAGCCTTTCTTCTTGCGTCTTGTTCTTCCTGGAAAGCTTTTTGAAGCTCTCTTTAAACTCTGGAGTCCACTGGTACTTATATCTCATAAAATATGAAAATCACTCAGTGAGGCTCTTTAGGAACTCATCTTTATCTTCGAAGGTTTTCACTTTGCCTGCCTTGTATTGCTCGATGCTGCGGGAAAGGCCAGCTTCGAATTCCTTTAGAGCCGCCTCGTTAGCATCTACCACCACTGGGCCCTTCTCTTTTGCTCCTGCCATGATATCTACACCTTTCTATTTGGCTATAAGGATTACGTAGTAACCCAATACATTCAAAGTCGCCTTCGTGCTGCCGGAGTTTTCAGCTTAACGCCTCCCTCATCTGCCAGGAAAGATGATACTGGCCGGGAGACGAATTAAGATGCCAAGCGATGAAATGAAAGATGGAAATGAAATCGATAATGAGTGCCGTGATCCTGGATCGGCAGTAGGATACAAGCTGATGATCTATCTGATCGCGGCAGTGATCCTGGTTGTAATAGGACTCACGATCTTGTTGAGCTGGATCTCGAAATAATCCAGTAATATTTTTGGGACTTTTTGATGAGGACTCGATAAGAAACGGGAACAATTCTAGCTAGCAGCAATCTGCTCCTGCGAGATCACATTTGTATGGCCGTCCGGGGCAGGTATCTAGCCCGTCTGCAATCGTATGGTTGCCTATTCCTCGATAAACTCTATTGGATCTTCCCGACATTCCTCGATGCTTTTTCCTGTTGCAATCACGCCCGGAAGACCTTCTACAGCTGCAATGTGGGAACCGCTCTCCAGAGTCTCATATCTTGCTCTTTTCAAAGTCGCTTGGTTCATAGATGCAACGTTCAGTGATGATGGCGCAAAGCTTATCGCCATGAATGCTAACGTAAAATAGAATCATGGAGGGTGAATATTTTGAGATTTAAGTTGTTTCTCACCTTGTTTACCGCAATTATGATGCTGGCTATATTGCCATCTAAAGCCAATCCAGCCAATGTAAAGTTGGGGCGTACGGAGTCAGCTTCGACCTTGGCGTATTACCACAAGTCTTATCATATCTGACGATAATTGTTGATTATGCAAAATACAGATGAAGGATCAGAGTATATTGTTGATAACACGCTTTTGGTCTTAACACCTGCAATAAAGCAATAGTCCAATCTTCAAGAAATAACAGGAACTTGACTTGAGTCTATGCAATATTCAATTCTTTGGCCTCTGTCTTACCAATTATGTGGATGCACCATCCTAAGCAGAACTAAATTGGAACCATTAGGGAGCCTGCCGACTCAAATCAGGACAGCAATCTGGAAGGTAGCGCATGAGATCTCTCAGGAAGAAATCCAGATAGAATTGGCAAACGAGCAACTTCTGGCAGTCGAGCCAAGACGTTCAAATTATGAGTGGGTCGAAGGGTGGCGATTTGCTAATGATAATTTGGAGAAGATTCTTATTGGATCGTATAATAATCAAAGAATACGCTTTAATTCAATAGATGAGTTTACACGAATGCATAACCTCAACAAACCCGAAGATGGCAGCCTCGATGAACATTATGCAGAACGTCTCTTCCTGAGAGATGCTTTCTTGCCCGTATTTGGCTTGAGTGGGCTTTCGTTGTTAAATCCTCAATTTGAATTTCGCGAAAAATCTGGTAAAGAACGTAGAATTGATTTTGTTCTCGAAGGGCTGAAGAAGTACGCTTTAGAGATAGAGGGATCTAAATATCATGATCCAGCGATGATCAACAGAGATAGATTCAAAGATGAAAAAAAACGGCAGAGAAGTCTATCTGATCAAGGATTCATATATAAGCCATTTGCATTGGATGAGATTGAATCTGGGGAGGCGAGAGGGTATCTTAAAGATCTGGCATCTGAAGATCCTATTTTAGGGGAACTGGTCCAATTTGGATCGAAAGATGGAGAGTCATGCACAAAGCCAAATCTGAATCAAATAGGGGATCTATTAAGTCGTTTTCCAATTCGTTTTCCTTTGTATCAGAAGATTGCGCTTGCTATTCTACATAAGGCAATACATAATGGTAAGAAAAAGGTTTCAGTAGCCGACTGGTCACCCAAGCTGGCCTTATTGCCCTTAGCGTTATTAGATACTGTAGCTCTTGTTGAAAATGTAATGCGATTATATGATATTAAAGTTGAACTGCCAACGGTGGAAATTCATATTGTTGGTCCATACGATGAGTATGGAGTCTACGAGGTTTTGAGAAAATATTTAGGCTTAGAGCCAGGTCAAGGGGACCTGCGATCCGATTCTTCTGAAACTGATGTGAATCTTTACTTTGACAAGGATCTACCTGAAGTAGACTATGTCTTTGCTGATGAGGCAATTAATAGCTGTAATTACAAAAATTGCATAGCTGGGAAATCCTTGGAAGAATTTCCTGAAGAATTCCTACATATATCGGAAGAGTCGCACATTTCTGAATTGCCCAAGTTGATTAAGCGGAATATTCTAGACTACTTTGCTCGTCGTTACTTCTCGGTCCCATATCTAAAAGATAGGCAATTTGAGATCTTGGAGAAGATTCTGAAGCAAGAGTCCGTATTAGGTGTTCTTCCTACAAGTTATGGCAAATCTCTCATATTTCAGCTGTACGCTTTATTGATTCCAAGAACTACGCTGGTTATCAGTCCACTTCGTTCACTTATTCTGGATCAAATTCAAAACTTGCATCGTCATGGATTATGTTGCGCCGAATCCATTACATCTTACGACAATCGATCTGGAAAAGATAGGAAGTATGAGAGGCTCCAAGGCTATAATTATCGGCTGCTTTATATTTCTCCGGAGCGTCTTAGAGAAAAAGGATTCTATAATCAGATCAAATCAACTCTGGAAAATAGTCCCATAGGTGCAATTGTGGTTGATGAGGCCCATTGCGTATCTGAATGGGGCCATGATTTCCGCCCATCCTATCTTCAGATTGATAATTTCCGAAAGACGATCGAGAATGCCACCGACCAAGTTGTGCCAATCATTGCACTTACTGCAACCGCCTCAAAAGAAGTAAGGAAAGACATCCTGAGGGTTTTGAACTTACCTGAGGAGTCTGTCGTTCAGAAAGAAAGTAGCGATAGAACTAATCTTAGCCTTTCTGTGTGGAAGGTAGGCCCTAGCAGCACCGACAAGTCGGAGATGCTTAGGCATCTTATAAGCGGGGAAATTCCAAGAGCTTTGAATATCCCATTCGAGGAGCTAGTTCCGCTAAATGGTACACCTCCTTATGATAATGCAGGTATCATTTTTGGGATATATGCAGCACCCTCTGGATATAACACGGCTCCTGAGGGAGTTCACTTCATTTCACATGGACTTGTAAAGAATTTATTAAAGGACCCTCGTTTAGTAAAAGTATATGCCTCAAAACCACCTAAGCTTTGCCCTAATTGTCGTTCTCCTTGTCAGATCGAGGCAAGCTACAATGACCTCGTTGACGGGGGCATAATTAGAAAGGGCCTATGGTCCAGTGAGAAATATCTCAAATGCCAAGACTGCAATCAAGTTTTTCTCGCGAGTGAAGCACGAGAAGATGCTAATTGGGAAAAGAAGATTCTGCAATGCCAAGAGGAGTTTCATGAATCGCAATTTCCGCTATTAGTCGCAACGAAAGGCTTTGGCATGGGCATTGATAAGCGCAATATTAGGTTTATAGTGCATCACTCCTTCGCCAGTGGCTTGGAGGGTTATTATCAGGAAGCTGGGCGTGCGGGGAGAGATGGCGAGCATGCCCATGTTGCTCTGATGTATGCACCTCCGGACCCTCAGTGCGAAAACGATTATGTAATTGACAAAAGCCCACCCAGACCACCCTGTGCTTCTGGCAGATGGAAATGTGCCTACAATCTACCGTCTTTATGCGATTACGGAAAACAGGCAAGGTTTATCGAGCAATCGTATCAAGGTGTAGAGAATGATCTCGAAAATGTAATGAAAGTCTATAGGGCTTTAGAACAAGGAGAAAATATTCAGTCAAGCAAGATAAAGAGTAAATCACCAAGAAGCGCGTCCAAAGGCGAGGGAGAAGACGAACCTAAATCTGTCGAGCTGGCCTTGTATAGGCTACAACAACTGGGCTTGATAGATAATTACTCTATGCAATATCTAAGCTTTAATGAAGCCGTTTTCGACCCTGAGTACAACAATGACTGGAAAGAAGAGGATATTATTAACACACTAATAGAGGTATTAAACCGTACTGAAGCAGGCAAGAAATTTGCTGATGAAGTTCTAGAACTTCAAAATATTCCCTTGCATAGAGAAGATGGTAATGCAAAAGGTGAGCATTTCATAACCGAGGCAGTAAGGATATTATTAAGACATATTTACGATACCGTTCCAAATATGCGTTATCAAATGCTAGAAAACGAGAGGAGATATGCGATTAACAAAGAAGAAGCCAGATTTTGCCGACGTTTGACTCTTCGCAGCATTTTTGATAGTGAAGAAAACTATTCTCGCTTTGTCGGAACAGATTATCATTGCAATTTCTGCGATGTATGTGTTCCGGACTTGAAATTCCCTGGATCACGAGCTGAGGTGCCGGCCTATGATGAAAAGGAGTTGGATGAAATTGCTAAGAGTATCCCTATCTTTCTTGAGAAGTTTGATATTGCAGCTATGAAAGAAGTTGTGCAAACAGTCGTTGAAAAGAAAGTTGATGCAAGCCTTCTTGTCCAAATGACGTACCAACTGGAACAGAAATATAATGATCCAGGAACTCTATATATGGCCGGAACCCTCAGCGGACATCGTGGAGAGAAGAAGGAAGCATTGCGTTATCTGAGAGACGGATTCAAATTCGGTATACAAAGAGATTTTCGAACAGATTCTCTTTTAGAATTCTATCGGGAGGCCAGTGCGATAGATGCAATAGAAGCTTTTTCCTGGCTTACTGAAGTTGAAGGTCCTTGGGATTCAACCGACGGAGTGGAGTTTCTAGTGGATGAGGCATTTAATTCCTTTGGTAAGGGATCTAAGGAATATCGGCACAATTTTGCCCTTTGGGAGCTTCGGAAATATAAAGAAAGCTTCGTTGAGCTAGAGACTATTGTACAGAAAGTTGATAGGGTTAAAAGGTTGAAGGAGATTGCATGGCCCGTTTAGACGATATGGAGCAAATAAATCTTGAGCTAGATGCTTTTAGGGCCAGGTTACAGGATACTTTTACGAAACTGGATCAGCTTGCTGATCTCATTTTGGAATTGTCTAAACTAAAAGAGGATCTTGAATCAAAGCTTCAAAATGCTTCTGGTAGTCAAGATAAGTTAGATCAATTCACTACCGAAGTAGAAGGTAAATGGTCAGTCCTTGAACAGGAGACAAGAAAAATCTTAGAACAACTCAAGGATGCTAGCAAAGAACTTCATGAGAGCTTTGATAGGCTCCAACAAGGGAACGAAGAAAGATGGACAAAAATCCAAGAAGATCTAACCAAAGCGCAAAATGGCCTGCAGACAACCCTTGATTTGCTTAAAAAGAACGTGGAACAGGGCCTAAATGATTTAGAGATTGAATCCAATGATCGTTACAAAGAGATAAATCACAACCTGGAAACACATAGTTCTCAACTTGGCAAACTCAAACAAGAGAATGATCAGAGGTGGACGAAGATCCAGGATGATCTAACCAAGGCGCAAAATGGCCTGCAGACAACCCTTGATTTGCTTAAAAAGAACGTGGAACAGGGCCTGAATGATTTAGAGATTGAATCCAATGATCGTTACAAAGAGATAAATCACAACCTGGAAACACATAGTTCTCAACTTGACGAACTCAAACAAGAGAATGATCAGAGGTGGACGAAGATCCAGGATGATCTAACCAAGGTGCAAAATGACTTAATGATCGCAGACCGAAACTTGCGCATTGAATTAGGGCGGATGATTAATGAACTTGGCACAACCTCTGAGGGGCGGTTCTCGGAAATCAATATTAGCATTGAAAATCAGAGAATTAGATTCGAAGAAAAGATTAAAGAAAGTGATAAACTCAATGAGGCTGCGCATCTTCGATTATCTAATGAAATCGAAACTTATCGTCAAGAATTTGAAAAATCTTCACAATCCTTCTTACAACAGATTTCAGTAACAAGTAAAAGAATTTCTGAATTAAAAAGATGGTTATTTATTGTATCAGCATCAGTATTAATATTGATTATATTTATTATTTATTTTCAAATAAAAGTATAGGAGAATTGTATAAGTGTCAATCGTTTCATAAGTCTAGCGAAGTCGCAGCATCTTGAGAATTCCGATCCAACCTTAAGCCCTCCCCATCTCCGAATTTTCTAGGAGAAAATTTATATAATATTCGATTGGCTCAAGTGGAGTTAAGCCTGGAAATCTTTTAGGAGATGCATTCTGTTTTCTCCCTTTTTTCCCTATTTGTTTAATAAAACCTGCTTGGACTAACTTAGAAAAAAGAGAAAATGTAGTGGTATTTTGGACCTTCTTCATGAGATCCCACTTCAAGCCTTCATTTGGCGTGGTTAATCCTTTCAGTGCCGTTAAGATTTCAAGTTTCTCAATCGGAGGTACAACCCATGATATTACTGGATACATTACTAAGGAGCCATTTTTCATAGGTGCCGGATACACGAAGATTTTATCAAATTTCCATAGACTTTTGTGAATATGGATTCTAGGGTCACAGGTTGTGCCAAACCAATCTTGTTCATTTGCAAGATTAAAAGCTTTTAACAAGGCTTTACCAAATGGTACTTGTTTATCCCAGCATATATCGCCATCAGACATTGCGCCACGTAACGGAAATGACTTAATAATTCCCTTTTCTAGCAGAAACCTGGCAAACCCTATTAAATTTTCTAATCCTTCCTCATTTTTTCCAGCACCTGCGTAAACTGTATCGGAGACCATGATGCATTCGGGTAATTCAAATTTGTCAACGCCAGCCCTAACTAATTTCTTCCACTCTTTAACTCTCTTAGCTTGATCAGCTAAATCCAAATTTTTTATTATATTTTTAAAACCAGATAAATCTCCAGCATAACAATACATCGTCTCTTTCATAATTGGGCCTCCCTGCATCAAAGAAATATCAAACTATTTAGGCTTATATTATAAAGATCTATTTGAAATAAGCAAAAATGATGTTGAGTCACGACTTTCAAAGATAGCGAATACAATCATTTGTAAGCCCTACACCAAATTCGCATCTCGCTTCCCAGATTCGAACCGTGAATATCGCGGTGACTGCGGATAGCACCTTCGGTGCGAAACATACTAC
>JADDYB010000667.1_pt1 | contig 10911 bp, 17 predicted proteins | sample 8641941 | NCBI WGS metagenome assembly JADDYB01 (sample SAMN16275377, study PRJNA637457) | freshwater sediment metagenome | isolation source: Lake Kineret sediment | place: Israel: Lake Kineret | collected 2013 | reverse complement strand
GCATGGATACTTGGGCTGCCTTGCTCGAGGAGCCCAACTACAAGCTTGTGAAAGTGACGGAGATAGGGGATGTGAAGGTGAGCACAGTCTGGTTGGGGCTCGACCATGGCTTTGGAGGGAAGCGTCCAGTGATCTTCGAGACGATGACTTTCCCAGGCAACGACTGCGAGCGGTACTCTACGCTTCAAGAAGCCATCGCTGGCCATGAGCTGATGGTGGAGCGGGTGAAGCAGGAGATGGTGGAGGGTGAGGGAACGCTTGAGGCCACGGAAGCCTATCGGGGTGAGAAGGGGAAGCAGCGAGCCGAGCGCGAGGCGAAGAGGATTCAACGCAAGGGAGCCTTCTGGAGGAACTGATGGAGCGGAAGGATGCCTTTCATCAGATTCCGGATCAGGTGATGACTGATTCTGGAGACCAGGGTGGGGAGGAGCTGGAGCCCGATCTGGAGTTTGAGTACCTGTCCTCTCGGCAGGGTATCTTCATTGTGGAGGGTTCCACGGGGGAATACTCGGACCACTGTGAGTGGCCTGTGGCTGCCTATTTCAGCGAAGAGCAGGCGAAGCTTCATGTGCAGAAGGCGACGGAGCGGGCGAAGGAGTTGATTGCCAAGTACGGGGATGATTGGGAATGGCGCAGGAAGCAGCTCAATCAGTGGGATCGAAGCATGCACGTAGATTACACGGGGGTCAACTATAGGTATTACTCAATTGATCTTCTAAGTGCAGTGCCTCCAAAAGGAATGCCAAGAGTGAAGAGTAGGACATCGTAGCTGATGTGCTCAACTGTGCGAAACTAAAAAAGGGTGGATGTACGCCCAATCATGGTCTTGGTGGAAAAGATCACAAGATCAGAAAGGAGGCAGCGATGGCAGCGCAAATGCTTGTCGTCGTGTCCAAAGTCAAAGCAATGGGCAAAGCAGTTGGCTTTCGTGTCTCGTTGGAGTTCTGCGAGAAGCTGAGCCAAGAGCTGCAAGAGATTGTGATCGCGTCCGTCAAGCGAGCCCAGAAGGACGGACGTGGTACGGTCAAGGCGCGGGACCTTCCCGCCATCACCCTGGAAGCGGATGAGGAATGAACATGACCAAGAAGAAGAGCACCAAGAAGGCTGAGATCAAAAAGGCTCCCGAAGCCAAGAAGGAAGAGCCCAAGGCGAAGACTCTGACCAAAGAGGAGAAGGCTGAGATCAAGAAGCTGGAGGGGGAGATCAAAGTGCTGGCGAAGGAGGAGCGTGAGCTTCAGAAGCAGAATGATGTTCTGGCAGAGAAGATCATGCTCATGGAGGATGACGGTCCTAGCTACGAGGCAGAAGAGCAGATCAAGAGGGACATCAAGGAGTTTCCCAAGACATGCAAGAGGATGGGGGTGAGCCCCGACAAGTACCTCAAGGCATGCAACCTCTACCTCGCAGCCAACAAGGAGATGTGGGGAGTCTTCGACAAGGAGAAGACCAAGGTGGAGGCAGAGCAGGCGAAGCTCGAGAAGAAGATGGAAGACCTCAGCAACAGGATGGATGAGAAGCGGGCACGGATTCGTGAGCTGAAGCCTGAGCCCCCTCGTCCTTTCCATTCCACCTTCACGTTCTAGAACCATGCAAGACACCATCCAGCTACGGGGGCTGATGATCGACGATGCTCTGGAAGACCTCGATGAGGACGAGATCATCATGGTGCTGGAGGAATCGAGTCGGCTTCCTGTGGTTCTGAAAGAACGCCTCTCTGGCCAGCGATGGGAACTCCTCAAGAGATGGCTTGCGCGGGAGCGGGATGCAGGTCCAAGTGGGGGATGGAGTGGTCCCCAATGGGCACGAGGTGGACCTAGAGACCAAGGAACAGGTCTCATCTACTCCAAGTTGCTTGAGATGATGGAAGATCTTGAGAAGGACCCTTCCCAGTTCATTCTTGCTTGACAAGCCCACTCCTGATCTCTAGAGTAGCCAACATGCAAAGGGGTTTGGTCCACGGGGACTGCTGGGCGGTACCACCCACCAAAGATCAGATTCCCATAGCTGTCGGTTGATGCAGTCCCGTCCTTTGGGACGCCTTGGGAAAAGAGACCGGCAGGAATTGCATGGACGCCTGGAGATGCGCAAGCACCTCTGGGCGTTTCTTTTTGGACCAACATGGTAGATCGAAGTCACATCGAGGAAGTTCTGGTTGCTCTGTCCTGCTGTTTTGTGGCAAGATCAGAACTCTACCATCAGACCATCAATCAGCATCTCAAAGGAGGCGACCATGGCAATTTGAACTCACAAGGAGATCAAAGCCATGGTCAGCGGTTTCTCGTACCGTCGCAGCATCCCCTGGATGGTGTGGATGGACCTCAAGGACTTCTACTCCAAGAGGACAAAGCACTGGATGTGGATGCAGCGGAAGTTGAAGCGCAAGCTGCGTAGGTCTGAGCGGCGAAGCTTTCGGAAAGACCTTGCCCTGGTTCTGGAATCAGAGTAGTCTGGTTTTCTCGCAGCCCTCTCCGTAGAAGGGGCAGCTCCTGATTGGGGCTGCCCCTTCGTGTTAGAGTAGACCCTCTCCTCCTATAACTACTACAGGAGGTGCAGAGTGTCCCCAGAGCGACTTGAAGAGATCTTGACCACAGCCAAGAGCCGTGAGGATGCCATCCGCATGGCCAACGTGTTTCGGAGATCGGATACCAAGAAGATGATGGAGGATATGGCTATGCTCTATATCCTTGATCTTCGATATGACCGAGGGGATATTTGCATCGCGATGAAGATCGTGGAGACGGAGAAGGGATGGCACTGAAGGTCTACTTCGCCTATCTGAAGCATGTCTCCGATCCCAAGAAGGATGACGTGATCAAGATCAAGGCAAAGTCCAGGGAGAAAGCAACTGAGATTGCCGAGCATGTGACCTATGAGAGCAAGGAGCAGCACTACATTGGTGCCAGAAGGAAGTGGGCAGTAGAGAGGATCATGAATCGAAATCAGCTCATGCGATTCGATCCTCGATGGCATGCGTGCTTGTGGAGAGCCTTTGCCCACACTGGGACCCCATAGGCGAGCGGTTAAGCCATCGGCCTTTCACGCCGATGATCGCGGGTTCAAATCCCGCTGGGGTCACTGCATGGCTGACAGCCAGAATGCGTTGGAGGGAGGTGAGTCGCATGTCGAGATAGGTTGCTCATGCCACCGTAGCTCAGACGGTAGAGCAGGGGTTTTGTAAACCTCAGGTCGCGGGTTCGATTCCTGTCGGTGGCTCTAGAGAGACGGAGGGGAACATGCAGCAATTCAATGAGGTGAAGGTCTTTTCAGCAACCAAGGCGAAGGAGCGTGAGGAGCTGGGTGGGCGAATCACTGAGTTCCTTCGATCTTTTGATGGAGAGATCGTGGACCGTTCAATCACTCAGTCTTCGGACAACGAGTTCCATTGTCTCACCGTCATTTTGTTTCTGAAGAGGTAGCTCATGTCCAATCCCTACGACGCAGAGCGATGGCACGAGATCGTTGACTCCTCGATGATCAGAGGTGTTGGTTCTAGAAACAATGATTTGATCGTGGAGTTCCATAACGGGGAGTGCTATGCCTATCCAGGACTGGCCAAGGAGGTAGATTCTCTTCTTGCGGCTGAGTCTGTGGGCAAGTATTTTCACCAGAACATCAGGTCTCAACCGTCTGTAAAGCTGGGGTTGGAGTGGTACGATGAGTAACGGAAATGGTGTGCATCAGGATCAAGATCAGAGTCCTAATCCCTACCAGTTGGTTGAGGAGTTCATCGCGGGGATAGGAAACAAGATACCCGAGGCGGGCTACTCGGATTTGGTGATGGCTCTGTTAGCAGGTGCGGCGCACATCTCCATTGTGGAGGGTGATTCTCTCGAGCTGTTCAAGGCACAGAGTGTGGTTGCCTACGAGAGGATGGCGAAGATGATGGCAGAGGCCAACAAGCCACAAACATTCGAGGGAGCAGTTCGTCACGATTGCTGAGAGGAATGATGGGATCAATCGAGTACATTGATCTGACGAAGCTGGACGAGAAGAACAAGGCTCTTCTTCGTGAAGCTCGACGTGTGTTTGACACAGCCTATGCTGTGGTGACCCCCTACGACGGTTCTCCCAGTCGAATCATGGATGCTGCGGGGCGACCCATTGCCTTGGGTTGGTTTGACCGAAAAGGCAACATCAGCTTCCGTGCTTGCTGTCCTGACCGGCTTCTCAACTAGTTGCATTTGCCTCTAGAATTCTGGTATCCTTCCCGATCATGGCGAAGGGCACCGATCCAGAGAATGGCAAGAAGTCGGGGATCATCCGGATAGCTCAGGTCATTGCGATCATCCTTGGTGCAGTCGGAACAGCAGTGGCCGCAGTCTACGGGGCGATCAAACCCACTGGCACCGAGGCTGAGGCAGTCTATCGGGCTCAGAGCAAGGACATCGTTGCCCTTCAGGACTACGCCAAGTCCAGCACTGCTCTGATCCAGAAAGTTCGTGAGGAGTGCGTTCAGTCTTCTTCTAGAACCGAGGCTGAAGTAGCTGCTGTGAAGACCTATGTAGCGGGCTACCTTCTGGGACTCCAAGCCGGAGCGGCCAAGACTAGAAGCGAGATCAAGAAAGAGAAGGATGCTCTGGACGTTCTCATCGAGGGGATGGTGAGGAAGGGGGAGAAGAAAGAGAAGGTACTTCCTCCTCCAGCTCCCCCGCCCGATGTGTCCAAGCTGAAGAGACCAGCAGACTACCAATCGGTGATCCAACAGAAAGGGGGCTGACATGCTCGTGTGCCCTCACTGCGAGCTTGTGGCAGCAAGTGGAAGCCAGGTTGGTGAGCACTGTGTTCTTGTGCAGCAGAAGCAGGGACGGTTGGTGGTTCTGAAAGAGCACCAAGGGCAGCCCTCGCCTGATGCTCTTCGGGAAGCAACGAAGCTTCTCTTTCAGGTGAATGAGGATGGTCGTCTTGGTTCGATGGGGATGATCGACGAGACAGACGTGGCTGGTCATTGGGGTATGAGATTGATCCCAGCTCAGTTCCAAGGCGAGTCAAAAGCGCACTCTTCATAGGTAAGCGATGCAGCTGTTCCCTTTTGACGCTCCGGTCATTGATCTTGCCTTCACATGCAAGCACTGTGGTCAGACCTACTACAACATGAACGGACGTGTGCAGACGTGCATGTGTTCTGGAGCTGAGCAGGAACGTATCTCGACGAAGGAACGCCAAAGGGCTTTTGATCTTCAACAAGCAGCAGCTCAACCATCCGTGGTTGAGATTCGCGAACAACGCAAGCTGCGAACTGGCAAAAACCGCAACAAGTAGTGGCCTGGTCAAGGAGGACATCATGGACAACATCAGAGTAGATCTGGACAAGGCTCTCGAGGAGGAGATGGAGAAGGAAAAGCCTTCCAGTGATCCTGCCTATTGGGCGAAGAAGTCCTGCAAGCACTGCTGTGGTCGGGGCGTGATTGGAACGCAGACTTCCAAGATCGAAGGCAACAATACCATCGTCCAGAATCTGCTCTGCGTGTGTGCCCGCAAGAACTTCCGGAAGTGGAAAGAAGAGTGGTTGGCTGCCCGAAAGAAGAAGCAGCAGGGAGAGGCGAAGGAGCCAGCTTCCAACGGGAATGGCAAGTCGAAAGATCTGAGCGGGGTCGTGACCGAGCGGCTGGAGAGGATTGGAGATCACATCGCAATCCTGAACGCTGAGGTCATTCAGTGTGACACCCAGATAGAGGAGCTGCCTCACCGATCCCAGATTGCGGCTTTCGATGAGACCATCCAGATGCTCCAGCAGTCCATTGTGACTGCGGAGGACGTGTTCACTGGTGCAATGGGTGAAGCCGGAAAGCGTCGGGCCAGGGCTCAGGAGTTGCTGGAGGAGTCCAAGCGGCTGGTCAAGGAAGCTGATCGCATCGAGCTGGATTCCAAGTCTCAGCGGGACACAGAGCTGCCTGAGATCCACAGCAAGATTCGAGAGATGCAGCAAGCGAAGGAGGCTGTGGAGAAGAACCTCAGCCGGGCTGAACACCAGATTCGTCGTCGGAAGCGCATCATTCAGGACAAGCTTGATCGCATGGAGGAGCGGAAGTATCGACTTCTGAAGGAAAACCATGCAGAACCCGGTGTCGAAACTGAGGACTTGACAGAGACGGTTTGAATTGACAGCCGCTCATCTACCTGTAATACTAGAACCAACCTGATCCCTGGTGGACGATAGGAGGGAATCTCATGTCCTATAACCCTGCAAGAGCGCAAGGTCGTTCTGTCACAGCAGTCGCCAAGGCACGCCAACGTGTCCCACCTCCTGGTAGTGGGATGCGGCACAGCCAGATCGCTCAGCGAGAAGGTCCCAGAGGCGTCAATGTGATGGACATTCGCAGCCGCGAAGAGACGGCTCGAGGCTGGCGGGTGGTGACGTTCAGAGGCGATGAATTCGAGATGGTCTACGAGTACATCTGTGCTCGTAACCACACGGGGCTGATCAAACACGAGACACAGGATCGGTGTCTGCGGGTGCTATCAGGGCAGATCTTCCTGACCATGGGGGAAGAGACAGTCCAAGTTCAGACGAACCAGGGCTATGCTCTTTTGAAGGGGAAGGAGTACGCTCTGGCCACGGCTGGCTCATCTGATGCTGAGGTTCTGTTCTGTCAAGGTCCGGACTACGACAAGACCCTGGTGCAGATTTCGGAACCGCAGAAGATCAGTGCGACCGCAGTTGATCCTGAGCCAAAGGCTGCTCCCCATCGCGAGCCAAGGTCATCCCAGGCTTCGATTCAGGCTGCCCAGATTGAGGCTCAAAGAGCTGAACGTGAGAAGATCAGACGGACCCCCGTGGGCAAGAAGGACCGTGCCCCGCATGCGTCACAGGTTGTGACTGGCGTTTCGCCGCGCCCTGTTGGTGCGGGTGGCTATGCTAACGACGACTAGCCTTCACGGAGGTACAGATTGGACTCGCGTACCTTCCGCCGATCCAGCGTTGGCCAGAGGCGGCTGCGCAAGGCATTGGCTCTTATCGAGGAGCTGATCGTCAAAGCAAAGCTGATCACCAGTCCTCACGAAGCCAGCCCCCCTGCAACGCTTGTCAATCCAAGTGCTCCAACGAAGCCGACTGGTGGATCGATTATTCACCCAGCGGCAGCTGCTAAACCTGCTGCTCCTTTGATCACTCCAGGTCCAAAGCCAAAAGCTGAATCTGGTTTGGTGACTCCAAAGGGAGAGAAGGTTGAGCTTCCTTCGATGGGGCCAGGGTCACCAGGATACAAGCCCCCAACCAAGATCGAACATCAGCCTGCTCCGACGATGTTGAGCGGGGAACGATCTGGGTCGGTTGGGTTTATCCATGGTCCATCTGGCGAGACCATTTCTCCGCATCTTGGTCGGGAGACCATGGTGTCTGGTTCTCGTCCTGAGCAGCCTAAACCTTCTGGGGAGATCATTGTCCCTGGGGCTCCAAAGCCAGCGGGAGATATTGTTGCTCCCGGACCCCAGCCCAAACCTGGGGCAGAGCTGACCAAGCCTGTGGAGATGACCGCTCCGGGGACAGCGGCTCGCCAAAAGGAGATCATAGGGACAGGAACATCAGCTATAACTGATCTTCCTCCTGGTCCAGAGCGAACCGCAGCCATGAAGCAGGGGGCCGCTGTTCTTGGTTCTAGAATCAGAGAACAGGTTGCTGCTGCTCCTCCTGCTGCTCGGGGGGGACCCTCGGCTCCTGCTGTTCCTGAGACTCCACCTGTTGCTGGATTGCCACAAGGCGAACCCAGCGGTGCAGAGGGGACAAAGCCTGGTGAGAAGCCAGGACCGCTACCTGGGGAGAAGGGGTACAAGCCTGTTGATCTTCCTCCATCGGGTTGGGATCCGTTCAAGAAGCTCTCTCAAAGACCAGGCCCCAATGTTCTGGGTTGGTATGGTTTTGGACATGGGCTTGGAATGACAGCGGCAAGTCCTGGTGGTGGGCCTACTCAGCTTGGCATGTGGACAGGGCGTGGCGTAGCCCAGGTTCATGGTCTCCTCAATCGTCGAGCGGGGACAGCTCCACGGGCATACCGTGGGGAGATGACTCGGCTTGCCCGCGAGGGTGAGCTAACCCGTCGTCAACAGCTTGGTCGCATGCAGGGAGAAGCTGGAGGCGTGGTGACTCAGAGTGCCATGACAAGATCACTATTCATTCGGGTGGGTGAGGAGGAACTGACCAAATCCAGGATCAAGCCGAAGCGGCCCAGGTCTCGCCTGTTCGTTTCGATCTACTCCAACCCAGCTCTCTTTGGTCGTGGCAAGAAGGAAGAGGACAAGGAACCCACAGCTGAACTGCCTTCACTCATGCCCAAGGTTCCCAAGCCCCGCACGATCACTCTCTTTGGCAAAGCCAAGAATGAGACCATCCCTGATCCTCAGAACGAGGACATCCAGCCGGATGAAGAAGACGGTGTGGCTTCAGCGTTGGTGGGGGATGATGATCTGGTGGTAAAGGCCGATAGAGTAGCCAAACTTCGGGCACACTATGCTGAGAGGAAGCGTTTGTGGTCATTGATCCCTCACGAGCATAGGGGTCCTGACAAGGAAGGTTTGCCCCAAGCTGACGGTCCCTATGCTCATCTTCGTGAGCCGATAGCAGCTCACGATTATGCAGCACATTTGCATGGTGTAGCAGGGAGAGACCCATCTAGACAGCGTGAGGCTGATGAGGCTTCCCATCAAGCATGGATTGAGTCCAACAAGATCAGCAAGGCTGGGGCTGCCCAGGAATCTACTGGAAGATGGACCCTTGAGGATCCGATTCAGGCCAAGCGGGAACATGAGCATGGACTTGAGCGGCAGCCGACTGGCATAAGCGGTGGTCCAACTCCTGATCTTCCTGAGCGTGGTAGAGATTGGCACGGAACTGTGCCTGGCGTTCCAGATGAACCCCAGGATGATGACGAGGAGCCAGCCGAGAAGACGTGGGCAGCACCCAAGCCGATTCTAGAGTCAGAGAAGAAGGAGAAGAAGCCAGAACCCGTCATCAGGAAGGCTTTGGTTCCCTATCAGTTCGCTCAACAGCGAGCACGAGACATCCTGAAGGCTCTTCCTGATCTTTCAGTTGGTCCGGATCTGACTCCAAGAGAAATGGAGTTCCTGAAGTCTCAAGGGCTGGATGACGAAGACATCATTCGCGGCAGCTACAGGATCACGCCTCGAATGCAGACGGAGTTTCGACGGTACATGACAGACAGGGTGTTCAAGTCTCTGTCTGGGCTGAGGCGATCATGGTGACACCGGCTGTTGATTACACTGCGATTCAGAAGTCCATCGCAGAGAGTGCTCGCATCGAAGACATCTATGCCGATGTGCAGAACCTCAAGGCGATGACTGCTCACATCCCGGTGATCACTCGCCAAGATCCGGCTGCTCTTCAGAAGGCGTGGAGAACCATGTCTCCTGAGGGACCACTGAAGGGTCCCAAGTCTGTCTTCTTTGATCCTCTGTCTCTTCAATATGCGATGGGGTACAAGGACCGTCGCTACTCTCTGACCTATGACACGCTGAAGCGCATCGCCAACCAGCTCAGTATCGTGGCAGCGATCATCAACACGCGTATCGCTCAGATTGCTGCCTTCGCGATGCCTTATCGAACTACCAAGTCTCTGGGGTTCTTGGTCAAGCACAAGGACCCGGAGCATATGACCACGAAGAGTGAGCGGCGATTCATTCAGATGCTTGAAGCGTTCATCTCGAACTGTGGGGAGCCAGGGCGACGGAATCCCTACAGTCGGTTTGATCGTGACGACTTTGAGGCGTTCCTCAAGAAGATCGTTAGGGACACCCTGACCTATGACCAGATCGGAATCGAGGTGGTTCCCAGGAACAATACCATTCCCTTTGAGTTCTGGGCAGTCGATGGCTCTACGCTTCGTTTGGCGTCGGCTGACAGGTTTCCTGGAAGCGGCAGTGAGTACAGCTATCATGCTCGAAATGTGGTGGGAGGTTTCACGCCTTATCGTTTCCAGGGGATGTACACGGGGGCCTATGGATTGAATCGTCCCAAGACGATTGATCCTGAATCCATCAACTACGTGCAGGTGGTCAACGGTCAGATCGAGAACGTCTATACCCGCGATGAGCTAGCTTGGGGTGTTCGGAATCCTCGGACGGACATCTACATCCAGGGTTATGGATTTGGGGAGATCGAACAGCTCATCACGATCATCACTTCTTTGCTCTACGCGGAGGAGTACAACAAGCGGTACTTCACTCAGGGCTCTCACCCCAAGGGTGTCCTTAACTTCAAGGGTGACAACTGGACTCCAGATCAGCTTGAGGCATTCAAGCGTCAGTGGATTGCTCAGGTGGCGGGGACCGAGAATGCTTGGAAGACCCCTATCACGCAGTCAGAGGGGATCGAGTGGATCAATCTCCAGATGTCCAATAAGGAGATGGAGTTTGGACGCTGGATTGAGTACCTGATCAAGGTTGTCTGCGGTGTCTTCCTCATCGATCCTGCTGAGATCAACTTTGACCTTCATGGTGGTGTGCAGCAGACACCCCTCTTCGAGTCCAGCCAGGAGTGGAAGCTCAAGGCGTCTCGTGACCGAGGGCTCAAGCCTCTCCTTCGCTTCATCGCCAAGCTGATCAACGTCTACATCATTGACAAGATCGATGACCACTTTGTCTTCGAGTTCGTGGGCCTCGATGAGCTTTCGGAGCAAGAGAAGCACGAGATGCTCAAAGAGCAGACCGCGAGCTACATGACCCTTAATGAGGGACGACGCTCGCTGGATCTGCCTGATCTTCCCTATGGGGATGTCCCCATGAACCAAGCCTATCTGCAAGTTCTTCAGCTTGCGATGCAGGAGAAACAACAGCAGAAGCAGGAAGAGCAGCAACAACAGCAGCAGGAGATGCAACAGCAGCAGGCAGCGATGCAGGGTCAGCCAGCTCCGGGGGCTGAGGGTGGAATGCCTCCATCGCCAGAACAGGCTGCTGGTGGCG
>JADDYB010000666.1_pt1 | contig 10923 bp, 6 predicted proteins | sample 8641941 | NCBI WGS metagenome assembly JADDYB01 (sample SAMN16275377, study PRJNA637457) | freshwater sediment metagenome | isolation source: Lake Kineret sediment | place: Israel: Lake Kineret | collected 2013 | reverse complement strand
TTCTTGGTAGAAGAGACTGGGGCGAACACCTTCAAGGTTTCAGAGTCTTCCTAATGAGTGTAAAGGGAAGCGTTACAATGAGAAAATTCTCTTTCAGCAGCCTGCATGGTGCCTATTATAAAAAGAGTTAGACAATAGTAATGATGGGCAAATTGAAAATTCGCAGTATCGTTGCCAGTGCTGATTACAGCAGTTTTTGCCTGAACCTGTCCGAATAACCAGAAATATGCTCTGAAGAGAAAACAGGAACACGCCCAATCAAATTTCTTGAATTTCACATTGAAGCTTCTTAATGATCTCTTCAGCCTTTGCAGGCTCAACCTTTAAAGTGTAAAGCCTCTTTGACGTGCGCAGCTTCAGCTTCACAATATCTCTCAGTCTTTTCACTGCACAATATTCTGCACGTTCACTTAAACCTACGAATTTTTCTATGTCAAAGATTTCTGACGGCATAGACTCATTCCCGCATTTGATGCAATCTTCGTTCATGTCCAAGTTCTTATTTGTTTTGGTGGGCCGGACCGGACTCGAACCGGCGACCTTCTGCACGTCAAGCAGATGTCCTAACCGAGCTAGACTACCGGCCCATTCATACTGCATCTTCTATCTGATTGGTCTTCTTTTAAAATAGGTTTTCGGTTCCCAGTCCTAAACCTTCTCAACAGGCTCCTGCTTTCCAAGCTCGTTCACATAGGAATGCATGGCAAAGACGCTTTCAACAGAGAACGAGAGACAATTAAGTGGAACTATCCGAGTAAACATTTAAAGACAGAATGAATTACAAGATTCTCGTGGTCAATTGCCGGGGTGGCAGAGTGGATAATGCGCAGGCCTTGAGAGCCTGTGGATCTTCGGGTCCGCGCGGGTTCGAATCCCACCCCCGGCGCTTTTGTCTTTCAGGTTTGCCTTCGTGAAGGCATCTCTCATCTGGCTGTGGCAGTAATCTGAAGGCTTGTAAGTGTTTTTTGGAACAAATGACTATTTGACAAAAAGAAGGAGGTGTAGGCTGGTAACCTACTGAATCCCTAAGAGGTTCAACAGATTGTAGTTCACGATTAGTATGGCGAACAATGAAGCAATCAGAGACATCACGGTTATCATAGTGTTCAGTGAAGGCCCCGCCGTGTCCTTGAATGGATCGCCGACTGTGTCTCCGACCACTGCTGCTTTGTGAGCGTCTGAGCCTTTGCCGCCATATTTGCCAGATTCAATGAGTTTCTTAGCGTTGTCCCACAAGCCGCCTGCATTAGCCATCAGTAAAGCCAACAGCAAACTAGAGAATATGGCGCCTGCCAAGTAACCGCCCAAAGCTTCAATTCCGCCCACGAAGCCTACTGCCAAAGTTGCAGTGATTGTTACGATGCTTGCTGGCATAAGCTCGCGGATAGCCCCTTTGGTTGCAATGTCCACGCAGCGATTATAGTCTGGTTTGACGCCTGGCTTCCCTTCCTTCAAGCCTGGAATCTCTCTGAATTGCCTTCTGATTTCCTCGATCATTCTTGAAGCGTTTCTACCTACGCCAAGCATAACCATTGCCGAGAAAAGGGCAGGCATTGCTACGCCTATGAGGGCGCCCAGCAAGACCCATGGGTTCATGAGGTTGAAAGTTACTATTGTGCCAGTTTCTGTTCTGACTATTTCTTGGAATGCGGCAAGTAATGCGATGACAGTTAGTCCTGCAGCGCCTATTGCGAAGCCTTTAGTGATGGCTTTGGCAGTGTTTCCTGCTGCGTCAAGTTCGTCGGTGATTGCTATTACTTCTTCACTTAGACCTGCTTGCTCAGCTACTCCTTTGGCATTGTCCACTATGGGACCGTAGGCGTCATTTGAAACTGTCAACCCAACGATTGAAAGCATGCCGAGCGCTGCCATAGCTATTCCGAAAACAGCAAACGACAGAGGAGCATAGGGAATTTCTGGGTATTGTTGACCTAGAGGTTCGAGTAGTTTGAAAGATGTCGCTGCGGCAATTGCGATTCCGATTAGAGGCAAAAGAACGCTACGCAAGCCATATGAAAAGCCCGTTATGATGTTTATTGCCGGTCCACTCTTTGATGCTTCTGCAGTCTTCAAGACAGGTGTCTTGTCCTCTGAAGTGAAGTAATCTGTTGTTACACCAATTATTACTCCAGCAATGAGTCCAACAACTGCTGCGCCCCAAATGCGCCAGTCATACTCCATGTAATACGTTGTCAACGCGGTCAGACCCGCAAAAATCGTGCATGTAATGTAAGTGCCCATGTTAAGTGCGCTGCCAGGGTTGCCTTGTTTGCCCACTCTAACCGTTAGAGCACCTATGATTGAAGAAAGTATTCCCATTCCAGCGAATATCAACGGGATTTGTATGTACAAGCTAGTGTTGCCTGTGATGCTGCCTAGGGCCACGCCGAGAATCATCGCTGAAAAAATGCTTGCCACATACGAGTCAAATAAGTCTGCACCCATGCCTGCAACGTCGCCCACATTGTCGCCTACGTTGTCAGCTATTACGGCAGGGTTTCTCGGGTCGTCTTCAGGTATGCCGAGTTCTACTTTGCCAACCAAGTCTGCGCTGATGTCAGCAGTCTTTGTAAAGATTCCTCCGCCAGCTTTTGCGAAAAGCGCAAGTGAGCTTGCACCGAAACTGTACCCAAGCACAATGTGCGGATCGCCTGTAAGCCAATAAACAACGCTTACTCCAAGCAAGCCAACGCCGACTACGGATAAACCCATCACTGCTCCGCCACGAAAACCTACTGGAAAAGCTTTGTTCAAACCGTCTTTTGCGGCTTGAGCCACTTTCGCATTTGCTTTCGTAGCAACATTAAGCCCTAAAAGCCCAGCCAAGGCTGAACATGAAGAACCGAACACATATGCCAACACCATCTCAACGTTCTTCAATGGCTCAGTGGCTATCCACAAAGGTTCTGGCAGAAAAACCAAGATCAAAACGCTTACAACGGCCACGAACATTGCCAGTGTCTTATACTCTCTTCTTATGAAAGCATTAGCTCCTTCCTTGATTAGGCCAGAGATTTCTCTCATTTTTTCGTTTCCGCTGTCTTGTTTGTTCACGTAACGGAGGAAGTAGAGACCAACTAGGATTGAGATCAACGCTGATAACGGTGCTATTAACCATGGTTCAAATGTCATAGTTTCAATTTCTCCTTTCTGTCCCCATCAATTTTTAGTAGCTGTAGTGAATGGAAATCTCTTATAAACCTATTTGCTGAAACCTGCTTTTTCTAAGAAACAGTTAAAAAGGTCTAGAAGATGGCTTAGTATTTGTTGCGGGGTGGAACAGACGTCTAAATCTTGGCATTCAATGAAAATTGAAGAAGCAATCAAAGAATTGAACGCAAAAGAGACGGGCTTAAGCCAAGAAGAAGTGCAGAGACGTCTGCAGGAATTTGGACCCAACGAACTGAAGAAGGAGAAAGGCACTTCTCCGATAAAGCTTTTCGTTGAGCAGTTCAAAGACATATTGATCGTGATTTTGCTGGTTGCAACGGGACTCTCAATCTATTTGGGTGAACTCACCGACGCAATTGTTATTATCGCCATAGTCTTGGCTTGCGCTATTCTAGGATTTGTTGAAGAATTCCGATCAGAAAAAGCGCTAGAAGCCTTGAAAAAGATGACTGCGCCCACAGCGATGGTTTTGCGCGGTGGAAAAGAGGTGAAAATCACAACAAGTGAACTTGTTCCAGGCGACATCATCCTCCTCTATACAGGTGACAAGATTCCTGCTGATTCTCGACTTATCGAGGCTATCAACTTGAAAGTTGATGAAGCTTCGTTGACAGGCGAATCGTCCCCGGTAAGTAAGGACACTGCGCCGCTGAAAGGAGACGTGCCGCTTAATGATAAACGAAACATGCTTTTCACTGGAACAGTCGTTGTCTATGGACGCGGGAAAGCCGTTGTTACCTCAACTGGAATGAACACGGAGTTTGGGAAAATAGCTAAAATGGTTCAGATGACGGTGGAAGAAGAGACTCCGCTTGAAAAGAGGATGGCTTCTGTCGGCAAGTGGGTTGGAATCCTGTCAATAGTTGTCTGTCTGATGGTTGCAGTCATTGGCATCATAGAAGGACGCAGTATATTGGACATGATCTTGTGGGGCGTGAGTCTGGCTGTTGCCGCGGTTCCAGAAGCGTTGCCTGCAATCGTGACAGGCGCGCTTGCAGTTGGCATGTATCGGATGGCTAAAGTTAACACCATAGTTAAGAGACTTCCAGCCGTCGAAACCTTAGGATGCACAAGCGTCATATGTTCTGACAAGACTGGAACGATGACCAAGGGAGAAATGACTGTACAGAGAATATATGCAAACGACAAAGTCATGAAAGTCTCAGGCGTCGGTTATGAACCTGAAGGACAATTCCTTTTTGAAGACAAGAAGGTTGACCCAGCTCAAGAAGAGGAACTTGTCACGCTTCTGAAGGTTGCGACATTGTGCAATGACGCTAAACTGGAGAAGGACACTGCAACTGAAAGATGGATTGTTAAAGGCGATCCAACAGAAGGCGCACTTGTCGTAGCCGCAGCTAAAGCTGGCTTGTGGAAGGAAGAACTTGAAAAGGAAGCGCCTCGTATAGGTGAAGTTCCATTCTCTTCTGAAAGGAAATGCATGACCACCGCACACATTGTTTCCAGCAAGAAGAAAGTAGCCTTCATGAAGGGTGCTCCAGAAATAGTCTTAGGCAAATGCACAAAAATCTACGTTAACGGAAAAGTGCGGAAGATAAATGAAGAAGATAGAGCAGAGCTTCTGAAGATAAATGAAGTCATGGCAATGCAAGCGTTGAGAAATCTGGGCTTCGCTTTTAGAGATTTGCCAGAGTCTGCGGAGGTCTTCGATGAGAAAATTGAAGAAGATTTGATTTTTCTCGGAATAATAGGAATGATCGACCCGCCACGCGAAGAAGTCAAGGAGGCAATTTATCTCTGCAGGAAGGCGGGAATCGGAGTCGTGATGGTTACGGGTGACCACAAACTGACGGCGGTTGCTGTGGCGCGGGAGCTTAACTTACTCGGCGAAAAGGAAGTAGAAGGGAAAGTACTCACAGGTGAGGAATTAGACAAGATTAGTGATGAACAGTTAAATGAAATGGTTGAAAATGTCGTCATCTACGCGCGTGTTTCACCCGAACATAAAATGCGGATTGTCAAATCTTGGAAATCAAAGGGACAAGTTGTTGCAATGACAGGTGACGGAGTGAATGATGCGCCAGCACTCAAGATGTCAGACATAGGCGTTTCAATGGGAATCACTGGGACAGAGGTCACAAAAGAAGCATCCGACATGGTTTTAACAGACGACAACTTCGCGTCAATAGTAAAAGCCGTAAAAGAAGGACGCGAAATCTACGACAACATCAAGAAGTACTTAACATATCTGCTACGCTGCAACATTATGGAAATAATCGTAATGTTCGTAGCGATGGTTGGTGTCCCATACATAGCAGGCGCAGCTTATCATGCTGACCCAAGCCAAGATCCAAAAACATCCTCGCTGGTCGCCTTGACAGCAATACAGATCCTGTGGGTGAATCTGACAACAGACGGCTTGCCTGCAATCGCTTTAGGCGTTGATCCTGGCGACCCAGACCTGATGGAGAGAAAACCAAGAGACCCGAATGAAAGCGTGTTCACGCGCAATGTCAAGATTTATCTTACGTTAGTGCCAATACTGATGTCTGCCTTGCTTTTAACTGGTTACTTCATGTATCAACCATGGCTAGGTCCAGATCAGCTGCTTGAGGCGCGTACGCAGTTGCTTACAGCAATGATTTTGATGGAGCTAGCAAATGCGGTCTCTGCTCGTTCACTGAATTATTCGGTTTTCAAAGTAGGCGTTTTCAAGAACAAGTTTCTGTGGTACGCAATACTTTCATCATTGGCATTGCAGCTCATAGTGCTTTACACGCCAGCTCTCCAAACAGTCTTCGGCGTAAACGCTCCAGAACTGATGGATTGGGGAATTGCAGCATTCTTCACTGCGATAGTCTTCTGTTCATTAGAGATGGGAAAATATGTTTCCAGCAAAAGACGTGGGACAGAGGCTTAGAAACATTTATATTAAAAGGCAGTGAAGAGAGCCTCTCATAATCGGAAAATCGGAAAGGTTGAAAGAGTTATGAGCGAAAAAACAGCAAATCCAGCACCGCTTGGACTATTAGGCTTCGGAATCACGACGGTTCTCCTAAACTTTGTCCACAACGCCCAGCTTGGACCACTGGACAGCATGATTTTGTCAATGGGCTTGGCTTACGGCGGACTTGCACAAGTAATTGCAGGTATAATGGAATACAAAAAAGGCAACACATTCGGAACAGTGGCGTTCACATCATACGGTCTATTCTGGTGGTCCTTCGTATTCCTAAATCTCATGCCAAAACAATACTTCTTCTTCGGAATTCAAGGAGCTTCCAATGGGGCTATGGCGCCTTACTTCTTCATGTGGGGACTCTTCACGTTGCTCATGTTCTTTGGCACATTGAAAAAGAACAGAGCACTACAATTTGTGTTCATGAGCCTTGCAATACTTTTCTTTCTGCTTGCGGCCAAATCAGCACTTCTTGCATACGACCCGGCAATAGACGTGGACATGTTCACTATCATAATCGGATTTGAAGGCATAATCTGCGGTTTGAGCGCTGTTTACCTGGCAATAGCAGAAGTGCTAAACGAAACCTACGGAAGAACTGTGCTGCCAATATGCCCAACAAGTTAAAACTCACCTTCGCCCTTTTTATTTTTCACCAAGAAAGTTTATATTGCTGAAAGATTGTTTTTCCACAAATTCACAGAAGGTAGAAACATGTCAGAAGCTAGCTTACCGTTCAATGAAAAAGTTTATCCTGGAAAAAAACTAAAAGAAGAATGGGAAAAGTCAATCAAAAACCCACATGAGTTTTGGGCTGAAAAAGCAAAAGCAATAGACTGGTTTAGAACATGGGATAAAGTGCTAGACGACTCAAACCCGCCGTTCTACAAATGGTTCCCAGGCGGCGTCCTAAACATATCCTACAACGCTTTAGACAGGCACTTGAATACACATAGGAAGAATATGCTTGCGTACATTTGGGAAGGCGAACTTGGGGAAGTTAGAACTTTCACGTACTATCAGCTTTACAGAGAAGTTAACAAGCTCGCAAAAATCTTCAAAGACTTCGGACTCAAGAAAGGCGACAGAGTGGCTGTCTATCTCCCAATGATTCCTGAATTGCCAATTACGCTACTTGCAGTCGCACGGGTAGGTGGAGTTCACACAGTGGTTTTCTCAGGATTCAGCGCAGAAGCACTTGCAGACAGAATAAACGACTGCGGAGCTAAAATCGTTGTAACCGCGGATGGAGCCTATAGGCGTGGAAAAACAGTCACGTTGAAAGACACTGCGGATCGCGCACTCGTAAACACTCCAAGCGTTGAAAAGATGGTGGTCATCAGAAGAACGGGACAACAGGTTCCGATGAAAGACGGACGAGACTACTGGTACCACGAGTTGATGACCAAAGTTGAGGCTAACGCTTACGTTGCACCTGAACCTATGGAGGCAACAGAACCGCTGTTCATACTTTACACGTCAGGAACAACAGGCAAACCCAAAGGAGTCCAGCACGGCATAGGAGGCTATCTAGTTTGGGGATATTGGACGCTGAAATGGGGTTTTGACCTTAACGAAGAAGACATTTGGTGGTGCACCGCAGACATAGGCTGGATTACAGGACACACGTACAATGTCTACGCTCCATTAGCCCTGGGAATAACATCATTCATCTTTGAAGGAACCCCTGACTATCCAGCTCAAGATAGATGGTGGGAAATGATTGAAAGACATGGAGTGACAATACTATACACTACGCCCACAGCAATCAGAATGTTCATGAAATTCGGAGAACAGTGGATAGTCAAGCATGACTTGAGCAGCCTGAGACTTTTGGGAACCGTTGGCGAGCCAATTAACCCTGAAGCATGGCGATGGTACTACCGAGTTGTTGGAAAAGAAAAACTGTCAGTCATAGACACGTGGTGGCAAACAGAGACAGGCGGTTTCATGATTGCCCCGCTAACAGGACTGGAGCTCGTGCCCCTCAAACCAGGCTCAGCAACAAACCCGCTGCCAAGCATACTCGCAGAAGTCTACGACGAAAAAGGACAGCCAACACCGACAGGCACTAAAGGATTTCTTGTGATCAAGACGCCTTGGCCAGGCATGCTTGAAACACTCTGGAAAGACTCTGAAAGATACAAGCAAACTTACTTCGGAAGATGGCCAAACATTTACTACACAGGCGACTATGCAGTGCAAGATTCAGACGGGTATTTCTGGCTGCTTGGAAGAGCTGATGAAGTTCTGAAGGTTGCTGGTCACAGAATAGGCACGGTTGAGCTGGAAAGCGCACTTGTATCGCATCCTGCAGTCTCAGAGGCAGCCGTCATGGGCAAGGAAGACGCAGTCAAAGGTGAAGTTCCAGTGGCTTTTGTAGTTCTTAGAAGCGGTTTTTCACCGTCTGAAGAACTACGTGCAGAGCTTGTCAAACACATCAGAACAACAATCGGTCCGATAGCCACACCAGATGCAATAGTGATTGCCAACAAGCTGCCGAAGACTCGCAGCGGCAAAATTATGAGAAGACTTCTGAAAGCTGTGTTGGTCGGTGCTGCACTGGGTGATGTTTCAACATTAGAAGACGAAGCGTCAGTCGAAGACATAAAGGCTACGTACGAAGAACTGAAAAAACAACTGGAAAAGAAGTGAATTTCCCTTCTTTCCTCTATTTTTTAGACTAATATCTTATTGTTTAGAAATACTAGCTTTCACGCACAGGGCATTTTTGCAGGACCAAATCAAGCAATTCAATTTTCCGAGAAAAGCTGGCAGGTCGGACTGTAGAAAGCGTCTCTTGTTACACTCTTGTTACGTTTCATGTGTCCACTGAAGCCTTGGAGACGGCATCTGGAGCCTGCAAACATAAATTCTTAAAAGGAAAACACGACAATATCTGTAGACTGTGCTTTAATTCACCCAGACGATGCGAACCGAGCTGGGAGGTGAAAAAGATACCCAAGAAAAAGGGAAAAGGAAAGAAAACCTCTGCCAAGAAGTCTAAGTGATTTTTGGCTCGGAACTCCTTGCTCGTTTAACCAAATAGTGCGCCCTCACTTTTTTCTCAACATAATAGGCGTTCGTAACGTGTATCTTGGCGTTTGCTAGCTACTTGGCGGCGAATCGCCCTTGTTACACACAAACTGCAGGGAAGAGTGTTTTGGCAAGTCGGAACTAAAACGTGGGCGTGTCTTTCATAGATCTTCACGGGTAGAATCTTCTAGTCGTCCTCGGAAAGGGTATGGCGTCTATTATGTTTTCTAAGTCAAGCATCCAAGTTAGCAGTCGCTCCAATCCCATGCCGAAACCCATGTGTGGAACAGTTCCATATCGCCGCAAATCCAAGTACCAGTCATAATCCTCTTCCTTCAAACCAAGCTCCTTGATTCGCGCGATCAGAACTTCCTTGTCGTCTTCTCTTGCGCCTCCAGTGGATATTTCTCCAATTCTTGGAACAAGCATGTCAGTAGACATGGCGATTTCAGGTTTGTCTCTGTATGTCTTGCAGTAGAATGCTTTGATTTCTTTCGGATAATCATATATGAAGAACGGTTTGGCAAAGGCGTCTGCCAGAGCCTTCTCTTCCTCGTAACCTAAGTCTTGACCCCATTTCGTCTTGAAACCTGTTGCGTTAAGCCGTTCAATAGCCTCAGTGTAAGTTATTTTTGGAAAAGGAGTTTTAACTAGAGCTAGCTTGGACATGTCTGCACCTAATTCTTCAAACTCCTTTTTGCATTCCTTGGTGGCTCTTCTGCAGATATGAATCAAGAGTTCCTCTTCTAACTGCATCAGATCAGTCATATCGGCAAACGCTTGCTCAGCCTCAATGTGCCAATATTCAGTCAAATGCCTAATAGTTCTACTCTTCTCAGCCCTAAAAGAAGGAGCTACGCAGAAAACCTTCTCCAACGAGTAAATCAGAATCTCGAGATACAACTGGGCGCTTTGGGTGAGATACATGTTCTGATCAAAGTATTTCAATCCGAAAAGCGTCGATCCGCCTTCGCATGCGCTGGTGATGAACATTGGTGGAGAAACCTCAACAAACCCGCCCTCTTCGAAGAATTCACGAGTGAACTTCTGAACTTCACTGCGAACTTTCATCACCACGTTCATTCGTCGGCTGCGAAGCCACAAGTGGCGAACATCGCGCAGAAACTCTTCGCTCTTGTCCTTAGTTATTGGAAAAAGGTCAGCCAGACCGATAATGGATATCTTGTCAACAGAAACTTCATATCCGCCTGGAGCGCGCTTATCTTCTTTGACAGTGCCCTCAAGCGTCAACGATGATTCAATCGTGAGCTTCTCAGATTCGCTCCATGCTTTGCTTTCGCTCTTAACAGTGCATTGAACAATTCCTGTTGAGTCTCGCAGTACGAGAAAAATCGTCTGTTTTCCCTCTCTTTTGCGGTAAACCCAGCCTCGGATGGCAACTTTCTCGTTTCCATGTTTCCCCTGCAAGATTTCCTTTATAGGTACAAACGACATATGGTTCCAACCTTCAAGCCTATCTGCTCGCTTTCAAACCTAAATGTGAATCTTGTTCTTAAAGTTTTAAATTCCTTTGGTTCATGGATCTGGCACTCTGAAGAATGCTGGGAATGGTCAGATTGCTGTTTTGAAATCAGCCAGAGTGGTAGAGGCAACGGTTAGAGATAGGAAGGCAATGTTACAGCCGAAGATGCGTCAGTTAGTCCTGCATATAACTCGCCAGTTCCATGCTAGTTAGACGTGTAGCTTGTGTATGCTGAAATAGTAGATATTCTGAACCGATTGTCCATAATTCTTAAATCTCCCGTTTAATGCATTATTGAGACGACTGGTTATGG
>JADDYB010000665.1_pt1 | contig 10966 bp, 8 predicted proteins | sample 8641941 | NCBI WGS metagenome assembly JADDYB01 (sample SAMN16275377, study PRJNA637457) | freshwater sediment metagenome | isolation source: Lake Kineret sediment | place: Israel: Lake Kineret | collected 2013 | reverse complement strand
TCTTCCTGGAAGGGAAATTTGAGATGGGTTGCATACAAGAAATTGATTGATAGACTTCATTCGATGACAGAAGAAGAAAAGAAAAAAGAAAAATCAATGCTCATGCATGAAAGATTGGCTCTTGCGAGAATATTTGGAAATGAAAAAGATATTGTAGAAACATACCTGAAAGGACTATTCGGAGAACTGAATGAAGAATATGAGAGAGAACTGAGAGAAATCTATGGGAAGAAAGAAGATGAAGAAGTCAATTTTCAGGGGAGATTACACTTCTATCCCACTTTTTTTAATATGATCGGCTTGGATGTCATTAATCCTCATGATAGGGAGACGAGGGCAGGGACTAAGCCCATTATCCTAGAAGTTGTTCCTGAAACTGCAGAAGGGACTTTTTCTTTGCTATATGCTCCTTTTGATTTGATTGAAAATGAAACAGAGTTTAAAAAGCAATTTTTAGAAGATTTAAAGATCATCTATAAAGTAATTCTAGACATATTAGAAACTTATGGATTTTCCGCCAAGAAAAGTAGTGGATATGGTGTTGTTAACACTGAATTCAAACGAGGATTGTTTACTGTAAAAGAAATTTCAAAACCTAGCGAATTCAAGGATTGCGCTGGGCTTGATACTGTCTTCCAAAGTGTCATCAAGAAGTTGGAGGAGATATAATGGAGGATACTAAGGACTCTGCATTCTTACAACGACAAAGACCTTTGATTTTGCTTGCAGAAATCATAGGATTTTTACATGACATTGGAAAGTTGGATAATAAATGCTGGGAAGAACATAATGAAAGGATCTGGAATGAATTTGGAATAGAAAATCCAAACACAAGTCATGGGGATATACCTAAAGCTATTCTTGATTTTTTTAGAAACATTGAACTTAAGAATGCCTTTAAAGATGGAATTAATGATAAAATTCTTGATTTTTTATCTCAAAAAGTTAATAAAGCTCTTAGATTTAGATATGAACCCCCAACTATATGTTCTCCTATTTTCTATCACCATTTCAAAGATGGACCGAATAAATTTGAACCTAGAAATATTTTTGAGAAAATAATCGGCAATGCTGACTCCCAAGACTCAAGTGAAGACAAAGGAGCACACGAGGAAGACTCTTTAAGTGAATTCTACATATCAAGTCCCTTCGGCTTGGAAGAAAAATTGGATGAAAAAACCAAGAAAAATCTAGAAAATCTTAACGTGCGTGATAGAACCGAATGTAGAAAAAGCTTTTACAAGGAACTAGAAAAATTAGTCAGAGACCTATTCTTGGAAGATGAAATGAAACTGAGGGTAGAAAGCGGCGCATGGAAAGATTTCAGGGAGAAATTCTATGAGACTACTGAAACTTATTTTTCATTGTCTCTTGCTGAAACCAGAAGGCCCGCAAATGATATAAACCTTTTTGATCATTGTTATATGACAGGCTCAATGGCTAAAGCGATTATTTCTAATCTGATCCTAAACGATGAATTTAAGAATGAGATTCAAAAAAGAAAAGAATATGAGTTTAAACTTTTTGTTGTCGGTTTTGATGGCTATGAATTTCTCACTAGAGTCAATAGGCTTCCAGACTTTATTGGAAGAGAAGTAAAGCTAGAGAAAATAAGAGAAAATGTAAAGAATTGTGTGGAATTTGAAATCCCACTAGGAAATCTGATTTATGAAGACTTGAGTATTATGTGTTTCTTGATAATAGATACTGAACCAAACAGTAATAGATGTGAGATCAAAGAACTAAAAAACAGGATAGAGAAAGAATTTCTCGAAGAAACTAATGGAATTCTCTTCCCCTTTGTTGGTATTCTGGGTGATAAAAATAGTAAACAGTCTAAATATATCGGTCCTTTGATTGAGAATGCAAAGAAAACTGTCAATGAAAAAATGAAAATTCCATACTCAGATGTTGGTAAACTGCCATGGATGGACGAGTGGAAAAACCAGTGGATGTGTCTGAGCTGTAATAACGTTTTTGAGATAGCCAATGATAACAAATGTCCACTCTGTGATTCAAGAAAAATAAAGAAGAGAGAAAAATGTGATGTCTGTGGCTATGCCCCCGAATATCCAATCAGTGAAAGTGTTGCCTTGACAAGAAAGGAGAGATTATGCCAATATTGTTACTCCATTAGGTTGGGGGGCATTGACGCAAGGAGGTATGAGGACCGTCAGACTTTGTGGCTTGATGAATTGAGAGATGAAAATAATACGATTGCGCTAATCGTAGGGAAGATTACACCTATTGAAGGTTGGCTCAACGGAGAATTAATCAGAAAGACAATGAGAAACGTTTTTATTAGAGATCCCGTTGATCTAAGAGCACAAGGGAAAACTATAACTGCAGGAAGGGTAAATGGACATATCGGGGTGATAAACTCTATACGAGGTGTTTTTAGAAACAACGTGCGAAAAAAAGAGCTCTTGGATAAAGTAAGGAAGGATCTAAAGAATCCATATGCAATTAGTTCTCTTGACAATAAGATGAACGAGTTCAGCACGAAAAATCCATCTAGTAATGAAATTAATTCGCTGATTGAAGAAATAAAACATAAAGAATGTGAAAAATCTCCTTCCCCTTCTAGATTAAGGAGAGTATGGAAAGAAATACTTCAATTCTCACTAGATTCAGAAACTCTCTCAAAGGCCTTTCTTGAAAAGAAAAAACTCAGGAAGCGACTTGTAATTAAGGTAAATGAAGAACCAGGTAAGGTACCACATTTATTGGGTGATGCAAAACTCTGCAATATTGATATTGGCTGCATTATCTATGAAGGGGACAAAACAATACTGACTGCAAATTTTCTGGATTCAATATTCAATAAAAAATCAATAAACGATTATGAGGAAAAAGAATTAAAAGACTCATTTAGTGAGGCCCTTCTGGATGTAGAATGGTATGATGGTACCTCAAGCAAACTAAGAATACAAGAAATTAAGAAAGTAGAGTACTACCTACCTATTACTTCAATTTATGGTAAAACTGGAGAATTCATGTTTTTATTTCCAGCAAGTCATGGAATTGCTCTTAGCAGAATAATCCAGAAAGAATTCTTTAGAAGATATGAAAAAGTTTTGGGAAAATTGAATTTGAATCTAGGTTTAATATATTTTAAATATAAGCAGCCACTATATTTGATTTTGGATGCAGGAAAGAGGCTACTAAATGAATTTGAAAACGATGAACTCAAGAAAATGAAAGAATATGAAACTAAGAAATTAGAAGGAGAGATATTATTCAAGAAATTGAATTGTTCAATACATATGAAATTTCCAGATGGAGACATGGATTACTACTATCCTTATTTCTTTTTGAAAGATGGAAATATGAAGAACATTTGTGAACTTCAGTCAAATGATATTATCTCAATTCATCCGTCTTTCTTTGATTTCGAGTTCCTCGACACTACCACAAGAAGATTCGATATTATCTTGGAAAATGGAAAGAGACCTCATAGAATATTCGATAACGGACCACGACCTTATTACTTAGAGGAAATCAAAAACTTCGAAGAACTCTGGGATATCTTTTGCGGCAAAAATAAGAAAAAAAAGAAAATAACATCCTCTCAACTTCATAACTTCCACATGCTCCTCATCACGAAGATCGAAGAATGGAACCTGAGAAATCTGGATGACCTCAAAAATGACACTTTCGAAAAATTCGTTGAGGATTCGATCATCAACATCCTTGAGATTCAAAAAGAGATTAAAAAAGATGAGGAATTAACAGATTTTGAAATCATAAAACAATCAATACTTTCAGGATTGTTTTTCGATGTTTTCGAGCTTTACATGACTATCATGAAACAAAAACCAGAAGGTGACAAAAATGAGCAATGAAAATAAACCCTACACAAGCAAAAGATATTTTGGAATGGCTCTAGATCCAATTCACATTGGAACTGGGGGCTATAGATTAGGAAGAGTAGATAACACCATAGCCAGAGATGCTGCCACCAATCTCCCTATCATCTTTGGCTCCAGCATTGAAGGGACAGCAAGAACTTACGCTTACTACCATGGAATGAGCATGAAAAAAGAGAATAAAGATCCCAAAAAAATCTATGGTACCTTGACTTCGGATTGCGCCGGAAAAGGAGATCCAAAAAGAGGGAAACACCAATGTGGAACCTGTGCAGTGTGTGTGGCATTTGGCTATACTGAAGCAAAGAATGGAAAATCCCTTCACGGTATGGCCCAATTCTCGGATACGAAAATCCTCTTCTTCCCAGTGCACACCATCATAGGACCCGTGTGGGTTACCAGCCCGCAGTGCTTGAAAGATGCAGGAGTCTCTTTTCAGGATTTTGCGCCTGAAAACTGGCCCTTCCTGGATGATCAACTATCAAACAAGGAGAATAAGACGGTGGAATATCTGTGGATAACAGATACCCTAAGAGCAAAACCGTCTCAGCAAAAGCTGAACCTAGGCTGGATCTACTTGAGTCACAAAGACTTAGAAATTCCTTCACAGGAAAATAAAAAAATTCCCGATGCACAATCCTGGGAAATAGAAAAAAATAGTGAGAAAGATTCAAAAGATAAGGATAAATCTCTACAGGAAATCCTCAAGAGAGTTGTCATGGTCTCAAGTGGAATATTCCATCAGATCGTCAACTCAAACCTCGAAGTGCGAACCTCAGTCTCCATCAATCCACAGACAGGAGCTGCAGAAGAGGGCGCGTTATTCACGTACGAGGCAATTCCAAGAACAACTGTAATGTACTTTGACGTTGTCTACAACAAAAAAGAATTTTTCGAAGATATCCCATCAAGTATTGACGATATTGTGATCAAAGATACTGTTGAAAAATCATTTTGTCTCTATGAACACCTCGGTATCGGTGGCATGGGAACTAGAGGATTTGGAAGATTCAAAATACTAAACCTGAAGGTGAACTGCGATGCAACCTCAACTTAAACCCAACTTGGACCTAATCTGCTTCGAAAATGGGACACAGATACCTCTTGGGAAGGGAAATAAGTCAGAGATAGACAAAGTCGAAGATATGAAGAAAAATGAAATCGTCATTCGGAAATCGCTCGGCGTCCTGCAAGAAGACGGAGTCTTCGCATTCATTCTATACTTGGGAGCAGAAGGCGCATTCAAAACTGTCAAAAGTAATGAAAAAGATAACAAAATGAAAGATGAAGAAAAAATTGTGAGAAACGTTAGAGAAAAAGTGTGTGAATTACTAAAGAGACAAGAAATCGGTCTTCTAGATGATATCGATCCAGATAATCAACAAGGCGTTATTAACGATTTCAAAACCCTTGGAGAAGATCTCAACGACCTCCTCCTTGCCAAAACTTTAATAGAAAAAACGTTAATCTACGCTTTATACCACGCAAAATCTATGAGGTGAAAAAAATGAACCTCCAACAACTCAAAAAGGAATACGAAGGTGAATGGCTTGCCCTCAAAATCCTCAAAGAAGAGGAAGGAGAAATCACAGAATGCGAACTCATGGCCCACAACACAGTAAAAACCTCCCTCCATGAAGAATTAAGAGCCAAAAAGGTCAACGATGCATACATCACCTTTGCCGGAGAATTGAAACCCGAGTATGCAGTGATATTCTATGGAACTTAAAATAAAACTCCCCATAACCCTGCGACTAAAAGTCAAAGGGCCAAAAGGAACGAGGGAAATAGATGCTATCCTGGACACGGGAGCCGTGTACACTACCATATCCTGGGATATAGCAAAAGACATTGGATATGATCCCGCAATTTCTGAGAAGAGAACGCGGATCATAACAGCAAATGGCATCATAGAAGTGCCAATGATCCAGGTGGAATCACTCTCTGTACGAGAACTGGAAGCACGAAACGTAGATACCATCTGCCACAACATACCAGAGATCAGCACAGTGGACGGTCTCATAGGGCTGAGCTTTTTGAAGCACTTCACTGTCTGCATGAATTTCAAAGAGGGCAGAATGAAAATAGAGGACCCTTGAGGTGATACCATGTGGGAATGTTACACTCTCATTTACGAGGCGAAGGCCCCCATACACATTGGGGTGAGAACCCTTGGAATTGTGAACAGAACACGGTACTACATTCTGGGGAGGAACTTCTGGGGAGCAACAACAGCAATGCTCGCAAGAAGGATCATGAAAAATTATGATTCAAAAATCTATGAGAAAGCGGGAGAATTTGTGAGAAAAAACATTATCTTCACTCATTTCTACCTATATGACAATCAGAATGATATACTGTGTCCCCAATATGAAGAACGTTTGAAATACGGCAGTCTATCTGAAGGTCAATTTGAATCCCGTTTCATTTCCTCCTACGTTTCAACAGCTCTGGAGAAATCCTTTAAGAGTGCAGAAGATGAGAGTCTGCATGAAATTGAATTCATAAAACCTCACTACAAAAGAGATGGTGAAATAGAGAGCACAAAGTTTTTTGGACATATTTTCATCAACGAAAATCCTGAATTCCCGGAAAACATTAAAGAAGAACTCGAGAATGAATTAGAAAAATACGCAAGTTGGGAGAAATTAAGGGAACTTGCCTCAGAATTATGGGTGGGTGGCGAAAGGAACTATGGGATGGGCAGGATTCAACTACTCAGAGAATCTGAAGAAAAGAACAATCCTACGCTATTTAAGAAATATGAGATCGATCTAAATAACTTAAGAATCAAATTCAACAATAAGAGCATACTAGCACTTTCCCACGTTGAATTTGACAGTAGATTCACCTCAATAAAGGGAGATATCGAACCTCTCCTTGGAAGAGAATGGGAACAGAATAAAATGGGAACTGGACACAAAATCTCAGAAGCGGGAATTTACTTGACTCCCGGAACAGAATTCGAGAAAGAAAAGGATATAGAAATGAAAATAGATGACTTTGGAGTCTGGAGAATCATCCAAGGCTGATTCTCTAATTTAAACCTAATTTTTTTCACGTCTTTTCATTTTCATTCTGAACCTCTTTCATTCTTCAATTATGCTGAAAGGACTTGAAAACTTTCAATCCTCATTTTACGAGTATCGCCTTTGAAACATGCTGCCCGTAACATCGTTACTCGTGGTATATCTACTTTCAATCCTCATTTTACGAGTATCGCCTTTGAAACGGTTCAAACTGCACTTTATGTTAAGGCTTATCTTGCTTTCAATCCTCATTTTACGAGTATCGCCTTTGAAACCTTGCCTTTGGATCGGCTCTATCTGATACCCATACCTTTCAATCCTCATTTTACGAGTATCGCCTTTGAAACCTCATGAAAAATAAGCAGCTTCTCAGTGATGCAGATCTTTCAATCCTCATTTTACGAGTATCGCCTTTGAAACCGTGGAGCTTGAGGGACTCACCGCTGAGACAGTCCTCTTTCAATCCTCATTTTATGAGTATCACCTTTGAAACTTGAGCCCGATACGCCTCTATTTCTTTTGCCTGAGCTCTTTCAATCCTCATTTTACGAGTATCGCCTTTGAAACTCCAGATGCCCACTGCCGGGTCGGTTGGAACGAGTCTTTCAATCCTCATTTTACGAGTATCGCCTTTGAAACTTTTCATCGAGATCAATTACCTCGTCGATATTTCCTTTCAATCCTCATTTTACGAGTATCGCCTTTGAAACCCTCTTGGAATCCTTCCTTAATCACTTTAAGGTGTTCTTTCAATCCTCATTTTACGAGTATCGCCTTTGAAACTTGGCGTTTCAGTGACTGGCAATCCAACGACGTGGCTTTCAATCCTCATTTTACGAGTATCGCCTTTGAAACTCAAGCAGATTCACACGTATATGAGTGGGGGAATTCTCTTTCAATCCTCATTTTACGAGTATCGCCTTTGAAACAGCTTGAAATGGTAGCGCAGCAGGTCCCCACTGCTCCTTTCAATCCTCATTTTACGAGTATCGCCTTTGAAACTTGATTCCGTGTCGGCGAACGCTCGAGAAGTATGCCTTTCAATCCTCATTTTACGAGTATCGCCTTTGAAACCGTGCTGCGTAATCTTTCAAAGATGATGGAGACCACATCTTTCAATCCTCATTTTACGAGTATCGCCTTTGAAACGGTACTGTTTATAATTCTATTTCTGGCAATAGAATCACTTTCAATCCTCATTTTACGAGTATCGCCTTTGAAACAATATAATCAAATTCTTTTTCCTCATACCGCTGCATTCTTTCAATCCTCATTTTACGAGTATCGCCTTTGAAACTGGGCCCATAAATCAAAGCGGGTGTCCTCCCAAGACTTTCAATCCTCATTTTACGAGTATCGCCTTTGAAACGGGAAAGAAGAGTGGATTCCGAAATCCTGGGTATTCTTTCAATCCTCATTTTACGAGTATCGCCTTTGAAACTACAGATAGCCATGGGATTGTTTTTAAAATTCCAGGCTTTCAATCCTCATTTTACGAGTATCGCCTTTGAAACAGGTGAGAAGTTTGCTGCATTTCACAAAGCACTATACTTTCAATCCTCATTTTACGAGTATCGCCTTTGAAACGCTGTTGCGGTTAGTTGATATATGAGATTTTCGTTTCTTTCAATCCTCATTTTACGAGTATCGCCTTTGAAACTGAATTTCACCCAGTCCACGGGCAGACCACCACGTTCCTTTCAATCCTCATTTTACGAGTATCGCCTTTGAAACGCTCTTTTCTTTTACAGGTTAAATCAAACCTCCGATCTTTCAATCCTCATTTTACGAGTATCGCCTTTGAAACATATTTAGGGGATGGCGTGAAGCTACCTTCCTTCACTTTCAATCCTCATTTTACGAGTATCGCCTTTGAAACGCAGCTATACCATTCGCAATCATGTCCGGTACGGCCTTTCAATCCTCATTTTACGAGTATCGCCTTTGAAACCTTCACGGTAAAAACGTGGAACACAGATGAGGAGTACTTTCAATCCTCATTTTACGAGTATCGCCTTTGAAACTTTTATACATTTCTCTAAAATCCAGTCCCGCTCTACCCTTTCAATCCTCATTTTACGAGTATCGCCTTTGAAACTCTCAGATTGTCTGTCTATATTTTTATGACCATACTTTCAATCCTCATTTTACGAGTATCGCCTTTGAAACACCCCTCTAATTTCCAAAACTTCACCGTATGCCACTTTCAATCCTCATTTTACGAGTATCGCCTTTGAAACATAGAGACTTTCTCCGCTCTCTGTCCCATCCAGGACTTTCAATCCTCATTTTACGAGTATCGCCTTTGAAACATTGCAGCACTGCAGTTTTGGAGAGGTGGTTAAACTTTCAATCCTCATTTTACGAGTATCGCCTTTGAAACAAGTAGCAAAGTCACCAATCCTTTTTCTTTCTTCACTTTCAATCCTCATTTTACGAGTATCGCCTTTGAAACTGAGTAAATGGAAAGAGAAGCTTTTGTAGCTTTAATCTTTCAATCCTCATTTTACGAGTATCGCCTTTGAAACGCAAGCAAACTGAGAAATCCACAATGGGGGATGGAGCTTTCAATCCTCATTTTACGAGTATCGCCTTTGAAACAAGGGGTCTCTCTTCTCGACATCTTTATACATGTAATCCTTTCAATCCTCATTTTACGAGTATCGCCTTTGAAACCAGGATGTTCTTGGTGTATATCGCTCCGCGAGGAGTCTTTCAATCCTCATTTTACGAGTATCGCCTTTGAAACTAATTCAAGTGAAATCACATGTAGCAAAGCGATTAGCTTTCAATCCTCATTTTACGAGTATCGCCTTTGAAACGGTTCGGTATGTCGACACTCTCCCAGAAGGGGAAAGCTTTCAATCCTCATTTTACGAGTATCGCCTTTGAAACGCAAACCGAATAAGGAGCGATAACGATTTAAATTTCTTTCAATCCTCATTTTACGAGTATCGCCTTTGAAACACTGCGGGAATTTCCACCGTGGTGGACGGCGAAAAGCTTTCAATCCTCATTTTACGAGTATCGCCTTTGAAACCTTAACGAAGTGCCCGGAAGGTGCTCTTGACTTCCTCTTTCAATCCTCATTTTACGAGTATCGCCTTTGAAACGGCAGACACCGCAGCACGAATGTGCAAGATCATGCCTTTCAATCCTCATTTTACGAGTATCGCCTTTGAAACGAGGAGTGGGTACGTGGAACGTGAATTTTACATACATGCTTTCAATCCTCATTTTACGAGTATCGCCTTTGAAACATTCGTCTTCATGTGTTTTTTTGGCAATATCTCCTTGCTTTCAATCCTCATTTTACGAGTATCGCCTTTGAAACCAGATTTATGGGTTATCAGTGACACGGCATCTCAGCTTTCAATCCTCATTTTACGAGTATCGCCTTTGAAACTAGAGTCAAAGGAGGTGATAAAATGAACAAAATGGCACTTTCAATCCTCATTTTACGAGTATCGCCTTTGAAACAGTTAATGCACAAATTCTCAAATTTGGTGATGAAATCTTTCAATCCTCATTTTACGAGTATCGCCTTTGAAACTCAATTAACCAGATTTCATCATGAGGCACGGGTTCCTTTCAATCCTCATTTTACGAGTATCGCCTTTGAAACATACGCCTCAGTTGCGATGCCCTTTGTGATGTAGCCTTTCAATCCTCATTTTACGAGTATCGCCTTTGAAACGCACAAACGATAACGGCAACCTGGGTCGATGGAGTAACTTTCAATCCTCATTTTACGAGTATCGCCTTTGAAACAGAAAGAAAAAGGGTTGGAAACTGCAAAGGAAGAAAACTTTCAATCCTCATTTTACGAGTATCGCCTTTGAAACAACTAAGTGTGTAATCTCTCCATCTTTTCCTATGTCTTTCAATCCTCATTTTACGAGTATCGCCTTTGAAACAAGACTGCAGCAAATATCCACGTCTGATAGCGTGCACCTTTCAATCCTCATTTTACGAGTATCGCCTTTGAAACAACGGCTTCTAAAAGTTTAGCGAGTGGTAATGATATACTTTCAATCCTCATTTTACGAGTATCGCCTTTGAAACGCG